>ERZ1106964.1398-NODE-1398-length-17064-cov-4.070375_pt1 | contig 17064 bp, 19 predicted proteins | sample MGYA00403682_ERZ1106964 | MGnify/ENA primary metagenome ERZ1106964 (study PRJEB35170, sample SAMEA104062451) | human gut metagenome | biome: human gut; feature: human-associated habitat; material: faeces | place: Denmark | collected 2013-04-10 ...
TATCTGCCGGAGGCGCAGCCAAAGGACTTCTACGAAATGGAGATCGCGTCGGGCAGTATCATGCGGGGCTTCATGTCGGTTCCCTGTGACGTGTATTTCACGATGGAGGCCAAGATCTCCCGCTTTCTGGACTGTTCATTGAAGCTCTATGACGTGCCGAAGGAGAAGCGGGCGGCGATCACGGTGGCCGTCTTGCAGATGGACCTTCACACCATGGCTTTGGGCATCATCCAAAAAACCGTCCAACAGGCGGAAAAGGGCTTTGAAGCCCTGACGGAAAAATAAATTTTGGGCAAGGGGATATCCCCTTGGTTCCTCCAAAGGAGGAACCAAATGACTTTCATCATGGAGGGATCGAGATGAAGAAACGGTTTTTGAGCATTCTGGCAGCGCTGTGTCTGTGCCTTGCCCTGTGCGTGAGCGCGAGCGCCATGCAGCTTTTTGTCAAAACGCCGACCGGCAAGACCATCACGCTGGAGGTGGAACTCACCGACAGCATTGATCATGTGAAGCAGAAAATTACGGATGAGGAAAGCATCCCGCCCGACCAGCAACGGCTCATTTTTGCTGGCAAGGAGCTAAAGGATGGCACGCTGTTGGACTATAACATCCAAAAGGAATCTACCCTCCATCTGACGCTGCGGAGCGCGGCGACAGAGGCCGCCACGGCGGACGCCCTCCGCACCGCCATCGGGACCGGCACGGACGGCATCGTGAAGCTGACGGACGACATCACCATCACCGAGGGGCTGAAGATCGAGCGCGACGTCACCGTGGATCTGAACGGCCATGTGCTGCGCTATGACGAAGAAGCGGAGCCGGGCAGCATCTTCCGCGTCACGGGGGGCAAGACCCTGACTATGACCGACAGCCGCCCTGCGGCGACCCACAGCGACGCATCCCTTCCCGCAGGCGGCCTCATCACCGGCGGCGAGGGCTACCGGCATGACAATGGCGCGGGACAGTCCTACAATTACTATGGCGGCGGCGTGTATGTGGAGACGGGCGCGTCCTTCGAGCTGGCGGGCGGCACCATCTATGCCTGCGGCGTCCAGAGCGGAGCGAATGCAGCGTTTGGCGGCGGCATCTATGCCGAGGGCGGCTCCGTCACCATGACCGGCGGCGCCATCCGGAACTGCGCTGTCTCAGCCGATTACAGTGCCAGCGGCGGCGCGATCTATGCCAAGGCCGGCTCCGTCACCATGTCCGGCGGCGTCATCAGCGGCTGCTCTGCCATGTCCGGCGGCGGCATCTCGGCATCCGAGGGTACCGTCCGGATCACCGGCGGCCGCATCGAGAACTGCAAGGCAAGCGAACACGGCGGCGGCCTGTATATCGGCGGCCATGCAGACCAGATATCTGTTCTGGACGCTGCGATCTCCGGCTGTGAGGCGAAAAACGGCGGCGGCGTGGCCCTGATGAGCTTTGCTGAGTTGGAGCTGGGGGAGAACGCCCGCATCACGGGCTGCACGGCCACCAACGGCGCCGCGGTCTATATGGATCTTGGCTCGACCTATACCGTCAACCATCCCGGCTGCTTCCTCTATGCCAACGGCGGCCGGGTGGAGGGCACGGTGTATGTGGGAACGAACAAGATTGGCACAAAAAATAACTACTTAGACTCCGTAAAGGCCACCGACGCCATCGACCACACGGACGGGAAGCCTACCACGGTCTTCACCGGCGATGTCTACTGCGAGGGCGACATCCGGGGCGGTATTTTCCATGGCAGCGTCACCGTGACGGACTCTAATGGGGGCATGGGCACAGCGTGGGAGAAATTCTGCGGCAACCTCTCCGGCGGCAGCTTTTACAAACCCGTCCGCACGGAGTGCCATGTCTCCGGCGGCACGTACTACGCCGGTCTGACCATGGGTGAGCACGCCAAGCTCAGCGGCAAGCCCATGAACACTGGCACTGTAATCAATGACAAAACCAACATCCCCAACCCCGACGGCACGCCTGTCACCGTGACCTATGAGTACGGGAAGCTGGACGGGATCTATGCCGAGCAGATCGTCCAGGCGGGCGAGAAAGCTATTGAGCCGGATGTACCCAGCAGACAAGGTTATCAGTTCACGGACTGGTATCTGGACGACACGAAGTATGACTTCAACGCCGCTGTGACGGGAGACATGACCCTGACGGCACAGTGGACGCTCGATCGGTACACCATTTCCTACAACCTGAACAACGGTACAGCGACCGGGAACCCGGATTCCTATACCGTTGAATCGGATGCCATCACCCTCAATACCCCCACACGCCCCGGTTACACCTTCACCGGCTGGAGCGGCACAGGGCTTGACGGCGAGAATAATATGACCGTCACCATCGAGAAGGGCAGCACCGGCGAGCGCAGCTATACGGCACACTGGCGCTACAATGGTGGAGGCGGGAGTAGCAGTTCCCCCAGCTATCCGGTCAGCGTTCCGGATAAGACTGACCACGGCTCTGTGACGGTCAGCCCGAAGAACGCCTCTAAGGGCGATACTGTGACCGTCACGGTGAAACCCGACAGCGGCTATGTGCTGGAAACCATTTCCGTCACCGACAAGAACGACAATGATCTCAAGCTCACCGACAAGGGCAATGGGAAGTACACCTTCACCATGCCTACGAGCAAGGTGGAGATCAAGGCGACCTTCATGGAGGACAACAGCGTTCTCAACTTCTTCTATGACGTGCCGAACGATGCCTATTACTTCGAGGCCGTCAAGTGGGCGGCGGAGAACGGCATCACCGGCGGCGTTGGCAACAGCCTGTTTGCTCCGAACCAGCCCTGCACCCGCGCCCAGATCGTGACCTTCCTCTGGCGCGCGGCTGGCTCCCCCGTGGTGAATTACCTGATGCCGTTCACGGATGTGGACGAGGGCGCATATTATGCCGAGGCGGTCCGTTGGGCGGCGAGTACCGGCATCGTCACCGGCCTGACGGAGACGACCTTCGGCACAGACAGCGTCTGCACCCGCGCGCAGGCTGCGGCCATGATTTACCGCTGCGCTCAGGCGCAGGGCAAGGGCTTCACGGGCGCGTGGATGTTCCACCTGCCGTTCACCGATGTGCCCGAATGGGCGTATGAATCGGTGGCGTGGTGCTACATGAACGGCGTGACCACGGGTGTGAGCGAGACATCCTTTGCGCCGGGCAATGACTGCACCCGCGCGCAGATCGTCACCTTCCTGTGGAGAGCGTTCGGCAAGTAAATAGACGAGTTGGTAGTGCCATGCCACTACAAGAAGGAGGAGACGCATCTGATGCGTCTCCTCCTTTTCATGTTTGTCACACATAATTGGGGTTACAGCTTGAATGATTTTATATCAATCATAATTGGAAAGCTCAATTCCTCTGTCATTCGTCGAACACATTCTTCCGTTTCTGCACCCACCTCACTAATTACCATATGCGTATGATCCGCATTCCAGCCACATAGGAAAAAGCTACCCTGCTCCGTCAACTCGACTGTACGCCATACGGGGCAACTGCCATCGAACTTGACAGAGCAGCCGATCATCTTACAGTGCAATGGCATTGTAGGTTCCGGAAGCCTCATAACCACGCAGACTCGGTCAGCAGAATGGAAATCCGTTACAGTAAAGTCGGCAGAAGAATATTCAACGAAGTCTCTTGTGCCTTTCGCATCCGGCTCGATATAGTTATACGCTGTTGCCAAAAGCTCGCCTCTCTTTTCTATCGCATACTGGGTGAAGCGTTTTGGCTGAGCATAAAAGGTGTATGGCAAATGCTCGTGCTCGTTATAGTACCTCTGTAATGCAGCGCTATACATTTTTTCCCTCCTCACAAGTTTCTCCAATGTCATGGGCTCTAAAGTAGATCCCTCAATGGCACCTTTCGTTCCACAAACCAACGGCCTATCGTATTACCCGTTAGATTGGTGGATCGTTCAAAATAGAGATATGTTCTTGCACCATTGACTTGGATGGTGTAACGATCGCCTTGCCCGCCGGCTTTTGCAGCATAGGCTGGGCGAATATCGATCACGCGGTCTATTTCATATTTCTGGCCATCCTCCCAGATGATTTCCCTAGGCAGCATTGTCCCATCCGAACGATGCTCTACAAAAACGCTCACATAGACCTTATAAGCCTCACCTGACAGCATACTTAACTCAACGGCTGCTCCAGATCTCGCTTGAGGAAATCCCCATGCGCGATATACGGAGCTATGATTCTTACACCTTGGCATTGTAGAATCCGGAGCTTGAAGTCCAGTAACTCAGGTGGCACATACAAACACTTCGCTGTCTGATAAAAGTCCATTTGCATCTCCAGCGCTTCTAAGACGGTGTCATCGCTGAGCATGAACTCCGCAGCAAACACATTTGCCTCATACTCCATTCGATTTGTATCCTCAAACATCGCAAACTCATGGAAGGTGTTAATGGCAGAATCGCTGTGGAGGACTGCATGCCCCAGCTCGTGCGCAATGATGATCCGTTGAATGCTGTCGGGCAAATCACTGTTGATTACAATCAGTTTGCACCGAGAAGAAACCAGGAAAAAGCCCTTGCAGGAACGGGGACTCTTTCCCATTGGACGATCCATCACCTGGATATCCAAATACTCGCAGATCTCATACGGGTCATCTGTCTGATATTTCATTTTCAATCGACTTACTTCCTGCCTAATCGTCATCGTCAGCAATCCACTCGCCTCACTTCAGAAAGTAGTTTTCTATTATACAGCCTGACAGTACCACAAGGGTTGTCCAAAAATCCGTACACTCAGATTATTCCTGCTTACTTTTTGTAGTCTTTACGGGTGAACTTCTCGCTGGCTCGCTGCTTATTAGCAAAATACGCCTCAGTGACTGCTTGGAAGAAAAGCTCCTTATCCTGCTCAGGGACATCTCCACCAGCAAAGAGAGCACGCGTTTGTGTCAGCAGCTGCTCTACATCAGTTGCTCCTTTACGGCCATAGGCTGCTCTTGCGCTCTCGATGTATGGTGCCTCTTCAAGTCCATAGTTGGGATCTACGATCTCATCGTTGCTTAGATATGCCGTGGAAACACCCAGCACCTCTGCCAACCTCTGAAGATTTACACCGCGAGGCATTACACCTTGTTTTTCGTATTTGGTAATCGTGCGTAGCGTGACACCAATCTTATCGGCCAGTTCTGTTTGCGTAAGGCCCAGATGCGTGCGGCTCTCTCGAATCTTTTCACCAGTCGTCTTCATAACCGTCTCCTCTCGCAGGTTTGGAAAGTTTTTGAAAGTTCTATTGACAAACCATTTTCTGACCTGCTATTTTGTTATTAGAACTTATTGGAACTTAATAGAACTCGGTTGGAACTTTAGACTCATTATATTCTGTGAACTGGAACTTGTCAATAGGAACTTTTAGGAACTTGATGGAACTATTTCTTGAGGGTTATGGACAGGAGGTATGCCGAATATGGAAGGCCGAGTTGTATTGCATAGTGACCTCAACAACTGCTATGCGAGTATTGAATGTATGCTGCATCCGGAATTGCGTGGAAAGTACATTGCGGTTTGCGGCAGCACAGAGGATCGACATGGGATCGTTCTTGCGAAGAACCAATTGGCAAAGCAATGTGGGGTGAAGACAGGTGAAGTGATTTGGGAGGCAAAGCAAAAATGTCCACAACTGACGATTGTAGAACCGCATATGGAACAATATCTGAAATTCTCCAAAATTGTCCGCTCTATCTATTTGCGATACTCTCCGGAAGTCGAGTCATTTGGCATTGATGAGAGCTGGATTGAACTGACTGGGGCTCCGCTTCTCCAGCAGAAAACTCCGCTTGAAATCGCCAACGAGATTCGGACTACTGTGAAAGAAGAAGTCGGACTCACCGTTTCCATTGGCGTCAGCTTCAATAAGATTTTCGCGAAACTCGGCTCAGACATGAAAAAGCCAGATGCCGTGACTGTCATAACGCGGGAATCCTTCAAAGATCAAATCTGGCCGCTCCCTGTTTCAGACCTGCTCTATGTGGGGCGAGCAACGACGGAAAGGCTTCGGCTCTACGGGATCTGCACCATCGGAGATCTGGCCCAAGCGGATCGGGCAATGCTAATTCGCAGGCTTGGCGTCAATGGTGAAAAGCTGTGGGTGTTTGCCAATGGACTGGATCAATCGCGCGTTATGCCATGCGACTACGAAATCCCCATCAAAAGCGTTGGTCACGGCATTACCTGCACGGATGACTTGTTCTCGAAAGATGAAGTGCGCCATGTTCTCATGGAGCTTTCTCAGGAAGTTGGGCAGAAGCTCCGGAAGAATAAGCTGGCTGCCACACGGGTCCGCATCAGCGTCCGCGACAACACCCTCTCGCAACGGGAATACCAAGGAAAACTGACATTTCCAACGCAGAGCTACACGGAAATTGCAGCGGCAGGCTTTGAGCTGTTCTGCAAGAAGCATACCTGGAACAACAATATCCGGTCTCTGACCATCAGCGCAATCGACCTTATCCCGTCTGGCACGCCGATCCAGCTCGATCTCTGGTCAGACTTTACCAAGCACAACAAGCGCCTCATTCTGGAGCGCACCATGGAAGACATCCGTCGCCGCTATGGCCTCCATTCCATCAATTTCGCCGCACTCACCACGGGGCTGAAGATGCCTGCCCATCGGGAGGTTGAATACAAGATGCCCTCTGTTATGTATCACTGAGGAGGTATTGACTATAAACGCAGCAGTTGAAACGACTCAAGCCAGACACCCCATTTTGAGCAATGGCTATGGCTCCATCCAGATCGACGGATTTTCTGGTCTGACTCCCAAAAAGTGTTTTTGCATTATGGCCGAGGGGTATCGCTATCAGGAGCACGGCATTTCCACCGGCAGCGTGTTGTTCTGTCAGAGGGCAGCCGAGATCAATGACGGTGACTTGATCGTCGTGAAGGAAAATGGAGCCTTCGCACTCTATCTCTACCTGAAAGATCGTAAAGTCAAGGCGGACGGCAAAAAGCGCATCCTCCACAATAAGTCCAAGGCCTATGCCAAAGTTCTTGGCTCCTTCAACTTTTACCATTAAAGAGGCCTGGCAGAAAGGACAAATAATGAGTAAATTCCAGAACTACTTGAAAACCTTTGACATCACCAGTACCCTCACCGAGGAGGATATTGATAAGACCTTGGCGCTGCTCCAGATTTACGGCCCCGCCGTTCGAAGGACTGCCTCTCGCATCGGTGAGATGGAAGAAGAGTGCTATGAAGGTAGACGGCAAAGCATCTCCGACTTCATCAATCTGGCCATCGACTATGACCGTGACACTGACCGGAAACGCATCGCCGATCGCCTTGCCGAGATGGGCCACTCCATGCAGCTTCTGTCCGTTATGGAGGATGCCCTGGTGCTCGTGAAGGACACACCGCCCAATGGAGGCACCTATTTCAACATTCTCCAGGCAAGGTACTTTGATGTCTACTGCACCTCAAATGAGGAAGCATATCTCAACCTCGGAATCTCCTCATCTACATACTATCCGTGCCTATGCAGCAAGCCTCTGGTGTGTCGTAATCCCCGATCTGATCATCAGGGAGCACCTGCAGCAAAGCGGTAGCGTCACCGCTCAGGTGGAAGTCTCGTGAGAGACAAATGAGAGACAATGTGGCAGTCAGATGAGAGAAAACATGATAGAAAATTGGGAGGAAATTGAGAGCCAAACGAAATTGTAGTGTAGAGACTCAGCCGGTATAATGGATTATGCTGGAGCACCTATAGCCTCTCAGGTCTATGATCCGAGGGGCTTTTTTCATACCCTTGTGCGCCAGCCAATACCGGAACAAAGAGCCGACCATTCTCGAAAACGAGAGTGGCCGGCTTTTTTGTTGCCCAGATTGGGAGCGTAATCCATGTCAAGAGCCAGCTACTGGGCCCGTGCGCCCCCTTCAAGTCGTTCGTCCGCATCCACTAATGAAACGACTTGGAGGTAACACATGAAGACAATCAAAATCAAGGACTACTATGGCATTTATCAGGAAATTCCTGTCAGCGATGAGCTGTATGAAGAATGGCGCGCTCTTCAGAATGAAACGCAGCGCGTCCATCGCAAAGAAGTATATCACCGTGATTGGACACCAATCGAGGACCTTTTCGAAATGCCGAAGTCTTATGAGCAGAACCCGATGGAAGATACGTTGCTGTGGGATGAGCAGGTCGCTGCGCTGTATGCAGCGATCGCGCAACTTACCCCGATCCAGCAGCGCAGAATCCACATGCTGATGGAGAATATGACGATCCGTGAGATCGCCCGTCAGGAAGGGTGCCATATGAACGCAGCGCTGAAATCTGTCAACGGTGCGCTCAAAAAGCTCCACGATCTTCTGAAAGACTGGGCATAAATGCCTAAATGGAAAACATTTAGTGTAGTTGTTGTTCCATGAGAACACTATGCGTAATTTCTTTTAGATGCTTCGAGTGCAACATTACACGCACTTTGTTAAACGAAATGAGGAGGTTCCAATCCATGATTATCTCTGTCGATCACGGCAATAAATCGATCAAGACCCCGAACACGCTTTTTACCTCCGGCCTGATTTCGTCTGAAGGGCTGCAAGGCTTCAAAACGGACTATATCTGCTGGAACGGGCGCTACTATACGCTGACAGAACAGCGCATTTCTTATCTGCGCGACAAAACCGAAGACGAGCGGTTCTATGTCCTGACGCTCTTCGCTATCGCTAAGGAACTGGAGCGGCGCAAGGCAGCTGAAACGCTGGATCCGATTGACATCACACTACTGATTGGATTGCCCCCGGCGCACTATGAACAGCTCCACAGTCGCTTTGAGCAGTACTTTCTGCGGCGCCGTGAGGCCATTGACTTCGAGTACAATGGAAAATACTACTCGATCCGCATCAGCAAAGTCCTCAGCTATCCTCAGGCATTTGCGGCTGCTGTAACACAGTACAGTACGCTCAAGACCTATTCTGTTGCCTACATCATCGACATTGGCGGCTTTACCATTGACGTTCTCAAGCTGCGTAACGGACGTCCTGACCTGGCGGTGGTCGAAAGTTTTGAAAAGGGGGTCATCACCCTCTACAACAGCATTACGAGCAAGTGCAATGCGCTCTATGCCCGGATCTTAGAGGACTGCGATATTGATGAAGTAATTCGCAATCAGCCTACCGTCCTTCCCGGTGAAGTACAACAGCTGATTCGCAGCATGACAGGAGAGTTCCTTTCGGAGTTCTATAACTTCCTGCGTGAACGTGGAATCGATGTAACGACCAGCAAATGCGTGTTTGCTGGTGGTGGCTCTCTCCTTCTGAGAGGAATGATTGAGAGAGCAAATAAAGTAGCATTCCCCATTTTCATCGAAGATATTCATGCCAATGCACACGGCTATGAACTCCTCTATCAGAGTGAGGTAGCGTCGAATGGGCAGTAATAGTAAGTCTCGTGTTGTGCTCCAGTTCAATGAAATGGACTTCCGGCATCGGCGGGTACTCGACATTTTACGGCAGCGACCGCGTAGCATGTCTGAACTGGTTGTTAATGCAGTTCTGCACTACACAAGTTGCCCGGAGGCGGCCAATGAATTTGGCCGCGACTGGGTGGCAAGCATTGTCAAAGATGTAGTACGCGAAATGGTCGCAAACGGCGAGCTTCAAGCTGTATCACAACCCACGTCCCCAAAGTCGGAGAGTCCAACGCTGGCGGCTGATGATCTTGCAGATCTCGGTGGTGTCATGGGTATGTTCCGGTCGAAGGAGTAATGCCATGAGCAATAAGAAATTTGGATATGCTCGTGTATCCACAGCTGAGCAAAATGAGGATCGTCAGGTCCTTGAATTGCTCGAGTACGGCATTGAAGAGCGTGATATCTATGTGGACAAGCAGAGCGGCCGTAGTTTTGAGCGAACAAACTACATGTCGCTACGAAATAGCATTTTGCGTAATGGTGATATCCTGGTCGTTAAAAGCATTGATCGCTTTGGCCGCAATTACTCTGGAATCCGTGCCGAGTGGGAATATCTTACCAAAACGCTTGGCGTGGACATCGTCGTTCTGGACACGCCCATTCTGGATACGACCCGATACAAAGATCTGCTCGGTAGTGTGATCACGGATATTGTCCTCGCTGTACTTTCTTTCGGCGCTCAGCTGGAAGTTGATACCAAGTCGAAGGCACAGGCGGAAGGTATTGCCGCCGCGCATCTAAAGGGTGTCAAATTTGGGCGGCCAAAGTGTTCTGTAAAGGATTGGGATATCTATTACCCCAAGTGGAAGCAAGGAGAAATCACGGCTGTCGAGTGCTATAGGCAGTTGGGCGTCAGTGCATCGACATTTTATCGGTTGGTGCATAAGTTTGAGTCGGAGGAAAAAGCACGATGAAACGCTGCATTATATACGCAAGAATTGGTGGACCAGCTTCGGAGGTAAATAACAGCCTCATGCAAGCACAGCTGGCCGGACTCCGCACAACCGCAGAAGGCCTCGGCTTGGAGGTCGTAGCAGAGCTCCCTGTTTTTGAGTATGGCACTGATGGGAACCGGCAAAGCATCAAGACACTGGCTCGAGATAGGCGGCATGGCCTTTACGAATGTGTGCTGGTGAAGAATTTGTCACGTTTGGCCCGTGGAGAGGCCATTCTCGAAGTTGGCCGCAAATTCGCAAGTGCCGGGCTTTCGGTCTACACACCTTCCGGTCGTGCTGAACTGATTCCGCCTGTTTATGCCTTCTACTCTAGATATCGCACAGAAGGAGGTCCTGCATTTGGCTCGCGAAACAAAAAATGAGGATCGAAAGCAAAGAATTCGTGACGCTTTCCAAGAGGGGCAAGCAGTAGAACGGATGCCTGCTCGCGAGGACATGCAGCCTCAGAACTCCGAAGATGTTGAGCTGAGGGTAGCTCCATATTGCCGTGTCAGTACCATGTCTGAAATGCAAGCGGAGAGTTTTGAAATTCAACAGCAATACTACTCCGAGTGTATTGCAAAGCATCCAAACTGGGTGCTGGTTCGGATCTATGCCGATGAGGGAATTTCGGCGACTTCCGTGAAAAACCGCAAGGAATTCAATCAGATGATTGAAGATTGCCAAGCTGGAAAGATCGACATGATCATCACGAAGTCAGTCTCCCGATTTGCTCGTAATGTCGTTGACTGCATCAAATATGCCCGTATGCTAAGGTCCCTGTCTCCGCCTGTCTCTATCTACTTCGAGACGGAGAACATCAACACACTCTCTCAAAATGGCGAATTGCTTCTCACCGTTCTTGCGGCATTTGCGCAGGACGAGAGCGTCAATAAGTCCATCAGCGTAGCATGGGGCATCCGCCAGCGCTTTGCAAAGGGAATTCCGAAATTAGTCAAGCCCTATGGCTATCAGCTTGAAGACAATAAGCTGATAGTGGATGAAGATGAGGCCGGCGTAGTTATTCGGATCTTTGCATTCTACCTTGGAGGGAAAACGCCATACGAAATCGCGAAGATTTTAACTTCAGAAGGGATTCCCTCTCCAGCCGGGAAATCGCATTGGACGGTATCGTCTGTCACCTATATTCTTGGCAATGACCGCTACTGTGGCGATATCATCATGCAAAAGAGCATTTGCGTAGATCTGTTCGCTCATAAGCGTGTGCGCAACTTAGGTCAGGCTGAGCGGTTTCGAGTGAGGGACGCTCACACGCCGCTGGTTTCCAAAGAGGATTGGCGAGAGGTAAAAAACAGAGTTTCTATGCCAGATCGTGAGGCTGTAATTTTGGAAGATATTACGGGCGAAGGAGTTTTAGCCGAACTCCACCCAATTCAGTTCAAGGAGGATGTCGATATATGAACGCTTGCCTTTCTGACTTTCGTGTTGTGAACCCGACGCTGCGGACATTCAGCGCAGCAGAGGCGCGCATTGCGCAATCGTCTATTCGCTTTAATAATCTGAGTGCGGCAGAACTTGGATACCCCGAAAATGTTCGGCTCCTGATCAGTTCCGAAGGCACTACTCTGGCTATTCAGGCGTGTGATAAAGACGATCCATGTGCCGTTCCCTTTATGTCCGGAAGAACCGCAGAGGATCTGAAGGGGCAGAAAAAGTGGACAACCGTAAGTAACCGAATGCTGATGCACATCATTCGCACAAAACTCGGTTGGGATAGCGGCAAGACGCCTCGCCGCTTCTATGGTGTACCTTGGCCTGAGCAGTATGCGATCCTGTTCGATCTGACCCGTGCTGCCCCTCCGCGCACCCGTACTCCTAATTTGTCGGTTGAAGATATGCTGCGCACCTACGAGCTGGCGGCATCTGGCAGCTTGATGCCTGTAGGGGACAACACATGGGCAAAAACGAACAAGTTTGCTTCTGTGCCGCCGAGTAGAGTGATTGAGGCTCAGTTTGTAAATGTGACTTAAAGCGAATGGCCTTCGGTATGTTTCGTACCGGAGGCCATTCGCTTTCGTACCATTTCAGTACGGTAAATACCATAATGCTCATTTCTGATTTTCTGCCATCCCTCTATACTGTGAGAAAGTACAGAATAGGTAGGAGAAGATCAAATGAGTACGAGATTGCAAATCATGGGCAGCCGGATTCGGACTGCACGGCAGTTCCGCCGCCTCACTGGTGAACAGCTCGCTGAGAAGATCGGTATTGCTGTAGACTCACTTCGACACATAGAAAATGGAGTCAGATCACCAAGTTTCCAGCTCATTGAGCGCATCTCGGATATTCTAGACGTTTCACTCGACTACTTAGCTGGGAAGACGGATTCTCCTCTGGAGCATAGAGTTCGCAAGGAACTTGAAAACTCTGGACTAACGAAGGAGCAAGAAGATGCCATTGTTGAGTTGGCATTAAATTCGATCCCGATCATCAAAAAACACATTTGAGCAATGCACCTGTCGATCTGGCAGGTGCAATTTTATTTTTCATTCTCCCTTAATCCGACTGTTTTCGCGCTTTCACTCATGTAATATGTACTCACTTGATACGATTGTATCAAATCTGTACGGAGGGATGAAGACATGACAGTACAAAACGCATTAGAGGAAATGAAAGAACGCGCATTTGCCCCTGCTTTTCAAAAGTATTTGTTCGATACATACAAGGTACTGGCGCAAACAGATTTTTCCGAAGAGGAAAAGGACTACACAGCGGCTGAAGACTATTTTACCACCACATTGGAGCAGTCCGAGAACGAGATCCTAAGCCAGATCAAAACCAATTACGAGGCAAAACTGCGGTATGCATCCCGGTATGCTTTCAACGCCGGCCTGTATTCTGGGTTCGTCCAGCACTTTTCCAATCAAGATCTTGTTGTCGATGGATTTGAAAAGCATCTCATGCAGGCTCTCTTTGAGATGCCCGGTATGCAGCGCCATACTCTGTTTTTGCAGATGCATGACGAAAACCAGAAGCTTATCGAACAGCTCGAGATTGATGGTGATGAAGAGCGACGAGAGCATTTGACCTCGATTGAGTGTGCGTGGGAGCAACGCGTTCATTGGGCGGCCTGCCACAGCTTCTACTGCGGTTATCGTGCTGCGGTCAAAGTTCTTACTGCTGTTGATGGCGTTAATGCCTTTGACATGATTCCTCACACCTTGCTGTTGGAATATCACTTGGGATATACGAAGTCCTATGACCAAACGGAACAGCAGCATATTGATAGGTAGCGTAGTTCAACGGCAGTAGCACAATACAAAGGGATCGATTCAATAGGTTCTCAACGATTTCACACTAATAACATGAAAAGGCACACCGATCTACGGGAATGATCTATTCCATAGATTGGTGTGTCTTTCGCTTCGAGTAAAATACTGAAGGCAGCGAGGTGTCCGTTCTTTCGGACACCTCTTTTTGTATGATTACAGTAGAATTTGAAGAAAGAACTAACGGAGGTGTCGAAGATGTATGTGTTCGTTGATATGGAATGGATCTCGAATCAGCATGGTAATCATTGGCCAACACAGTTGGCCGCTGCCCGTGTAGATGCGCAATGGAATACAGTTGATACTTTTTCCGTGCTATTTCGCCCGAGAGACTTCTCCTTGCAGCAATGGGGGCATATGGCTTTTTCCGGCTGGAGCAGGGAGCAGTTCCTCGATGGAGAAAGCCTTTATGCTGGATTGGACGCTTTCCGCCTTTGGCTGCAACCAGAGGATACGGTATGCTGGTGGCATCAGGAAGCAAGCGATCTGTTCAATATGTTCTCCAAGGTATCCGGTGTTCCTGATATGACTCAGCACGTCGTGTTGCTCTGTGATTACATTTACGGTTACTTAGCAGGACAGGAGACGTCTGTTGGTAGCCCTTATAAGATCTGTGCGGCGCGCAATATCGTCACACCTTCTCCAGCGCACTGCTCCGTCAACGATGTAGCAACCATGCAACTGCTTGCGCAGGACATTGGCTTTGAGCAGAAGTATTTACTTGAGCCACCGAAAAGATGGGGCAAAGACGCAATGGCACAGAAAGGTTCTTCTGCGTATAAGCTGCTCTATGATCCCCAGGCCAAGCTCCTTCATAAATCCGACTGTGAGCTACTACCGGATGATCGCTATCTCCCAGCATTCCTCACATTCAAGCTTCCAATTCGTCGCAAGTACAAGCCTTGTAGCTGCTGTAGGGATGAATTCTTAGATGCGCTGTGGGACCGCAATCAGGACTCTATCGCTCGCTCTGAATATAACTATGTCTACTCCAAGCAGTCCAAGATCTTTCACACTAGAAAGTGCAGTCATGTACTGCTGGCCTATGATATTCAGGGAACCGTTTCCTACGACACCTGCCTTAAAAGCGGGCGACGGCCTTGTAAGCACTGCAATCCGGAGCCGATTGAGCGCAAGACGATTGCTTTTCCGGTTCTTCCAAAGAAGCCGCAATCCCCTCAGGAGCGTTCTTTGAGCAAGGACGAGCAAAGTGCCATCGGACGCTTTAATCGTGCTAAACAGGAGCGTGAAGCTGCATTCAAGAGAGGCTCACTTTCCGATGCCGAGAAAAGCAACATTATGGCACTCTCGCAGCCAGGGCTGGCATTCTGGGCAAGTAGGGGGTATCGGACATTCCACCGCAGAAACTGCCCGCAAATCACAGGGCTCAGCCAACTGGTCGGCTTTCCTCGTTATCAGGACGCTGTCCGTGCCGGCTACTGCCCATGCCGGCATTGTAAGCCAAGTCCGAAGCAAGATGTCGTCTATTCGATCCCTATCACCAACAAAAAGCGTGCGGGAGAAAGTGTCGAAACATTGGTGCAACTCTGTACGGAACATTGTCTGCCGTTTCACCACGACAATCGATATTTCGAGATGCAGACGATGGTGGGCAAGTGGAAAATTGATATGGACATGCGGCCAGTCCGATTGGAACACATAAACCTCGTTTCTCAGCAAGAGAACACAAAGAAATATCATGTACAGCCTCGTCTGTTTCTCTCCCTGAAAGATACATTCGATTACATTATGCGACATGATAATGCCCTAATGAAACGGATTGAAGGGACAAGCCAAGAAGTACAACTTCAAATGGGATAATTGTTGTTTTCCACTCCTTCTATCCGTAAATACCGTTGGGGAGTGTATCCCCAGAAGCTAATAAAGGAGTGAAAAATGATGACGCGAGAGGAAGCGGAGAAAGAACTGATTGCCATGCTGGAAGAAGCAGAGGGCGGCCCTTCATACTCCATGGAAGAAGTAGACGCTTATATGCGTGAGCTGCTGCATCCGAAAAACCAGATCTATCTAACAGGTGATACACATGGTCAGTTTGAGCGGATCATCTCTTTCTGTGAGAGGCAGCAGGTCCAACCCGAAAGCACTTTCATTATCTTGGGTGACGTCGGATTGAACTACTACGGAGATCGGAGAGACAATCGAGGCAAAGATAAGCTGGCGAAAATTCCGATCACCTTCTTCTGCATCCACGGCAACCATGAAATGCGCCCATCTGAAGAGTTGGGCTATCAGGTGAAAGAGTACCACGGTGGGAAGGTATGGGTTCAGCCCGAGTATCCAAACCTCGTATTTGCCATTGACGGAGAGATCTATGATTTCTTTGGCCATTCCTGTATTGTCATCGGCGGTGCGTATAGCGTCGATAAATACTACCGATTGGCAAGAGGCTATAACTGGTTCGAAGACGAGCAGCCGTCCGATGAAATCAAGGAGAAAGTTGAGCGTGTGCTATCTGAGCGTGATTGGAAGATTGATGTTGTGCTGTCGCACACCTGCCCGCTCAGGTACGAGCCGGCGGAAGTATTCCTATCCATGATCGACCAGTCGAGTGTGGATAAGAGCACTGAGCAATGGCTTGGTACGATTGAGTCAAGGCTGCACTACGAGCGCTGGTTCTGCGGTCACTATCATACGGACAAGGAGATTGACAAGATCCGTTTCATGTTTCAGGATTATACGATGCTGCCACATCAGATTTTCCTTTCTGCAGAGAAAGAAATGATCCGACGGATGCAGCGGCAGGCCGAAATTGTCGAAGCTCTGGGGCTGATGGATGAGGCTCAGGAGGAGAAATAAGAGGGTTTTACATGAGCACATATTACGACTTTATGGTCGAGGCCAAGTATAAAGACAAATGGTACAACATCGACCTACATACAAAGGATTTTGACGGAAAGCTGCGGCATCAATACCTTGCAACCTTCTCCCGCAGCTTTGTTGGCCAATTGGAAAGCCTGATCGATGGCGCATGGAGGATCGGTTTTGATGATCTAGCGGAAAGTACACAGAATCTCCTCCTATCCAGTATCCCTGCAGAGTGTGAAGATAGCGTTCGACTGGAGCAATTCTATGTTGCCGGTAATCTTGCGGATTTCGAGAAACTCCTGAAGGCGCCATACCAAAACGAATACTATGTGACGCGGAATCAGATTGCCGCATATGAGTCCCATGAGATCGATGACATCTGTGACTATTTAACTGTTCATGAGGTGCTTGAGCTTCCCTATACGGCTCGCAGCGAGTATGTCCTATATCGTTGGAATGATGTCTTTGATAATGCAGAGAAGATCCGCTCGATGGTAGATCGCCTGCGATTTCAGGTAGAATGCTTCAACGAAGCGCTTCCCTATGAGGCAGGTCAGTCCTATGGAGATCGTGCGGCTTCGCAAGTCCGTGTGAT
>ERZ1106964.1401-NODE-1401-length-17057-cov-5.539113_pt1 | contig 17057 bp, 6 predicted proteins | sample MGYA00403682_ERZ1106964 | MGnify/ENA primary metagenome ERZ1106964 (study PRJEB35170, sample SAMEA104062451) | human gut metagenome | biome: human gut; feature: human-associated habitat; material: faeces | place: Denmark | collected 2013-04-10 ...
TTGGAACGCAGAATGGTATATAAAGCCGTCAATCACTTGTGATGTGTGGCAGTATTCAGATAACGGTAGAATTAACGGTATATCAACAAATGTTGACCTTAACTACATATATGACCTTAACATTTTAAGTTGATTACAACTTTCTGTTTTATGACTCTCACTGTTCATTTGACAGCAAGACTTTTTAAGTTTTCATTGTTATTCTTCTTTTGCATCGGGCATTAATTTGTCCGATGCATCCCTACAATCCCCACTAAGGTGGTTAATAATATAAATTTACGGAGGTAAATATGATTCGTGCATCACCCATAAAAGAATACAGTAGTTTTTCTTTTTCAATATTTAGATGAAAGGAGAGAAAAATTTGAATGAAGTTAATTAAAAAAATATTGTCGGTTTTCTTATGCTTGACTGTAATTATCGGCTCATTGTCTGTTGGTTCGTTTTCCGTAAGTGCTGCCTCGGTTAAAGGCAATCGTGGAGCAGACGGCAAAGGTTTTATATACAAGAAAACAGCTGAATATACTTATACAGACGCAAACGGAAAAAAGCACAGTCAGCATTATGAAGGTTGGGAAAATTTCAAGGTGCACTTTTTTGCTCCATCCGGAAAAACCTTGAATTTTTTAGACTACACACAAAGAGCGTACTGTATTGAACCGGATAAAGCATCTGAATTAACAAGTTCTGCTACTGTAAAAAGTACATCTCAATCAGCAGCTTGGAAACAGCTAACTACTGCACAGCAAAATGCAGTTAATCTGATACTAAGTTGGGGGTTCGGAGGTTTTGAATCTCCGTCAAAAAATAAGGTACATTACTATTACGCAACACAGTTGTTAATTTTCGAGATTGTAGCCGGCAAGAGAAATGCTTCAACCTTTGATGCCGTATCCGGAAAACCGTTGCTTACTCCTGCCCATACTATGACTGAGACAAGCTCAGCTGAAACTACTGTAGCAAATGTTACAACAGCATATGACAATATGGTGTCTTGGTGCAAAAGGTCGGTGCGTAATCCGTCATATACAGCATCATCGCTCAGTTCTGCGAAGTCGTATCAAATGTCATATAATCAATCAAACGGACAGTATTCAATCACTTTGACTGATAAGAACGGTACCGCTTCAGTAACTAAAGCATCCGATGTAATCGTCAGCAATTCAAATGTTAAGGTCAGCGTAAGCGGTAAAAAGATAACATTTACCTGTTCTAAAAATCTTGGTACGACAGTTAATGTGACAATGAAAAATTCTTTTTTGAAGGAACATGGAATCAAGAGCAAAAACAGTTTGTATTTAATTACAAGTAATGACTATGCATCATATCAGACTTTTGCTCAGGGTTCTAATTATACAGTTAAAGACGGCTATGTTAAGCTGACATTTCCGGATGTTGTCAAGCTGCAACTTCAAAAATTATCATCAAACACAGAGCTTACCGCCGGCAATGATTGTTATAGCCTTAACGGTGCCGAGTACGGCATATACACAAACAAGGCTTGTACCCAAAAAATCGGCAGTATAACGACAAATGCAAGCGGTTACGGCAGTTACAGTAAATATGTTGATTCAACAGCTTCTTACTATGCAAAAGAAACAAAAGCACCAAAAGGCTATGAGCTTGATAAAACTGTATATACATTTGTGAGTTCGGGAAAAAAAGACAGCAACGGCTATGCAATATTTAAAGCAGTTAGGCTGTCTGATAAAAAAACCGAGCCACAAGATAATCCGGTTAATGACCCTGTCGGTATTGTTTTGCAAAAGAAAAATGCAATTACAGGCGAAACGACAAGTCAAGGTCTTGGCGGTGCGGTTTTCAGCATTGAATACTACGCACAGGAAATTGACAAGGACTACGATGTCAAAGCAGATGAAACCGCTCCTGCACTTGACAGCAAAAACCTTAAAAGGACTTGGTATATTCAGACTGATGAAGATGGCAAAGCATTGCTTGCTTCTAAGTATCTTGCTGAAGGCTATAATTCGGACGATTTTTATTTTAGCTACAATCTTTTAACTGTTCCAACCATTCCAATTGGTACAGTTGTCATTCGAGAAGTAAAAGCACCTGACGGATACTCTCTAAGTGATGTTGCATTTTACAGGACTATAACAGTTGAAGGAGCAAAATTTGCTCAAGACACCAATACTCCCATAAATGTGCCGATTGACGAAATGCCGGCAAAGGCATACATCGGCATACACAAACTTAATCGGTCAGGTATAGGTGTCGGCGGTGCAGTATATGGCTTGTACTCTGATTCAGCTTGTGCAAGCTTGTATGACAAGCTCACAACAAGTGCTGACGGCAAGGGGACTTTTGCAAAATCGGTAGATGTCGGCAAAACATATTACATCAAAGAAATAACCGCACCGACAGGCTATGAGCTTGACGATACTGTTTATCCTGTCATTGCAAATGAGGAAAACTCAACCGTTGAAACAGCCGTTATTCAGACGATTTATGAAGATGCCATAAAAGCTGACCTCAAAATCAAGAAGTCATCAACAGACGGTATAGTTTCAAATCTTTGGTTTGCAATATCAGATAGCCTCGGCAACGAGTACAACGCAGTTTCAACCGATAAAAACGGCGAAGCGACTGTTAAAGGTTTGAGGGTATATGACGATAAAGGCAACAAGATAACCTATACAGTCAAGGAGCTTGGTTTTAAGACTACTTTAGGATCTCACAGCTATGGCGGTTACACTTGGACGATAAAGAAAGAAAATGCAATCAATTATAAAGGTTCATATTTTGAAGGTGTTTCAAATGCTGTATTCAGCAATTGTGAGAATGCTTATTCAAGATACTACTATGGCAAATCATCAGAAGCAAAATCAAATGCTAATGGTAAGTCTTTAACGCTTGACGAAAGCAAAACGGTTACATTTAATTTTCAGAATACAGTTTCTGAAACAGATTTAACTGTTAAAAAGACCTCATACAACGGTAAAGTGTCTGGAGTTTGGTTTGGGGTACAGGACGAAAACGGCAAATATTATGGTGATATTGTTACAGATTCTACCGGAACAGCTAATTATTACAGCAGGTACGGCGAAAAACTCAAAAGCTGTCTGACCGTTCCAAACTCAGCAATTTGTATTCCTATAAAATATAAGGTTGTTGAAAAAGGTTTTCTCGGCGGAGGCAGTTATTATTTCCCTGACAATTACCTTGAAAAGGCTGAATCAGAGTTTAAGACTGCCAACAAATACGGAACAACATCTACTCTTAATTATTCCGTGTACAACGCTCCTGCAACAGGAAGTATTAATATCAATAAGACTTCCGAGGACGGAGTTATCGAGGGCTTGAGCTTTAAGCTCGAATCTTTTGATGACGAACGAGAGTTCGATGATGACCTTATCCCTACTCCTATGGCTTATGATGCAGACGGAAACGGGATTACAAGTATCGTTTTGACTACTGATGAAAATGGTAAAGCAAGTACAGATAATATGCAATTTTATGACATAAACGGTAACAAAATTGATGGTATTCTGCCATATGTAGTTGACCTAAACGGCTTTCAAATCACCTACAGACTGACCGAAATCGGCATTAAACAGTCAGACGGAACATACAAGTTTCCGAGCCGTTATGAACTGAAAGATGCAGTTGAATTTACAATCTATGATACCGATGAATACAACTATACATATGATTGTGCCAACACCGTAAAAACAGGTTCGTTACAGGTAGAAAAAACATCTGAAGATGATGTTGTGGACGGTTTGTATTTTGAAATAAGCTGTGCTGATACAGGGTTTAACGAAAAAGTAAGCACAAACCTTGAAGGTTTAAGTCCTGAAATTTCAGACTTGCCGATTTATAACAGCGATGACGAATTGCTCAAATATAAGGTGTCAGAACTCGGTGTTCTGAACGATGACGGCACTTATTCTTTACCGTATAAGTACAATAAGCCACGAAGTGTAACCGTCACGCTTGATACTGATACCGTAACCTTTGCAAGTATCAAAAATACTGTAAAAACAGGCTCGGTTAAGCTCACAAAAACAGCCGGCACAAAAGCTCTTGGCGGATCAGGTTGGCAGCTCTACAAGTCAGATGACACACCCGTCAGATGCATTCAAAACGGCACAGGTAGATATATGTACCTCTCTGAATCTGAATCTGCAACTGACTGTATGGCAACAAACGGCACTCTGTTAATCCGTAAACTGCCGGTAGGAGATTACTATTTTGTTGAGTCTGTAACTCCGTCAGGCTATATGCCATACGGTAAAAAGGTTGAATTTACAATTTCAGCCGACAATGAAAACACACTTAATATATCATTAACCGTTGCCGATAACAAATCTGTGTTATCTCAAACAGGTGGCGGTGGTATTGCTCCGTTTTACTTCGTTGCCGTGGCACTCGGAGCAATGGCTATAATTTTCATCTATGACTACCATAAACACGGTAGCAAGAAATATAAAAAATCACGAAAGGAAAATCACAAATGAAAAAGAAAATCACACGAATTATGACAGCTATGGTACTTGCCGTTATGATGGTATTTACTGCAATCCCATTTGCAAGTGCCGCAACAAACAACAACGCTCTTGATGAAACAAAGAAGGTTTCATTCACGCTCAATTGTTCTAAGCCCGGCTATACATTCACGGTGTATAAGGTTGCAGAACTCAAAACAACCGAAAATCCGTATAAGACAGGCTATGATTCGCTCATTCCGTCAATCTCTGATGAGATTTTAAGCGGAAAGACATCGAATGTTCTCTCAGCTCTTGACGGTCTTTCTTCAATCCCGTCAACTGCTTCAACAGTTGGCACATTTACTACTTCGGCAACATCTGTAAAAAAGACTTTTTCAAGCCTTGCTCAGGGCTTGTACTACATTAAGGCTACTAACTATCCTGCCGGTGTTAAAAGCGTTACAAACTCTGTTGTATCTCTTCCGTACTACAACAACGGTTGGGTTTACAGCATTAATGCTATCGACCTTGCTACAAAGGTAAATGACGGTGATGTAGTTACAGGTAAGACTATCACAAACAGCACTAAGGACAATACAAACTTTACAGATGTTTCTCTCGGCGACACAGTAAACTTCGAGATTAAGTCATCAACTGCCGGTTCATCAGAAATGAAACTTAAATCATATACCGTATATGATGAAATGTCAGCCGGTCTTACTCTCGACAAGGACAGCGTAAAGGTTGCACTTCTCAACGCACAGGGCGGTAAGGTTGCTGACCTTACTTCAACTGATTATGCTCTCAATGTAACATCAGAAGTTGATGGTAAAGCTACAACATTTAATGTAGCTCTCACAAACGCTTATCTTCAGAAAAATGATTTTTATGCAGCAGGTGTTACTTATACATCTGTAACTTATTCAGCAAAGCTCAATAAGTACGCTGTAGCAGGAAAGACAGGCAACCCAAACTCAGAAACAAAGCTCGTTTATTCTAACAAGAACGGTGTTGAATCAGAAGTAAACGGTAATACAGTTTATGTTTATACCTTTGCAGTAACAACAAACAAGACAGATACAGACGGAAAGGCTCTCGAAGGTGCAGAATTCAGCCTTTTCAAGACAGAAGAGGACGCAACTGCTCTTACAAATGCCATTGCAAGCGGTGTATCCGACAAGACCGGCAAGGTTACTTACTACAACACAAGTAAAGAAGAAATCAAACTTGCAAGCGGTAAATATTATATTGTCGAAACAAAAGCTCCTACAGGCTACAACATTTACGGCAAAGTTATTCCTGTGACAATTGATGTAACTTATAGCACAACATTTGTTGACGGTTCATACATCACAAACTGCCCAACAGACGGCACAGCAAGCGTTGATGTAAAGGATACAAAGGTTGTTGTACCACAGACCGGTGGTGCAGGAACAGTTATGTTCTACATTCTCGGCACAGCTTTTGCACTCGGCGGTATTGCAACATTGCTCATTCGCAGAAGAGTAAAAGCTACAAACAAGTAATTTCACATTAAACAGAAAGGAGTACAGCACATTGAAAAAATGCAGAAGCAAATGCACCTTGATAATAGGAATAATTTTTATGACTGCATCACTCTGCTTTGTGCTGTACCCTTCTGCATCAAATGCTGTCAATAGTTTTTTCGCAGCATCCACAATTAACAATTATGCCGCAAATCTTGACAGCATTTCAGCAGCCGACAGGTCACAGTACTTGTCGGCTGCTGCTGAATATAACAACAATTTGTCAGAGCTTGTCAATGGCTTTACTTATGATGTAGACAGCGTGATTGACGGATATGACGATATTCTCAATTTTGGTGACGGTCTTATAGGCTACATTGATATTTCAAAAATAAATGTAAAACTGCCTATTTACCACGGGGATGAGGATAAAGTGCTTGAAAAAGGTGTTGCTCATCTGCCAAATACAGCGTTTCCGATAGGCGGTGTAGGCAATCATTCGGTGCTTTCAGCTCACACGGGTTATCCTACGCAGGTGTTTTTTGACAATCTCAACGAGCTTGAAATCGGTGATGAAATCAAGGTGTCCGTGCTTGATGAAACGCTTACCTATGCTGTAACAGCAAAAAACATTGTTAAGCCCGACAACATATCGTTACTGTCAGTTGACGAAGAAAAAGACCTATTAAGCCTTATAACTTGTTATCCCTACGGTGTTAACAGTCACAGACTTATTGTGACAGCCGAAAGGGTATCTGAAACCGCTTCGCCTGATACTGCCATAAAAGCAGAAACTAATAACAGAAGTTTTGATTTTATTCTACTGGCAATAATTGCAATAGCAATAACAGCTGTTATTGCTACATTTGCTGTCAGAAAAAGGAGGAAAAATAATGCCTGATATTACAATAGACAAATCATCACTTGTCTATGATGATAACGAATTCGAGTATAAAACAAGAGTTCCCGGTACTTTCGGGGAGGATATTCGTTATCTTTGGATTAAAAAAGACGATGTTGATGAAATCAACGAAGGCAAAACCATACTCACATCATTGGATGATGAGAGTAAATATATGCTTTATGACAAAGATGATAATCTTGCCGAAACAGTCAGGGGGTCAGAACTGTACATAAATCATTATGATCCGGTTAAGGAAAAAGAAAACACAGAAAGCAAAAATTTTGACACTATTAATGAAAAAAAGTCCAAAAGTGTCGGTGTAAAAGAAGAAAATTTACAATCTGTTCCGACTGAACCGATTGTAACCGAAACATCAAAAGACACAGAATTTTCTATTCCGATTTTTGCTACCCTTTATGACAAATGCAATCGCAAAATTGATGAGCTTAACAGCAAAAATGATAAGTTCAATGCAAAAATTGAAAAGCTCAATATAAAAAAGTCCCGAAATGCAGAGTTTGTATCTACGATTGAATCCTTGAAAGATATTGTGCCAAAACCTGTATATACTGCTCTTTCGCTCTTGGCAACAGAAAGACGGCAAAAGATAGTCAGTATTAACGAGAAAATTTCTGCCCACAAACTGAATATCAAATCCAATGAAAATAAAATTCAGAAACATCAAAGCCGTGCTGATTTCTGCATTAAAATCCACAAATTTCTCGACAATATGAAGTCACCTGACGGACGCAAAGAAAATTTCGTTAAAGGGATTCAAGAGTATCGAATGATGTCGATGCGAACAACCTCAGAAAAATTTGATTCTACTCAAAATAAACTTGACAGTGCTCTAAAAGCGTACAGTCAAACTCATTATATGTCTGAAAAGCTCAAACTACAAAAGCAGATTAACAAGCTCACAACAAAAAAAGAAAAGTTAATGCGAAAGCTCAAGGCACTTGACGAGTGGTCTGCAAAGTTTGATGCAGTCAAAGCAATGCCCGATAAAGAAGCTGACAATATCATCAACAAGAGCTGTCAGAATATTGTTGATGAGTTTACTACCAACCCACAGGCTCTCAAGAAACAGGCGGATACGATTGTAAGTTCAACTGCAAAAGTTATTTTCGAAGAAAACTATCTTAAAAATGCTGAAATGTCGATTGAGGACGATTATGACAGTATTGACGGTATTATCAATAACGGCAATAAGCAGCAGGAATACGAAAAACTCAAAGAGCCTGATAAGAAATCCGAACGCAGAACAGCACCTTTATCGAGAAATCAGATTAAGCAAAATGCAAACACTATTGCTCATAATGAGCAACGAACGAATGATAAAACCAAAACTCAGGGACAAGAATTATAAAGCTATTTTAGACCTGTGCCATTCAGGCACAGGTCTTTTTTTAAGAGGTGAATGAAATAAATGATTGAATTATATGGAAACAAAATATGGAACAGCAACACTCCCAATAAATATAAAAAAGTAATCATTGCGAGTGAGGATAGTCTTGATAATATATGTCAGGAACTTGAAAATTCAGGACTTAATTATTGTGCATATATTTTTAACGGAGAAGCACATATTGCCATTGGCAGAGCTACTGCAAATAATATTGATAAGTTGGATATTGATTATCAGACTGTTATTGAATGTAATTCAAAAGTCTATAAAACCAACAACATCATAGGAACTACAACCTACGATTCTATTGAGGATAAATTATACCGTAAGTACAATACCGATTTTGCCTATAAAATCGGTCAAAGACTTACTGAGCAAGGCATCCTTTTTTCAGGCAGAATTTACGGAAAAACAACAACTATTACTGTTGACAAGCAATATGCTGATACCTTGAATAAAATATCTGCTGAACTTAAAGAACAGCGAGCATCATTTATGTCAAAATCTGAGGTTGTTCAAAATGAATCACCGGAAGAATCAAAATCAGTTAATGAAAAAATATCTGAATTACATTTTAATGAATCGCAACTTTCGGCACTTGCACCGTCTGTAAAATTTATCCAAACGAGAAACGATGATAATTTGACTGATAACTTTGTTTCATTGTTTTCTGACTGCACTGATTTTTATGAATCACAACTTTCTGCTCTTGCCGAAATTTATGTTGACACATATCGAAGTTTTTCGGATAAATCTTTGATATTTGCAGATACATCAAGGTTTAATGATTTAAAACAGCGTTTTGTTAATGATAACATTACTGCAAAATTAACTGAAAATCGTGGTTACTCAACTACTCAGTTTGAAATTATCAGAGAAATGGTAACTTACGGTATGAGCGAATCAGTAATCAACTTGCTTGATTACACTTTTTCGATTGATGAAATGCAAAACTTCTTTACAGCATACAAGAACGGCTCGTATGAAGATTTAATCAATCTCATTGCAGATATTAAAGGTACTACACGCACGGATATTGAAGGGCAAATTGAGGGCGGTACATACACTCCCGAAATTCCCGATTATGATTTTTTAAGCAAAAATCTAATTTTTCATAACCCCTCGGCAAATCATTTTACGGTTATGTATTTCAATCCGGATAGCGAAACAGGCGGTCAGTTCGTAAGCACTGATATAAATTATAATGTTGCTTGGCGAGGAAACCGAGATTTTACAAATGATTCCGAGCGATTTTGGCGATATGTAGAAATCACCGGAAATCAAACTCTGTCCGATGTAGGCAGTAAATTTTTCCGAGAATCTCTAAATTATTTTTACTCTGGTGAGCAAATTGCAGAGGGATTAACTACGGACACACAAAAATTGATTGCAGATGTTGCTACTGCCGAAATGATAAAATCAGGCGAACTTATTGAACCTGAAAGTTTTGATGTAGCTAAGTTTGATACACTCATATCTGAACAAAAAGAAATCACAAGCAATAATTCGGATAAAAATACTATTGTTATCAATGCTTTTGCCGGACAGGGTGCAGGAAAAACAACATCTTGTCTTGAAGTAGCCGAAAAATTGAAAAAGCAAGGATTTGTTACGGAATATGTACAGGAATATGCCAAAGAGCTTGTATATGACAACAATCTTATTATGCTTGACGGACATTATGAACATCAATTTGCAATTCTTAACGAGCAGATGAAGCGTATCAATCGTTTGTACGGTAAAGTTGATTTTATAGTTACTGACTCACCAATTTTACTTAACAACACTTATCTTAATGAAGATAAAAACACCGAAGTGTATTCGGCATATTCTGATAGTGTGAACAAACTTTATGGTCTTTATAACAATTTTAATTATTTTGTTGAGCGTGATACATCAGTGTTTGAAAAAGAGGGACGAATACATAATTTTGAACAAAGCATTGCAATTGATAACGAATTAAAAAACATGTTACACAATAATCAAATTGATTTCGATGTATATACTCACGCTACAATTGACAATATTGTTCGTGATTCAACTATTATATATGCAAAACAACTTATCAATTCATACTGTCAGGATGAATTTGATTCGGAAGCGGATTTTTCAGACTTAAAAAAAGTCGGAGTGGCATACACAACAACAGAAGACAGCAAGCATACTGTTGAAGCTGTTGTAAATCTTGTTGACTATAGGCTTGAAACTTATGTTGACGATAAATTGTTTAAAGAGAAAACATATTCAAGTCTTAAAGATATGATTGATAACTGCCTGTACTCTTTATCATTTGATGACCTTGTATACCTATCTGATGATGAGCTTGCACAATTAGAGCCGAAAGAGCATAGGACTGTTCCGCTTGCGGAAAACGACTATTATAACTCTGTTGTTAAACAGGATTTAAAGCGTGCATTATACCATATTGATAATGCAAAATCCGATGCCGAGCGTAATTTTTATCAGAACAATTTTGACATCAAGGTAAGAAACTATGCCGGTGCTCTGAATGTCAGCTCAGAAGAAATCGTTAATCAATTTAATTCAGAAAATGAAATCGTCCCGATAAACGAGCCTGAACAAACTGAGTCTGTACAGGAAATAATTCGTCCGACAATTACTTGTGATTGGAGTGAAAGTCCGGTATTTGAGAACGGCAAAACATACTCTGTTTCTGAATTTGATAAACTTATGAAAAATGCCGATGACGAATGGGTTGAGCAAAGACAGCTTGAAATTGAGGAATACGGCAGTGAAAATGCGGTTGCAGAAGCATACAGAAACGGTGAGCTTGACAATATTCATCTTGGCTATGAAAAGACAAAATTTATTGTTAATATGCCGAACGGAACAATTCATACATTCAGGCAGGATATCGGGGACGGTAACGGTGGAATTATTGATTTTTTAAATCAATATCCGCAGTATTCAGGTGTTGTAAAAATACTCGAAGCCGATATAAAGCTTGATAAAGGTGAAAATGAGAAAGCCGCAGATTTACCGATAACGGAAAGCAAAGAAAGAGAAGTCAGGAGCGATGAAAAATTACAGAGCGTTGACGAGCTTGCCGTGGAGGTTGAAAATGCCGCACCGTCAAGAGCAGAAAAAGCTGAAGTTACCGTAGTTAATAAAGCTGAACCACCTACATTGTTTGATATGGTCGAAAGCTCAGAGCAGACCGAAACAAGCGTAAATGATGAAAAAGCCAAAAACTATGTAATTGAGGACAGAGAAGCTGTCACGGGAGCAAAAACAAAGTTTCAAAATAACATTGCTGCCATTAAGATTTTAAAGCAAACGGAAGCAGAAAACAGAGCGGCTACACCTGAAGAACAAGGTCAGTTGTTCCTTTACAGCGGTTGGGGAGGTCTTGCCAATGCTTTTGAGTCTGATAATGATAAATGGAAAAATGAGTATTCTGAACTCAAGGGTTTGCTTACAGATGAAGAATATACCGCAGCTCGGTCAACTGTGCTTGATTCATTCTACACAGATACAGCAATCGTTGACAGTATATATGAGGTCATTCGTAACGCAGGATTTGAGGACGGCAACATACTTGAGCCTGCAATGGGCGTAGGAAACTTTTTCGGCAGACTTCCCGAAGAACTTCGTGATAAGGTGAATTTGTACGGTGTCGAAAAAGACAGCTTATCGGGCAGAATAGCTCAAAAGCTGTATCCGCAAGCTGACATTACGATTGACGGCTTTGAGAATACTCGTTTCAATGACAACAGCTTCGATGTTGCAATCGGAAACATTCCTTTCGGCGATTTCAGTGTTAATGATTCTAAATACAACTCAAAACATCTGAAAATTCACGACTATTTCTTTTTGAAATCACTTGATAAAGTGCGTGACGGCGGCATTGTGGCTTTTGTAACTTCCAAAGGTACGCTTGACAAAAAGGACAGCTCTTTCCGCAAGACCTTGGCCGAAAGAGCGGATTTGGTAGGTGCTGTGAGATTGCCGAATAACGCCTTTAAATCGGCAGGAACGGAGGTTACAGCTGACATTATATTCCTTCAAAAAAGAGAAAAAAAGTCAGAAATTGAACCGTCTTGGGTACATACAGGACAGCTTGAAAGCGGATTAACCGTCAACAATTATTTTGTTGAGCATCCCGAAATGATACTCGGCGAAGTTGTTGAAGGCAATAAAATGTTCGGCAGAACAGACGATACGATGTGCGTGCCGTTTAATGACGGCAGAACATTGTCGGAGCTTCTTTCCTCGGCGGTAAAGAATATCAATTTTGAATATTCCGCTTCTGCAGAAAAGCTGATTCCGGTTTCCGAACATTTAACAGCCGAACCTTTAAAACTGCGTTTACAAAGCTTTTATCGCCGAAACGGCGAAATATATTTTTACGGCTCTGATAAGAGCGGTAAAATAGTTAATGTTTCCGCAGACAAAGCACTTGGGAAAAAATTAAATCACGAACGCATCAATTCCTTTATTGATATTCGTGACACTTTGCGTGAATTGCTTGATGTTCAGCAGTACGATAACAAGGATTCAGAGATAGCTCAATTGCAGGAAAAGCTCAACAACTGTTATGACAGCTTCTACAGTAAGTACGGCTTGCTTCACAGCAGTTACAATCACAGCTTGTTAAACTCTGACGGAGCATATCCGCTTGTTGCTTCTCTCGAAGCCGATTTTGCCAAAGATAATAATTTACTTGTTAAGAAGTCCGATATATTTACAGAGCGTGTAAATAAGCCGACAGCAACAATAAGTCATGTTGATACGGCTGAAGAAGCTCTTGCTGTCTGCGTTGCAGAAAAAGGTGTTATCGACTTCGAGTATATGAGCCAAATTACGGATGTGCCGCCCGAGGATTTGAAAATCGGGCTGAGAGAAAAAGGTGAAATATTTGCCGTACCGTCATATACAGGCGATGAGGACTACGAATATCAAACTGCTTCCGAATATTTGTCGGGAGATATATATGCAAAGCTTGACATGGCAAAAGCATACGCTTCGGTCAACGGCATATATGAATCAAATGTTGTCGCCTTAAAGGAAGTATTGCCTACTCCTCTGAAAGCCGGCGATATTGATATTAACCTCGGAGCTACTTGGATTGATAAAAAATACTATGAGCAATTTATGTATGAGGTTTTTGAAACACCGCAAAGCCTTAAATCGGATTATGTGTCAAGATTTTTTAAATCCGACAGAATAGAGCTTGACTATTCAGAGTATTCCGGCAGATGGAATATCACGAATAAGAGAGCGGATTTGTCGGTAACTACTGTAAAGACCTACGGTGCAAGCGGATTATCTGCATATCAGATATTTGAATCCGTTCTCAATTTATCCGAACCGAAAGTGTATAAAGACAAGGTTGACGAATACGGTGTTGTTGAGCGTGATAAAAACAATAAGCCTGTAAGAGTGCTTGATGTAGAAGCGACTCAGGTTGTACAGCAAAAAGCCAATGCCATTCGCCGTGAATTTAAGAATTGGATTTTTAAAGATGCTAACCGCCGCAGAGATATTGTTGACACATACAATCGCACATTCAATTGCGTCCACGCACGAGAGTATGACGGTTCACACCTTAATTTTCCAGGAATGAATTCAAACATTCAGCTTCACGAACATCAAAAAAATGCCATTGCTCACGCTATTTACGGAGGCAACACACTGTTTGCTCATTCGGTAGGTGCAGGAAAAACCTTTGAAATGATAGCTACTGCTATGGAATGTAAACGGCTTGGGTTGTGTCACAAATCCTTGTTTGCTGTACCGAATCATCTGACAGAACAGGTGGGAGCAGACTTTTTGAAGCTCTATCCCAACGCAAACATATTGGTTGCAACAAAGGATGATTTTAAATCATCAAACCGCAAGATGTTAATGTCAAAAATTGCAACTGGCAATTATGATGCCGTTATTATCGGACATACGCAATTAAAGATGCTGCCCCTATCTCCTGAAAGGCAGGAAGCCTTTTTACAATCTCAAATTGATGATATTGTTGCCGGTCTTGCTGAGATGAAAGCTCAGGACGGTAATAAATTTACCGTTAAGGAAATGGAGCGTACAAAAAAGAATCTCGAAAATCAGCTTGAGAAGCTTCAATCAAGTAAGAAAGACAATACCGTATATTTCGAGGAGCTTGGAATTGACAAATTGTTTGTTGACGAAGCTCACGAATTTAAGAATCTGTACTGTGCAACAAAGCTGCAAAATGTTTCGGGTATATCTTCAAGAGCTTCTCAGAGGGCAACAGAGCTGTTTGCAAAATGCCGTTATCTTGACGAAAAGACAGGCGGCAAGGGTGTTGTATTTGCCACAGGTACACCGTTGTCAAACAGCGTTACAGAGCTTCACACAATGATGAGATACCTTAATTATGATTTTCTTGCAAGTCACAACAATATGCAGAATTTTGATAATTGGATTTCTGCATTCGGTGTGCAAAAGAAAGAATACGAGTTAGCTCCGGCAGGAAACAAGTTTAAGGAACGCACAAGGATTGCGGAATATTCCAATCTGCCTGAGCTTATGTCTATGTTTAAGATGGTAGCCGATGTAAAGACGGCTGAAACTCTTAAACTTAAAGTGCCTGATTGTGAGCTTCACATTGTTGATGTAGAGCCTACAGAGCTTCAAAAGGAGCTTGTCGATGAATTATCCGACAGAGCAGATGAGGTTAATTCAGGCTCCGTAGATCCGTCACAGGATAATATGCTCAAAATTACCGGTGACGGCAGAAAGCTCGGTCTTGACCCCCGACTTATTAGTCCCGATTTTGAGGATGATCCAAATACAAAGCTGAATGTGTGTGTAAACAATGTATTTGACATTTATACAGACACAGCAAAAGACAAGCTTACTCAAATTGTTTTTTGTGACCTCGGTGTGCCGTCAAAAAACACAGGCAATGACTCCTCAAAAGAGCAAAACGATAACAAGAGTGTTGCGGAACTTGACTCTCTTGAGGAAACAGGCAAGTTTTGCGTGTATGACGACATAAGGGACAAGCTCATTGCAAAGGGCATCCCTGCGACTGAAATAGCATATATACACAATGCAAAAACCGAAGCTCAAAAGTCTGAATTGTTTTCAAAGGTCAGAAGCGGTGAAGTGAGAATTTTACTCGGTTCAACGGGCAAAATGGGAACAGGCACAAATGTGCAGGACAGAATCATTGCTCTGCACGATTTAGATGTTCCGTGGCGACCGGCAGACCTCGAGCAGAGGCGTGGCAGAATGGTCAGGCAGGGCAATATTAACGAAAAAGTGCATTTGTACAGATATGTTACCAAAGGCACTTTTGATGCGTACAGCTATCAGCTCCTCGAAACCAAGCAAAAATTTATAAGTCAGGTTATGACTGACAAAGCTCCTGCACGCAAGTGTGCCGATGTTGACCAAGCGGCTCTTTCATATGGCGAAATTAAGGCTCTCTGTACCGGCGATGACCGTATCCGTGAGAAGCTCACGCTTGATAACAGAGTAAAGGAGCTTAACTCTCTCAAAGCTGATTACAACAATACAAAATATGAGCTTGAAGATGCTGTTGCGGCTTATCCCGAAAAACGCAAGCAACTCCTTTGTACTATCGGCAACATAAAATCCGATATCGATAATGTTAAGTCATTTGTCGATAAGGACGGTAAACTTATTTGCAAATTAACTTTAGGTTCTCAGACTTTTAACCTGAAGAACGATGAGGAACGAAAAAATGCTGCCAAAGCTCTTACAACTGCTGTTGCTCAGGTAAGAATAGCCGACAACAGAAAGAAGCAGGTTAGCGTTGGCAACATTTGCGGATTCGATATAAGCGTTATAAACAACGGAAATGTGTATGATGACATTGTAGTTACAATCAAGGGTAAATATTCATATTCTGCTCAGCTCGGTGTTTCTGCTGTGCATAACCTCAGTAAAATAGAGGGGTTGCTGTACAAAACCGAAAGTGTTCTTGATTACAGTCAGAATTCTCTTAACAAGCTTGACCTTGATTACAAAACAAGTGTTGCCCTGCTTGAAAAGCCTTTTGAATATGAAGCGGAATTGCAGGAAAAGTCAGCACGCCTGTCTGAATTAACAAAGATTTTGAACATTGAGCTTGCTCACCAAAAAACAGAATCAAAGCCCAAAACACATTACTTTGGTAAGGATAAAATCCTTGGCAGGAACAAATCTTCAAAGCAAATTCAGAATAAAACAGTTATGAAATCAGAACCTAAAAGGAGTGAACCTGAATTATGATAGTTTACGCACAAGGCGATATAACAAAATTTGATGTAGATGCTATTGTAAATGCATCCAACGGTTTTGGTTATATGGGAGGTAAAAGATGTGTTAATGAATTACATAGAGGAGTTGCAGAGAGCATTCAATTTGCATCTTGCGGTGCTGTTGAACGGCTTGCAAGAGCAAAATGTAAGGCACACTCCTTTTTTGGTTATTCACCCGGAACTGTTTTTGTGACTGATGCTCCAAATCTTGAGTGTAAAAAAATAATACACGCAGTTACTATGCGTACTCCGGGTAGCAAAGCAAAAATCAAAAAAATTAAAGTTCTGATTCCAAAGATAGTAGCGGTAGCTGAAAACTTAAACATAAATTCAGTAGCCATACCTTTACTTGGGTGTGGAACAGGTGGACTTGACAGAAAAACCGTTCAAAATTTATTAGCTCATAATCTTATAAGTGACAAAGTGACTTTTTATATTGTTACTTCACTTTAAAATCAGAAATTCTTTTCTGAATTTCTTTTTAAAACACTTGTTTTTTCTTAGTTATAACATATAATAGTATTTGAACGATGTTGGTTACTCATC
>ERZ1106964.1402-NODE-1402-length-17052-cov-4.498794_pt1 | contig 17052 bp, 10 predicted proteins | sample MGYA00403682_ERZ1106964 | MGnify/ENA primary metagenome ERZ1106964 (study PRJEB35170, sample SAMEA104062451) | human gut metagenome | biome: human gut; feature: human-associated habitat; material: faeces | place: Denmark | collected 2013-04-10 ...
GACAACGCCGACCTGATCCTCTACCGGGACGGTCTGCGGTATCTGCGGGGACAGATTTTATCCGTTCTGGTGAATCTGGCGGCCTTTGCCCGGCAGTACGCCGCCACGCCCACTCTGGGCTACACCCACTATCAGCCCGCCCAGCCGGTGACGGTGGGCAAGCGGGCGGCATTGTGGATGCAGGATTTCCGCTCCGATCTGGAGGAGCTGGATCACGTACTGGCCACCCTGCGCTTCTTAGGCTGCCGGGGCACCACCGGCACCGAGGCCAGCTTCATGGATCTCTTTGAGGGCGACGGGGCGAAAATCGACGAGATGAACCGCCGGATCGCCGCCGCCTTCGGCTTTGAGCGCTGCTTCTCCGTCTGCGGCCAGACCTATCCCCGGAAAACCGACAGCCGGATTCTGAATGTGCTGTCCTCCATTGCCCAGAGTGCCTACCGCATGGCCAATGACCTCCGGCTCCTGCAGCACGACCGCCAGGTGGAGGAGCCTTTCGAGAAGAATCAGATCGGCTCCAGCGCCATGGCCTACAAGCGGAACCCCATGCGCTCTGAGCGCATCTGCTCCCTCAGCCGCTATCTGATGGCGGACGCCGCCAACGCGCCTCTGACCGCCTCCGTTCAGTGGCTGGAACGGACGCTGGACGACTCCGCCAACCGCCGCATTTCCCTGCCGGAGGGCTTCCTCTGCGCCGATGCGGTGCTGCGGCTGTGCCAGAACGTGACCAATGGGCTGCACGTCAACGAGAAGATCGTGGACCGGGCCATCCGGGAATATCTGCCCTTCCTGGCCACGGAAAACATCATGATGGAGGCGGTGAAGCGGGGCGGCGACCGCCAGGAACTGCATGAGAAGATCCGCCAGCACTCCATGGCCGCCACCGCACGGATGAAGGAGGGCGAATCCTGCGATCTGCTGGACCGTCTGGCCGCAGACCCGGCCTTTGGCATGACCCGTGCGGAGCTGGACGCCGTGATGGAGCCGTCCCTGTACATCGGCCGCTGCAAAGAGCAGGTGGAGCGCCTGCTGGCGGAGTATGCCCCCCTGCTGGCGGACGCTCAGACCGCCGACGGTGCCATCAGCCTGTAAATACTGAGGTATCAAGCTTCATGCATGAGTACCGCACCGCGAAAATGCGTAAATGTCAGTGCACGAAGTTGGTGTGCACCATTTCCGGTTGCCCCACAGGGGCGAGAAAATGGCACATTTCTGATTTGGCATAGCAAAAAACGGCGTTCCTATTCTTCCAGCTCGGAAGTTAGGAACGCCGCTTTTGGTTCGGTCTATATTTCGTTTTTCGCTGCGCCTGTCAAGGCCTCACGCTTTGATTCAGCTGATCGACAAACGGCTGCGGACCAGCTGATAGAGATACTCCACGCCGTATTTCAGCGCATCCTCATCCATCAGGTAGCGGCAGTTGTGATGGGGGAAGGTAATACCCTTTTCCTCACTGCGGGCTCCCAGCTCCACAAAAAAGCCAGGGCAGTTTTCCTGCAGGGCGGAGAAATCCTCACCGGGCATCAGGGGATCGATCTCCAGCACGGCGCTTTCGCCGAAATGCTCCTCAATGACCTTGCGGCTGGAAGCCGTCAGGGCCTTGTCATTCATCACGGAGGCATAGCCCAGGGTGAACTTGAAATCGCAGTCCGCACCGTGAGCCGCGCAGATGCCGCGGGCAAGTTCCTCCATCAGTTTAGGGAGCCGCTCCCGGGTCTCCTTGCTGAAGGTTCGGGTGGAACCGGTGATGGCCACCTCACCGGGGATGATATTATACGCCTCTCCGGCATGGATCATGCACACGGACACCACGGCAGGCTCCACCGCCTGGATACGCCGGGAAACCAGGGTCTGCAAGGCTCCCACGATCTCACCGGCGATGACGATGGGGTCCACACAGGTCTCCGGGAACGCGGAGTGACCGCCCTTGCCGATGACCCGGATATCGAAACGGTCCGTGGCGCTGGTGAGGGCCCCGGGCCGGACACCGAAGGTGCCCGTAGGGAAGTTGGAGCTCAGGTGCATGCCGTACAGCTCGTCTACCCCCTTCATCACGCCGGCCTTCAGCATTTCCACCGCGCCGCCGGGAGGCAGCTCCTCCGCATGCTGGAACAGGAACCGCACCTCGCCCTTGAGACTGGTCCGCTCTGCCGCCAGCAGCTTAGCTGCCGCAAGCTGCATGGCCGCATGGCCATCGTGGCCGCAGGCATGCATGACACCGGGCACTGTGGAGGCATAGGGCAGCTCAGTCTCCTCCTGAATGGGAAGCGCGTCAATATCCGCCCGCAGGGCCAGTACCGGACCGGGCTGGACCCCTTTCAGCACCGCTACCACGCCTGTTTTGGTGGGAAATTCCAATGTCAGACCCGGGATCTTTTTCAGTTCCTCCGTCAGGTAAGCCGTTGTATGGACCTCCTGAAAGGAGAGCTCCGGATTCTGATGCATGTGGCGCCGCCAGGCGATTATATCAGGCTCCAGCGCCAGGACCTCTTCTGAAATCATATTCATTACTCCTGTTCTCAAGGGGTGTTCCAATCGTTCAACTTGTATGAAACAACCGCAATTCCCGTTTAAAATTATGGTATGGTATGACCTTGACTTTTTTCCCCAGAAAGATATCATTAAAATGTCTTATTTTTGACATACGAAACGGAGGGGAGCACCGCTGTGCTGAAAGATATTGCCGAAGCTATGCTGGGCAGACGCCCCTTTGACCTGATAATCCGCAATGTGCAGATCGTCAATGTGTTCAGCGCCTCTATTGTAAGCGGATCTATCGGCATTGTCAACGGTCATATCGCCGGGGTTTTTGGCCCGGAAGAAGCGCTGGACAGCCGCCGGAGCATTGATGGCGGCAACGCTTATGCCCTGCCTGGCTTCGTGGATTCTCACATGCATCTGGAGAGCAGCATGCTGACGCCGGAGCATTTTGCTCAGGTGGCCCTATCCTGCGGCACAACCACGGTATGCGCCGACCCCCATGAAATTGCCAATGTCCTTGGCATTGAGGGCGTCCGGGGCCTGGCAGATGCCTGCCGGTCCCTGCCCCTGCGGGTGCTGCTGACCGCCCCCTCCACCATTCCCTCCGCTCCCGGTCTGGAGAATTCCGGCTTTGACGTGGGTCCTGCTGAAATGGAAGACCTGCTGGACATTCCCGGCGTGGCTGGATTGGGCGAGGTCATGGATTTCAACGCCGTCGCCGCCGGGGATGAGCGGATGCTCTCCGTCATCGAAGCTGCCGCCAACCACGGCGTTTTTCTGGATGGCCATGTCTCCGCCCTCACCGGCCGCCGCTTGCAGACTTTCCGGGCCATGGGCATCGACAGCGACCACACCGTTCCCTCTGCTGAAAAGCTCCGGGAGGAGCTGGCTCTGGGCTTCACGGTGCAGGTACAGGAATGCATGCTGAACCGGGAAATCGTCCAGGCCATGAATGATGCACCGGTGCAGGACCGCATCTGCCTGGTAACGGACGATGTTCCCCTCCCCCGGCTGATGCGTCAGGGGCATTTGAACTTTGTGGTGGAACGGGCCATTGAGCTGGGTCTTGACCCCATCCGGGCCATCCGGTATGCCACCATCAACCCTGCCGTCCGGCTGCGGCTGTATCACACAGGCGGCATCGCCCCCGGCATGGAGGCTGATATGCAGCTGGTGCAGGATCTGCGCCATCCCAGACCGGAACTGGTGCTCCGGGCCGGAGAAATCGTCTGGGACCACGGCAGCTATCTGCCCCATACCGTCCCTTACCAGATCCCGGACCACCTGCGGGGCTCCGTTCATCTCCGTCCCGTGACAGAGGCGGATTTTGCCGTCCGGGTGCCGGTGCCCTCCGGTTTTTCCGGCGGCACCGCCGTGGTGAATCTGATCGGCCAGGATGGCGTCTCCATTCGCACCCAGCGGGTCCGGAAGACCCTGCCCCTGGCAGCTGAAAGAGACGGCTTTGCCTGTCTGAAAACAGCTCCTTACTTAAAAATGGCGGTGTTCAACCGCTACGGCCGGGACCAGCACGGCATCGGCCTGCTGACCGGCATGGACGGTGTCACCGGTGCCGCCGCACTGACCTATGGCCACGACTGCCACAACCTGACGGTCTACGGCGGCAATGACGCTGATATGGCTCTGGCGGCCAACACCCTCCGGGAATCCCAGGGTGGGCTCTGCACCGTGGAAAACGGCAAGGTACTGACCCTCATCCCGCTGCCTCTGGCGGGGCTGATGTGTGATCTGCCTCCGGAGGTACTGCTGGAGCAGATGGAACAGCTCCTGTCGGACTGCCGCCGCATGGGCTTCAACCATCAAAATTTGCTGACGTTCTTCACCCTTATGCCGCTGGCGGTTTCGCCGGAGCTGAAATGCACGGACCGGGGTCTGGTGGATGCGCTGCACAAGCGGCTTCTGCCTTTGATTGACGAGATAAAGGAGATAAGTTCGGATGGAACGTAAACACCGTGCACTGCTGCTGGCACTGCCCACCGTATTGACCCTGCTGTTTTTCTTCGTGGCACCGATGGTCTACATTCTGGTCCACACCCTGCATGAAAACGGCCTTTCCGATTTTGTGGATTTCTTCGGAGATCCTTTTTACCGCAACATCCTCTGGGTCACCCTCCGGGTGTCCCTGGTGTCCACCGCCATCTCCCTGGTGCTGGGCTATCCCACGGCTTTTTACATGGCCCGGACCAAGTCCCGTATGAAGCAGGTCATGATGATTGTGATCCTGTTTCCCTTTTTGGTCAGCGCCGTGGTCCGTTCCTACGGCTGGATGGTTATTCTGGGAACCAACGGCCTTTTGAACCAGCTGCTCCAGTCCTTGGGGCTTATCTCCGCCCCTCTGAAAATCCTGAACACGGAGACGGCGGTCATCATCGGTATGATCCACCTGCTGGTGCCCTATATGGTCCTCTCCCTGGTGGGCGTGCTCCAGAGCATTGACCCTAACGTGGAGTACGCGGCCTACAGCTTGGGCGCCTCTCCTCTGCAGACCTTTTCCAAGGTGGTGTTCCCCCTGAGCCTGCCGGGCATTATCTCCGGCTGCGTTCTGGTGTTCACTATGAGCATGACCTCTTACGTAACGCCCAAACTGCTGGGCGGCTCCAAGTTCCGGATGATGGCCACCATGGTGGTCCAGGAGATCAATGTGAATTTCGACTGGGGTGCGGCCTCCGCTATCAGCTATATTCTGCTGGCAGTAATCCTGCTGGTGCAGATCGCGGTGGTGCTGTGCACCTCCGGATATATGAAACGTATGGGAGGAGGAAAGTGATATGCGCGAGAAAGATGTAAGCCTGCCCTGCCGGATCTTTGCCATTCTGGTGATGCTGTTCCTGCTGGCGCCTCTGGTGGTGATCGTCATCGCCTCCTTCACGCCCACAGCCCTCATCACCTTCCCGCCCCAGGGCTTCTCCCTGAAATGGTACGCCAATATCTTCGGCTCCTCCACCCACTTTATGGATGGCCTGGTGAACAGTCTGAAAATCGGTATTCTGGCCACAGCGGCGGATATTCTGCTGGGCGTCACGGCGGCCCTATCCGTCTGCCGGTACAGCTTTAAGGGCAAGGACGCTCTGCTGAACTACTACACCTCTCCCATGTATGTGCCCAGTGTGGCCTTCGCCTTTGTTTTGCTGCAGGTCTACAGCCAGATCGGCGGTGTCCCCGGTATGCTGCGCATTTTCATCGGCCATCTCATTATCATTCTGCCCTACATCGTGCGGAACACGGTGTCTGTACTCCATGTGTTCAACTGGACGCTGGAGGATGCGGCTACCTCCATGGGAGCCACCCCTATTCAGGTGTTCTTCAAGATCACCATTCCCCTGGCCCGGCCCGGCATCATGGCCGGTGCGCTGCTGGCTTTTTTGTATTCCTTCGACGAGGTGGCCCTGAGCAGCCTGCTCTCCACCCCGAGGTTCATCACCCTGCCCATCCGCATCATGAACTATATGGAGCTGACCTTCGACCCCACTCTGGCCGCCATCTCCACACTGCTGATCCTGGCATCTCTGGTTCTGATCGTACTGATGGAGAAGTTCGTAGGGTTGGACATGTTTGTTAAGTGAGAACGGAAAGGTGTAAACTATGGCTACTTTGGAATTACAGGGACTGACCAAGCGATTCGGCGAGTTCACTGCGGTGGATTCCATGAACCTGAAGGCTGCCGAAGGCGAGATGATCGCCCTGCTGGGCGGCAGCGGCTGCGGCAAGACCACCACACTGCGCATGATCGCCGGCTTTACTGAACCCACCGCCGGACAGATCCTGGTGGACGGCAAAAACGTTTCCACTATCCCCCCCTACCGCCGCAATATCGGCATTTTCTTCCAGAATTACGCGCTGTTCCCCCACATGACGGTTTTTGAAAACGTGGCCTTCGGTCTGAAGCTCCAGAAGCTGCCCAAAAACGAGATCCGTGAGCGGGTGGAGCACATGCTCGCTCTGGTAAAACTTACCGGCATGGACAAGCGTTATCCCCGGCAGCTCTCCGGCGGTCAGCAGCAGCGGGTGGCCCTGGCCCGTGCTCTGGTGACCCGTCCCTCCATTCTGCTGCTGGATGAGCCCCTCTCCAACCTGGACGCCAAGCTCCGGGTAGAGATGCAGGTGGAGATCAAGCGCATCCAGAAGGAGCTGGGCATCACCACCATCATCGTGACCCATGACCATGAGGAGGCCGTCTCCCTGGCGGACCGGGTCATCGTTATGAACGCCGGACACATTCTGCAGATCGGCAAGCCCCAGGAGGTCTTTGACAGGCCCGCCTCTCCCTTTATTGCAGACTTTATGGGCTTTTCCACCTTTCTTCACGGCATCGCCGCCGGAGCAGAGGGAGATATGCGCCTGATCCGCTGCGGTGCTCACACGCTCCAGGTCCCGGCAGAGGCCGCCCAGGAGCTGACTGAGGGGGATGCATGCATTCTGGCCATCCGCTCCGAAAACATCCGGACTGCGGAGCAGGAAGGTGTCAATACCGTCCGGGGCACCGTCAAAAGTGCCACCTACAAGGGTCATACCACCCGGCTGGAGGTCTCCGGCTGCTTTGAGGAAATGGTATACCCCGCTATCCACGAATATGCGGACGTGCAGGAGGGCAGTGAAGTTCTGCTTCACTTCCCCGCCCAGCATTTCTGTGTATATAAAGACATCAAATAAAATCTGGAGGATGTAAACAAAATGAAAAGCAAGCGCATTTTTACACTGATGCTGGCTCTGGTCATGACCCTGAGCCTGGCCGCCTGCGGCGGCAGCAAGCAGGAGGAAGCTCCCGCCGATAACGCCGGAAACGGCGAAGCAGCTGGCGATACTCAGGATTTCGGCGGCGCCGAGCTGGTTGTTGCTACCTGGGGCTGGGCCGAGGCCGGTCTCAAGACCCTGGCCGCCGACTTTGAGTCCAAGTACAACTGCACCATCGTGGTGGACCCCACCAGCGGCAACGGCGACCGTCTCAACAAGCTGATGGCTGAGCAGAACGATCCCACCGCCGATGTGGCCCTGCTGACCAAGAGCTTTGCCCAGACCGGCAATGAGGCGGGCCTGTTTGAGAAGATCGACACCAACATCGTCACCAGCATCGGCGATCTGTATGACATCGCTGTCAACGCCGACGGCTACGGCCCCTGCTACTCCCTGTGCCGCTACGGCATCATGTACAATGCCGACGCTCTGGAGAAGGCCGGTCTGCCCGCCCCCACCTCCTACGAGGGTCTGTTTGATGACCAGTATGCGCACATGGTGGCTCTGCCCGACATGACCTCCACCGCCGGCCCCTACATGCTGGTGGCTATGGCCGAGGCCATGGGCGGCAGCCAGGAGGATGTGACCCCCGCCATGGAGCTGATGCAGGAGAAGAAGGACAACATCGATCTGTGGTATTCCACCTCTTCCGACGTTGTCAACGCCTTCACCACCGGTGAGGCCAACATCGCCGTGTTCATGGACATCAATATGCCCAGCCTGACCGACAGCGGCCTGAACATGGTCTGGGTGGACGCCGCCGAGGGTTCCTTCTCCGCTCCCGCCACCGCCAACGTGGTGAAGAACTGCAAGAACCCTGAGCTGGCCCAGCTGTTTGTGGAATACCTCATCAGCAAGGACACCCAGGACAAGATCGCTGAGGTCATGAACGAGGCCCCCGTGAACAAGAACGCCACCATGGACGATTCCCTGAAGACCTATCTGGCCTTCGGCGACGAATCCATGAACGCCCTGAAGGAATTTGACGAGGCCTACATCACCGCCAACAAGGAAGCCTGGATCGATACCTTCCAGCGCACTGTTGCCGTTCAGTAATTTCCCAGACCATACAAAAACGGAGGAGACGCCCCGGCGTTTCCTCCGTTTTTTAAACAACTGACAAGGAGAAAAGCCTGCCATGAAGCTGACTGTCTTATCGGAAAACGCCGTTCTGTACCCCGGCCTTGAGGGGGAATTCGGCCTGTCCGTCTACTTGGAGGAGGGGGACACCCGCCTGCTGTTCGACGCCGGGGAGCGGGACGCCTGCCTGCGGAACGCGGAGAAGCTGGGTATCGACCTCCGGCGGGTCACTGCCGTGGCGTTCAGTCACAACCACCGGGATCACTGCGGTGGTTTTCTGCGCCTGGCGGAGCAGCTTCCGCCGGACGTACCCATTTACGCCCATAGCGGCTTTTTCATCCGGAAGTGGTGGGATCACCGGTGCGACCCGCCTCAGCAGGAAACCTATTCCCAGACGCTGGAGTTGATAGGCCCGCCCATGGAGGCATCCTGGTTCTTCCAGCAGAGGCTGACCGGCTTCCGCTGTCTGGCAGACGACTGCATACAGATCGCTCCGCATGTGTATCTTCTGGGAAACTTTCCGGACCCTGAACCGGAAGAGGCGGTCCATCCCTCCTCGGTCATGGAGGAGCCGGATGGCCGCCTTGTCCTGGATACCTTCCCGGAGGAGCAGGTCTGTGTGGTAGATACCCCAGCAGGGCTGGTGGTACTCACCGGATGCGCCCACAACGGCATCCGCAACATTCTCTCCACGGTGGAACGGCGCTTCCCGGAGCGGCCCATCCAGGCCGTTTTCGGCGGTACCCACCTGGTACCCCCGGACCCGGAACGCATTGCCCGGACGGCAGACTATTTTCGGCACAGCTCCATCACCTGTGCCGGTGTCTGTCACTGCACCGGCCCCATGGGTCTGGAAGTCTTTGCCCAAACAGTGCCCGCCTATCTGCCTACCGGCGCAGGCTTGGTATGGCAGACGCCCTCTTTCGCAAGGACATCCGCAGGCAGAAAAGAGAGTTGACCGCCATACGGAAAGCCTGCAAACTCAGGAATAAAAACCCCCGGATACCTTATCCTCCCTGTCAGGGGAGCAAGGTATCCGGGGGGTTATCTATTATGAAATCGGGCAGTTCTGCCCCACTGTACGGTTTCTCACCGGATCATTCCCGCAAGGTAGGTGCGCTGCCAGATAAGCGCACATCCCGGGCAGAAACTCGTGTGCTTCGGCAGAGGCCGCGCACCGGAGCGCAGCCGTCCGATGCGCGGGAGGGATTCATGCTGATCTCCCGTCCCAGCTGGCTGTTGGAAAGTTCCGCAATATTCATCAGTCCGTCAAATCGTTCGACAAACATGGTGACCTCTCCGCTTTTTTCTCCATTATATGACAGCTATCCGCACGAGCCAACAATTTTGGCACGGTTTGGCGCCAAAAATCTGGCATGGTCATTCGAGCGCGTTCGCTTGTTTTTTTCCTCTTTCAGCCCGTCTCCTATATAGGTAAGGAGGCATTCCCCCGGTTCCGCAGCGGATCATCAATTTCTTAACAAGCTCACTTAGCGCAAACTCTGTCTGTCAACTCTGCAAACGCCTTGTTTTTCATGTTCGCGTATGGTAAAATACATAAATAGCCAGTCCCCCCCCCCCCCGCATTTTTTTGCATTTTGACGGATTTTGGCCATCACTGCCAAACAATTCACTTCCGCTTCAAGGGCGGCAGCACCGCTGCGGTATAAATCCAGCCGGTACAGCCTGTGTCTGGCTACTTTTATATAATCATATTTAAGAGAGGAAAGAAACTTATGAAACGAAGGATTTTGTCATCCCTGATGGCACTTGTGCTGTGTCTCACACTCCTTCCGGCAGCGGCCTATGCCGACGGGGGCACGGCGGTCTATGTCAGCAGCGCAGGTGACGATACGGCCGGTAACGGCTCGCAAAGCGCACCCTACGCCACGCTGGCCAAGGCGGTCGAAGAGGCAGAGGACGGCGCGACGATCTATGTCATGAGCGATCTGACTATGACTAAGTGCGCACGGTACTACGATAAAGGCCTGACGATCACCAGCCTTGATCCCAATAATCCTGTCACCATCTCCCGGGGGACGGAGTTTGACCCGCAGAGCGACCACGCCCGCAGCTGGTACAACCCCGCCATGGTCGAGGTGCAGACGCACACCGGCGGTGAGGGCGCCGGTCTGACCCTGACGAACATCATTTTTGACGATGACGGCAAGAAAGAGGGCACGGTGTTTGCTCAGGCCGTCAGTGATGGTTCAATCGACAACAAGACCTGTGTGCAGGACGCCATCATCGCCTCCAACGCCACCGTTCCCACCACGATCACGCTGGGTGATGGCGCGGTGCTGCGGAACTTCGGCGGTATGTCTGCTGTCCGCGTTACCGACCAAGCACAGCTTGTTATGGCAGAAGGCAGTATAATTGAGGATACCACAGTAACAGACCGCACCAAAGGAAAAGCCCAGGGCGAGGTTGGCCCCGCAGGTGCAATTTGGATTCAAGGCAGTAGCTTTACAATGAATGCGGGAGCCGTAATCCGAAATATTATTGGTCGTGCAGTTTATGCTGATGGCGGTACAGCAACCGTAGGCGGTGCTATCAATGATATTAAACCCGACAGCGATATGTGGCAAAAAACCAACGGCATAGCCATACATTTGCGAAATCAGGCAATAGGCACACTGGATTCCACCTGTTCAATCGACAACCAAAACACCAAGGTTGGCGGTGAAAGCATCATTTGCTCAAATGCCTGTGATTTGACTGTATACGATGGTGCTGTCATTAAAAATGCTACTCAAACCAAAGGTATAGCTGCTCTCGGCACCTGCAGAGTTGATTTTGATGGTGAAATCACAGGCTTGAAGGGCAACTCCAATGCTCTTAATCTTCAAAACGGTGAATTCAATGTTACCCTTGGCAAAAATGCCAATATCCATGACAATCAAACCGGATACGGCACCATCTACATCCAAGCCCAAAACGGCAAGTTGGACATCTACGGCAAAATCAATAACAACACCGCAAGCGATCGCGGCGGCGCAATTGCAATGGGGAATAATTTCCAATATCCTACGATAGTGACCATGTATGACGGCGCTGAGATCTGCAACAACTATTCCGCACAGACGGGCGGCGGCGTGATGGTCAGTGTTGGCACATTCACTATGAAGGGTGGCACCATCAGCAATAACCTTGCAAAAATGATGGGCGGTGGCGTGTATGTGCGCCGCGGCGGCAACTTTATTATGGAAGGCGGTACCATCGTTGAAAATACAACGGCGGAATATGGTGGTGGAATTGCCTATGAAGCGGGCGATTATAATAATGGCATTCCATGTGTTACATTGAATGGTGGCGCCATCACCGGCAATACCATGTCCGCAACGATTGAAGAAGATTCGGAAACGGGGAAAATGGTAACTTCCGGCGGAGTGTCTAATGATATTTCCGTTTTGAATAAGGATAACGTATTTAGTCATATCGGCCGCTACCTCTACATCTCCAACGATGCAACCATCGGCAACAAAGCAGTCTACTTTCAGACCAACACCAAGACCGTCACCCCCGCGGAGGACAGTCTGGACATCAAGCTGGGCAACGCCAGCGCCGACAGCAAGGCGGCCTTGAAAAACGCTTCCAACGGCAACGGTTGGGCTGATCCCCTCGCCACCTTCTGGGCGCAGCGGGACGGCGCGGCCGAGCTGACAGTGGGCGGGCTGACGCTTGACTCTGCTCTTCCTCAAATCGTTTATGCGCTGGTACAGGAGACCGGTGCGGACGGCAAACCGGTATCCGGCGCGGAGATCAAGGTATACAGCACAGAAATTACCACCGATGGCATCCGTCTGACACTTCCCAACGGCTATGCGAACGGCTGTGCGGTGGCGCTGGCACAGCCCACCACCGACTTCGGCAGCGTCATCATCTCAGGCCCTACAGAAATTGCGAAGGTCTCTGATGCCGCGACCTACGAGGTCCCCTATACTGTGACCTACACCATGTCGGACAGCCTGCTCAGTATGCTGAATACTGCCCCAAGCGGCGTGCCGATGACCTTTGTGGTGGAGCTGGACAACCGCCTGACGGCGAAAACAGACGCTGTCGGCAAGTTCCTCTACACCTTTGACGGCGCCGGCATCCTCGAGGTGGACGAGAGCAGTATTGCGGTAAGCGGCAACACAATCACGGTCATCTGCAAACCGGTGGCCAATTGGGCAGCTGCGGTCAAGGATAAGACCTCGGTCATCATGACTCTGTCGGGAACCGGTGTGCTGGAGGCAGCGGATTTCACCGCCGATGAATATCTGAACACCACAGGCCATATCGAGGGCACGATCGGTTCGCTCCCCGTTATGATTCCCGCCAATGTCTGCCGGACCAAGATGACCGCTCAGACCTTCACCGTGACCTACGATGGAAACGGCGCGGACTCCGGCAAGACCACCGACAACACCGCCTACGCTACCGGCACAACGGCCACAGTAAAGGCTAACGGCTATACCCGCAATGGCTACACCTTCACCGGCTGGAACACGAAGGCGGACGGAAGCGGTACTCCCTACAAGACCGGCGACTGGATCACAATGACCGGCAGCGTGATCCTCTATGCGCAGTGGACGCGCAACAGCAGTCACGGCGGCGACGATGACGACAAGTACTTCTTCGCCATTCAGAAGGTGGACGCGCAGGACGGCCACGCCCTGAACGGCGCGAAGTTCGAGCTGTATCAGCTGGACAAGAACGACCGGATCGTCAACCGCAGAGTAGTCGAGACCACACAGCAGGGCAACAAAAGCGGCATCGCCCTGTTCAGCGTGGACAACAAGAAGTCCTATGACGGCATCTGGTACTACGCTGAGGTCTCCGCTCCCGAGGGCTACGTTCTGGACCGGACGGAGTACGAGATCAACCACAAGGACTTCTCCGACAGCCTGAGCACCGCCGTCAAATACGCGGACACCGTGCGGAACTACCGCGGCACCACCCCTGATCTGCTGAATGACAGCGACCACTTTGCTTACGTTATCGGCTACATGGACGGCAACGTCCGGCCCTACGGTCTGATCTCCCGCGCGGAGACCACCACCATTTTCTTCCGCCTGCTGAAGGATTCCGTCCGTGACGGCAACCTGCTCACCAGCAACACCTACACCGATGTGGCGGACGATTACTGGGCCAACACCGCCATCTCCACCATGACCGGTCTGGGCATCGTGCAGGGCCGCAGCACCACGACCTTCGACCCCAAGGCGCCCATCACCCGCGCTCAGTTTGCAGCCATTTGCGCCCGGTTCGACACCGGCAAGAGCAACGGTGAGCAGACCTTCTCCGATATTCAGGGTCACTGGGCGGAGAAGTACATCCAGCGGGCCGCGGAGCTGGGCTGGATCAAGGGCTTCGAGGACGGCACCTTCCGTCCCGACACCTACATCACCCGCGCGCAGGCCATGACCATGATCAACCGGGTGCTGAACCGCATCCCGGAGGACGAAAGCGACCTGCTGCCCGGCATGAACGTCTGGCCGGACTGCAACCCCGGTGACTGGTTCTATCTGGCGGTTCAGGAGGCCACCAATTCTCACGACTTTGAGCACAAGGCCGGCAACTACGAGACTTGGACGAAGCTGATGAAGAACCCCGACTGGACCCGGTACGAAAACTGACATTTTGTGAAACTTTTTTGAAAAACGACCGTCTATATCAATATAGACGGTCGTTTTCATTTTTTCAGATGGAGGTGCTTCTCATGAAACAGATCTTCGCGCTTCTCCTTGCCGCGGTCAGTCTGATTTCCCTGACCGCCTGCGCGCAGCCCGAGGCCAAAACCGTCAGCAAATACCAGCTGGCTGCCCCGCAGTATCCCCAGATGGCGCAGTACCCGGACGAAACCAAGTTCAGCAGACCCAACGGAGACTTTGACAGTGACGGTTTCAATCAGGTTTATGACGCATGGCAGGCAGACCGCAGAAAGCAGACGGATCAGCCGGCGGGCTATACGGACGCGCTGGACGCCTATCTCCGCGCCGTCATCCCCCAGCTTCTCACCGACAGCAGCGGAGAGAACAAGGTCTGCTCCCCCATCAATCTCTACATGGCCCTCGCCATGCTGACGGAGGTCACGGACGGTGAGAGCCGGGAGCAGATCCTCGCCCTGCTGGACAGCGGCGATCTGGATGCCCTCCGGGCCGAGGCCGCCGCTGTCTGGAACGCCAACTACTGTGACGACGGCGCGGTGACCAGTATTCTGGCCAACTCCCTGTGGCTCAGCGACAAAATCAGCTTCAAGCAGGAAGCCATGGACGCGCTGGCAAGATATTATTACGCCTCGTCCTTCCGTGGTGAAATGGGCTCCGCCGCCTTTGACAAGGCGCTTCAGGACTGGATCGACCAGCAGACCGGCGGGCTTTTGAAGGAGCAAGCCTCCGGCCTGACGATGGATCAGGAAACGATCCTCGCGCTTGCGTCCACCATCTATTTCCGGGCCAAGTGGAATGGCGAGTTCTCCGAAGCCAACACCGCGCCGGATACCTTCCACGCCGACAGCGGCGACGTGACCTGTGACTTCATGCGCCAGCGCGGGACGAACACCTATTACTGGAGCGACCATTTCTCCGCGGTTTCCAAGCGGTTGGAGGGCAGCGGCGCCATGTGGCTCCTGCTGCCGGACGAGGGCGTTGCGCCGGAGGAGCTGCTGGCGGATAAGCCGACGATGGACTTCCTTCTCAGCGGCGGCGAGAGTGCGGAGAGCAAATACCTCATCGTCAACCTCGCTCTGCCGAAGTTCGACACGGCATCGGACCTGGATCTGGCCGACAGCCTGAAGGCTCTGGGCATCACGGACGTCTTTGATCCGGCGGTCTCGGACTTTTCCCCTATGACCGACGATACGGCGGCTTATCTCTCCCAGGCCAAACACGCCGCCCGGGTGACCGTTGACGAGGAAGGCGTCACCGCCGCGGCCTATACCGTTATGATGATGTGCGGCGAGGCCGCCCCGCCGGAGGAGGAAGTGGACTTTGTTCTGAACCGTCCCTTCGTGTTCGCCATCACCGGGACTGACGGCCTGCCGCTGTTTGTGGGCATCATCCATCAGCCGCAGCCGTGATTAAGGGCTCTGCTTCGCAGACGGCAGTTATGAGAGCATTTAACGTTTCCATATCGCGGGGTTTCAGACATGCAAAGGATCTTAAACGCAAGGGGCGGCAGATGCCGCCCTTTTTTCATGGCCAGAAACACTGCTGGCCGCCCCTTGCTTTTACGTTTCGTCCAAGAAACTCAAATTTCTTAGTCAAAATTACCAGAGGCGCTGTCCGTTTCTGACGGACAGCAAAAAAAGCTGTATTTTCTGAAATCCGCCAATTTGTCCGTGTATCAAACACATTCGATTGCACTGCATGGTCATTCGGTGAAAAGCCTGCGAAAACCGCAGGAAAAATTTTGTGCGGACTTTCTCCTGCGGGCGGTATTGTATCTGCATAAAAAACATCCATCTACAAGAGGCGGACGCTTTGAGCAGTCCGGATCTCGCAAGGAGGATGAATTGAATGAAGAAGTTTGTTTCCATCATGCTGGCGCTGGCTATGTCCATGAGTCTGGCGGCCTGCGGTGCTGACAGCTCCAGCGATGCCAGCAGCGACAGCCAGAGCAGTTCTGACGCCGCTTCCGGTGAAAAAGTCGTAAAGATCGGCGTATTTGAGCCTGCTACCGGTGACTCCGGCGCCGGCGGCAAGCAGGAGATGCTGGGTATGCAGTACGCCAACCATATGACCCCCACCGTGGACATCGGCGGCGAGACCTACAAGGTGGAGCTGGTCTATGCCGATAACGGCTCCGATTCCGCCAAGGCTCCTACCGCCGCTTCTGAGCTGGTGAGCAAGGACGTTTCTCTGGTGCTGGGTACTTACGGCTCCAGCTGCGCCATGGCCGGCGGCCCCATCTTCGGTGAAGCGGGTCTGGCCGCCATCGGCGTGACCTGCACCAACCCCGGCGTCACTGCGGGCAATGACTACTATTTCCGCATCTGCTTCCTGGACCCCTTCCAGGGCACCGTTCTGGCCAACTTCGCGCAGGAGAAGTTCTCCGCCAAGAAGGCCTATTGCCTGGGCGAGCTGGGCAACGAGTACGATCAGGGCCTGATCAAGTACTTCACCGACGCCTTTGACGGCGAGGTCATCACCGACTCCTTCCCCACCAACACCTCCGACTTCAGCACCTACCTGTCGAAGGCCGTCTCCTCCGGCGCGGAAGTCATCTTCTGCCCCGTGTCCATCTCCTACTCCACTCAGATCGTGAAGCTGGCTGCTTCCATGGGTCTGGAGATCCCCATTCTGGGCTCCGATACGCTGGACAGCAACATGGTTCTGGAAGCCGCTTCCGGCTCTGACGTAAAGCTGTATGTCTCCACCTTCTATCAGGAGGGCGGTTCCCCTGAGTTCGATAAGGGCATCAAGGATTACATCAACAACAACGCCAGCGCCAAGAGCGACAACGGCGGCGACGACACCATCTCCGCTGTGACCGCCATGGGCTACGACGCTTACTATGTCGCCCTCGAGGCGATCAAGGCCGCCGGCTCCCCCGACGCCGCCAAGATCAAGGCGGCTCTGCCCACCGTGACCTACACCGGCGTCTCCGGCTCCATTGCCTTTGACGACATCGGTGACGCCGTCCGCGACACGGCCTTCATCAAGACCGCCGACACCGCCAACGGCGCGTGGGTGCTCGAGAAGGTGCAGACCGGCTCCGCCAGCTGAACTCCATAAGAACAAGAAAAGCTGCCACTTG
>ERZ1106964.1407-NODE-1407-length-17011-cov-5.409766_pt1 | contig 17011 bp, 8 predicted proteins | sample MGYA00403682_ERZ1106964 | MGnify/ENA primary metagenome ERZ1106964 (study PRJEB35170, sample SAMEA104062451) | human gut metagenome | biome: human gut; feature: human-associated habitat; material: faeces | place: Denmark | collected 2013-04-10 ...
TCGGCAAATTGGTCAAGTGAAATATGCGCTAATTTAATTCAACCAACAGGTTATAAGAAATCTTTTTTCTTTGCAAAGTCTTATGTTCACGATGATTTGGCAGCTGAAGACATCGCTTCCGAGTCATTGATAAGGCTGTGGGAGAAGCTGAAAATAGAAGCGATAGATTATGTGGAACCCCTTCTACTTACTATCCTGAAGAATAAAGCTCTGGATTATCTGAAACATGAGGAGGTGAAACGCACAGCTTTTGAATCTATGACTGACTGGCATCATTTTGAACTTTCCACTCGAATTTCCACTCTGGAAGCCTGTAACCCCAATGAGATCTTTTCGGAAGAAGTGGAATCTATTGTTCGTGAGACTTTAGACCTTCTGCCGGAGCAGACACGCCGGATATTTCTTTTAAGCCGTTTTGGGAATAAGTCGAATAAAGAAATTGCCGAAGAAATGAAAATTTCCATTAAGGGAGTGGAATACCATATTTCAAAGGCATTGAAGGTACTACGGGTATCCTTGAAGGATTATCTGCCCCTCTTTTACTTCTATTTTTATATTAAATTCTAAATTATACGTTGTTCTTAAGATAGAGAACATAAATGAGATTTAATCGGAAATCTATCTTTTTGCCTCTTTTCAATTAACCGTCTGATAAGCGCATTTCTTATCATTTCTTCTACTGAATAAAGTACTACTTCATTTTTTTAGTTTTTCTTTTAGGGATGTTTCCACTTTAGTCGTTAACTATATAGAATAGCATAGAATATGGATACAGAGTTATTACAGAAATATATATCCGGTAATGCCACGGAAGCAGAGAAGAGGCACATAACCGAGTGGATGCAGGAAAAGCCTGAGAATATGCGTGAATATATGGCGCAACGCAAATTGTATGATATCGCTTTGTGGCGTACACTGCCGGTAGTAGTAGAAAAGAAAAAAGCAGGAAAAAGATTTTCTGTGCATACACTCTGGGTAGAAATGGCTAAAGCAGCGGCAGTGGTTGCAATCGTCTTATTAGGTACACACTATTGGGATAATAAACATCAGACTGTGGAAAGCAGTGCACTTCAATCTATTTATGCGCCTGCCGGACAACGGACGGAAATAATGTTGGCAGATGGTACGAAGGTGTGGTTGAATTCTCGGAGTACATTGACTTTCCCGGAAAAGTTTAAAGACAATAACCGGAAAGTAAAATTAGATGGTGAGGGTTATTTTGTAGTAGCTAAGAACAAAGAGAGGCCTTTTATAGTGGAAACGAGTAAATGCAATGTAAAGGTGTTAGGTACGGAATTCAACGTATTGGCTTATGCGGAAGATAGTGTCTGGGAAACTTCTTTGCTGAAAGGAGCGGTAGAAATTCAGCTATCGGATCCATCCGCAGGAGTGTTGAAGTTGGAGCCAAACACAATGGCAAGCCTGAAAGGTACCAGGCTGGTGAAAGGACGTATTAAAGAACCAGACTATTTTTTATGGCGTGAAGGTTTGCTTTGTTTTAATGATATATCCGTCAGGGATATGATTGAAAAATTGAAACTTTATTATGGAGTGGATATTGTGGTAAACAATACCAGCATATTCAAGAATCGCTATACAGGCAAGTTCAGAACCAAAGATGGAGTGGAGCATGTGCTGAAAGTACTGAGATTGAATAATAGATTTACTTATACAAAAGATGATGAAAACAATGTGATAACTATTAATTAACCCTTTAAAATATTCTGCCTATGGAATAACACACATCATATTTTATAAAAATGGGACAGTGCTGCAACACTATCCCATGGAAGTCAATGATACATTGACATTTTCTTCTAATAATCTTAAGTTAAAACCTAAAATTAGTAATACAAATATATGAAAAATATTTTGTACCAAGAATCTATTGTAGAAATTAAACATTTATTTCGGGTTATGAAAATCACAGCTCTGGCCTTGTTTTTATTTGTCGGAACAGCTTTTGCCACGAAATCTTATTCACAGACCATGAAAGTTACAGTTGTTTCGGACCGTATATCAACAGGCAAAGTTATCAACGAGATAGAAAAGCAGACTGATTATCTGTTTGTGTATGATATGAATGAGGTTAATCTGAAACGTAACGTCAAAGTTTATGCACAAGATAAACCGGTGGCAGAGGTCTTGAACGAGGTCTTTGAAGGAACTGATATTTATTATGCTATGGAAGGCAAGAATATCATGCTGATGAATAAAGCAAAAGAGAAAGCTTCTGAAAAACAAGCTGATGATAATAAGGTGACAGGATCTATAAAAGATATGGCCGGTGAACCGATCATTGGTGCTAATGTTACGATAAAGGGACAATCAATAGGTACAATTACAGATATAGATGGGCGTTTTATTATCAATGCCCCGGCTAATGCAATTCTACGAATTACATACATTGGCTATATTCCGCAGGAAATCAAAGTGGAGAATAAAAGAGAACTGAAAATCATTCTGCAGGAAGATACGGAAACGTTAGACGAAGTGGTAGTGGTGGGGTATGGTGTTCAGAAGAAATCGGACGTTACCGGTGCTATGATTCGTGTAAATTCGGACGAACTGAATTCCCGACCGGCAGTCAATGCTTTCGAAGCTATGCAAGGTAAAGCGGCAGGTGTGGATATTGTTAGCAATGAACGTCCGGGTGAAATAGGAACTATCAATGTGCGCGGTGTACGTTCGTTGAGTGCCAGCAATACTCCGCTTTATGTAGTGGATGGTATTCCTTTAATGTCGACAAGTGGCATTGAGACTTTGAATCCGCAGGATATAGAATCCATTGATGTCCTGAAGGATGCCTCTGCTACTGCTATTTATGGTTCACGTGGTGCCAACGGTGTCATTTTGGTTACTACTAAACAGGGTAAGGCGGGCAAGATGTCATTGAACTATTCGGGTACGATGACCATTGAAAATTTGCAGGATTACTCTGAAATGATGAATTCTGCCGAATACATTGAGTGGCGTCGTTGGGCTTATTACTATAAAGAACCGAATAAATATCCGAGGGGTGACGAGCCTGATAAGGATAGTGATTATCTGATTTTTAACGGAGCAAAAGATCCTTATGCCTGGAGGAATATTGAAAAAGGTTGGGCTGGTGGTAGCTGGAATGCATCTGCGGTTCCTACAACGGATTGGGCTGATATGGTTACACAAACCGGTGTTACCCATGAACATACGTTGAGCGCCAGTGGTGGTACGGATAAAGTACAAGGTTATGCTTCTATCGGCTATCTGGATAATGAGGGTACCGTGAAAGGTCAGTCTTACACTCGTTATACAGCCAAAGTCAGCTTGAATCTTGATCCGACCAAATGGTTCAAGATGGGCTTGAATGTTAACGGTACTTTCAGTGAACAGCAATATGGTTCTTCGGCTAAGGCTGTAGGACAGATGATCAGTGACCGGCCATCCAATCTGTATGCAGCTTCTACCAGTTTGTATCCGTATGCCGTGCCCTTTGATGATGAGGGGAACCGCATTGATTATCCGGGTGGAGATGATAAAGTGAAAACGATAGTCAACGAATGGAATTATAGTGAGAATGAACGTCGTATGTTCCGTGCTATCGGTAGTCTGTATGCCCAGTTGAACTTGGGTGAGATCTTCTCTCCTCTGAAAGGGCTCAGATATCGCTTTAATTTTGGTCCCGACTTTCGTAGTTACCGTAATGGAAGTTTTGCAGATGCGAACTCTGTCAGTCGCGAGGGAACCAATCGTGCCAGTTTAACGAATCAATCTGATTTTTCATGGACACTTGATAATCTTATCTACTATGATAAGGAAATAGGAAAACACTCTTTGGGAGTGACTTTACTGCAAAGTGCCACTAAATATCGTTATGAAGAATCCTCTATGGCTGCTTTAAATATTCCCCTGGCCAGTGCCAAATGGAATGCGTTGAGTAAAGCAAATATTTCTGCACTGGATGACTGGGGGAGTGATTTAGTAGAGAAGCAGTTACTCTCGTATATGTTCCGTTTAAATTATGATTATAACAGCAGATACCTCCTCACGGTTTCCGGTCGTTGGGATGGCGCTTCGCAGCTTGCCAAAGGTAATAAATGGGCATTTTTCCCTAGTGCGGCGTTGGGCTGGCGTCTTGATCAGGAAGGATTTTTGCAGGATGTAAGTTGGCTCAATCAGTTGAAACTACGTGTGGGAGTCGGGGTTACTGGTAACTCCGCTATTGATCCTTACCAAACAAAAGGGGCCGTTGTTCCTATCTATTATCCTTATGGTGACAGTTCCACTTCAGGCTTCGTAGCTTCCGATCCTGTAGCTACGGGTGGTACGGTTGCTATGGCAAATAAAGACTTAACTTGGGAAAAGACCACCCAATATAATATTGGCGTTGATTACTCTGTACTGAACGGAAGAATTTCGGGAGTTCTGGATTTTTATACTTCGCGTACAACAGACTTATTGATGCAGATGGGAATTCCTTCATTAAATGGTTATACCCAAACTTATGCCAATGTGGGGGAAACTTCCAATATAGGTGTGGATATCACATTGAATACTGTGAATATCCGGACCCGGGACTTTGAGTGGTCTACCAGTCTAAATGTCGCCTGGCAGAAAGATAAAATAGAGGAGTTGGCAAATGGTAAAGAAGATGATATTAATAATAATTGGTTCATCGGAAAGTCATTGGGAGTGATCTATGGCTATGAATCTGCCGGAATCTGGAAAGAAGAAGATGCGGCTGAAATGGCTGAATTTAATAAGAAAGGACATTCGTTTCAGGTAGGTATGGCACGACCGGTAGACCAGAATGGTGACCATAAGATTGATCCGAATGATGACCGTATAGTAGTGGGACATACACGTCCACGCTGGACTTTGGGTATGACCAATACTTTCTCTTATAAGAATTTTGAGCTTTCCTTCATGTTGTACGGCCGTTTTGACTATATGGTTGATACAGGTGGTGAGTGGCAGGGAGGCCGCTACACTCAGCGTAAGATAAATTACTATAATGAGAATAATAAGAATGCTGAATATCAGAAACCTATCCATGATGATGGAGGCGGTGATCCCTACTACCGGATTCTGGGATATAAGAACGGTTCGTTCCTGAAAGTGCGTAATGTTTCATTAGGTTACGTTTTCCCGAAGAACATGGTAAGCAAATGGAATCTATCTAATCTGAAAGTATATGTGCAGGCTAAGAATCCGGGGCGTATCTTTTCTAATATAGATTTTCTGGAACTGGACGCTTCGCAGAATTTAACATCTACCTGGAACCGTGGTTTTACAATAGGATTGAATGTAGGATTTTAAACTAAAAAGCAAACGATTATGAAATTATATAAGAATATTACATTTGGCTTATTAGCCTTGACCTTGGGAGGCGTGGTGGCTTCCTGTAGTGATTTCCTGGATGAAAAGCTTACCACTCAACAGACTACCGATTTCTTTGATACACCGGAAGGTATTGATCAGCTGGCTGTGGGCATTTACAATAACCTGCGTTTTCATTTCTTCAAGGAGAATGCCTATACTACCACTAATTACGGTACGGATGAGTTTACTGTGGGTGGTGATGGTTCCAATAAAGTGTGGAACAATTATGATGGTAGTTTCCAGTCACAGATTGTAGCCGCTAATTCAAATACTACGATGGCCGAAAGCCTTTGGGATGCCATGTATATCGGAATCAACAATGCGAACCTGTTGTTAAGTAAAATAACTCCTGATAGTTATACCGGTACGAATAAGAAGACGTATATGGGCGAAGCCTATTTCCTGCGTGGCTTTAATTATCTGAAGTTGGTTTCCCAGTATGGAGGTGTACCCTTGAAATTAGAGTCGAGCTTTGTACCTGTCCGTGAGTTCACCCGTGCTACGGCAGAAGCCACGGTAGAGCAGGCGATTGGTGATTTGAAGAATGCTTATGATCTGTTGCCGGCGACGGTAAGCATGGTGGGGAAGATTAGCAGGGATGCTGCGGCTCATTTTTTAGCTAAGGCTTACTTGTTCCGTGCCAGTGAAATTAATGATGGATGGAACAGTGCGACTAAAGAATCTGACCTGAAAGAAGCCTTGAAACTGGCCAAAGAAGTAATTTCACGTCATCAGTTAGCCCCCAATTTCTCTGATCTGTGGCATTATACGGAACCTGACGGGGCGAGTGAAAAATTAGATGAGATTATTCTTTCGGCACAGTTCTCTTCTGACAAATCTTCCAGAAGTGCCGGTACTAACAGATGCCATCTCTTCTTCTTGTCTGTTTACAATAACTTGCCTCAGATGAAACGTGACTTGGCTGGCGGCCGCGAGTACCAACGTTTAAGAACCACATATTATATGTATAATATCTATGATATGATTAATGATTCCCGTTTCTGGAAAAGTTTTAAGACTAAGTATGCTGTTAATAATCCGAAAGCGGGTTCCGGTTACGAAGTGGGAGATTTGGGCGTGATGTATGTTGTCAATCGTCCGGGCGATACCCGGTTCGATGGAGTGCAACTCAGTGGAAAGGTGATTGATGAAAAGACCGGCAAAGCCATTCCTACTACATTTGTGACTTATCCGAAAGATCGTAACGGTAAGGACGATGTGGCATTATATGATGATGTAAGTCGTTTTGTAGCTCTTAATAAGTATATTGATGGTTCGCGTGAAACGGTCAGTGACATGGGAGGCAATCGGGATGGTATTCTGGCCCGTCTTGGTGAAACTTATCTGATCGCTGCTGAAGTTCTGATTCGCCAAGGCGAATATGGTGATGCTCTGCATTACATTAATGAACTCCGCAAGCGTGCTGCCTACAAGAACGGGGAAGATCGTTCGGTATATTGTGACGGTGGTGCATCATATAATGAAAATGCCTTAGGATGGCAGATTGACGGCATAAACTCTTATTACACCGGAAATTCTTATTATGAGTCCAATGATATTGATAAGACTACACTTCCCACTGATCTTGAAATAACAGATATACATAGTCTTCCGGCTGAAGATGAGGCTGTCATTTCAAAACTGAAATATAGCTCTGATTATGATCGCATGATGTGCCTTCTGCTGAATGAGCGTTCCCGTGAACTTTGCGGTGAGTTTTATCGTTGGGAAGACTTATCAAGAACAAAAACATTGGTGGCACGTACCAAAGCTTTTAATTCGGATGCTGCTCCTAATATTGATGAACATCATTGTTTGCGTCCTATCCCTCAAACTTATCTGGATGCTATCCAAAAGGATGGTCATGCATTGACTTCCGAGGAAAAGAAGCAACAACAGAATCCTGGTTATTAATAATGGATGATAGACTGACATATACCAGTCTTTATGTGTATCTGAAAATATAGACAAAAAAAGGAGTAAAGTCCCCCAAATGACTTTACTCCTCCCAATCTTCTTTTCCTCGTAACTAATACGGAGAAAAACACCACTAATCAAAATTCTATACCTTGGTCTTATTGGAATTTAGAAATTATTCTTTCCGGCATCCCACCAGAGACGAGTACCACCTGTGTCGGCACCACCCAGTGCTCTTGTTAATGAACTGTACTGAGTAGGATTAGATGTTTTCAGACCTTCCGGATATGGGAGACGACGGATCATCTCATCTGTGTTAATGGCACCACCGCTATTATTCACTTTGACTTTAAATAATTTCGGATAACCGGTACGACGTTGCTCTGTCCATGCTTCATTACCTTCGGGATATATGGCAAGCCATTTCTGTGTCATGATTTTCTCAAATTGTTCTTCTGTACCGTTGGCATCCGCCCAATTGGGAGTAGTAGTGATGCGTGCATTCATATCGAATTGGGTATCGAACGGATCTTTGTAATCAGCTGGTGTCTTGTCACTTTGCAGGTAAGCATTAACTCCACCTACTCCCCATTGCTCAAAGGATGTTTTTACACCTGTCTCATAGCATATTTTGGGATCTTCTGTAGAGATGCCTCGTAAAGCAGCTTCTGCACGAAGGAACCATACCTCGGCAGCAGTCATTAAAATAGGGTTCGTTTTTTGACTGACTGTGCTCTTTGAACATTCTTTATAGCGATTGTCGGCAGAAAGCAAGCCGGTTCCCTGTGGTACGCCTTTGTAGCTTCCAGCGTACTCAAAGAGCTGCGGAAGTTCTTTCACTACATCGTTCTCTTTCCATGTGATAACTGCACCATTTGCTGGATCATAATATTTGGACATGCGTGGATCATCATATCCGGTCAGTACAGATTCCATGGTGGCCCCCATGAAGACTTCCCCCCATGACTTGTTGATTTCACCCAGCGGATTATTGTAGCCGCCGGCAGTCGATACGGAAATAATCTCATTTGGTGCTTCCAGGAATTGCCCGAGGGTGAATGATTTCTGTGCTTGCTCGGTGGCAAGAGCTTTGTCTACGTTAGCAACACGCATGGCTAGACGTAAACGCAATGAATTGCCAAATTTAACCCATTCTGCCAAAGTCTTGTTAGGAGTCAGCATGTCGGCGTCTTTATACGGCTCTACGCCGGGATTGTCCTTGATAAAACTTTGTAAAGAAGTGATTCCTTTTTCCAGATCGGTGAAGAATTGTTTGTAGGCTGTCTTCAGATCATCTACATTGTCACCTTCTTGTCCGAATTTACTATATACCAATGGTCCGTAGCAATCTGCTACACGGTGCATCAATTCAACCTTCAATATTTGGGTTACAGCTAACAGTGCAGGCTGCTCTACGTTGATTTGTTCGCACTTCTGTACTTCGGGCATAATGTACGAGTAATTGTATGTCCAGTGAGTAGAAGTCCATCCATCGTTCAGTGCATATACGCTGTTCTTATCATTGAAACCTTGATTGAAATCATGGAAATAGCCTGAGAACATGTCTTGCCCTAAATTTTGTGCGATTTGGAAAGTCCAGTTTTTACCTTCGCCCCAGTCGTAGTTAAAGTAGATACCACTCTGGATTATTTCAAACTTCAACAGATATTTTTGGAAATCATATTCCTGCAATTCGGAGTCAAACCCTGTATTGTTTCTGTTATCTGCTTCAAAATTGTCGGTACATGCGACTGCGATACCCAGCAATCCGCTTGCAAAAAGTATGGTTAGGAATTTATTATATTTCATAATCGTAAATGCTTTAAGTTAGAATGTGAATTTGATATTGAAACCAATGTTTCTGGTAGAAGGCATGCCGAATACATCTACACCTTGAAGTGAGTTGCCAACAGACAAGGTTGCATCCGGGTCGAACGGTGCATCTTTGTAGAAAAAGAACAGGTTGCGTGCTACTAGCGATACATCGATACCCTTGAATGCCTTCGTCTTTTCCAGCAGTGATTGCGGGAAAGAATAGCCGATTGACAATTCACGCATACGGATATTGGTAGCATCATACATATAATATTCGGATATACCATTACGACCACCTACTGATTTAAAGAATGGTTTAATATGATTCTCGTCGAAGCGAGTTCCTTCGTATTCTATGTAACCTCTATCACGGGCCTGTGCCGTTGCTTTGGTCACGCCATTTTGGTCAAGGACTGCTTGTGTCAAGGACATGACATCACCACCTACGCGGGCATCGATCAGGAAATAGAGACTGAATCCTTTATAGGTAAATGTATTACTCCAACCCAGTAAGCAGTCGGGATTTGCATTACCCAGATAGTCGTTGTTACCAGTCTTTACAAGAGGACTTCCATCTTCATTGAGCTTTATTTTTCCATTCTCACGCACGAATGCATTTCCGTAGATATCGCCCAGGGAACCACCTTCTTTGATGCGCATCAGGTAAGCCATAGAAAGTCCGGAACTACCATAAATGAATGAAGTATAATCCGGGTGAAGAGAAATGACTTCATTGCTGTTTGTTGAGAAGTTGACGGCAGTTTTCCAACGGAAATTATCATTCATAACCGGAGTTGCATCTACTGTTAATTCTATACCTTTATTACGGATCTTCCCGGCATTGATATAGCGATATGCATATTTGTCTCCTGCGGCGGTGGGCATTCTCAACAATTGATTCTTTGTATCAGTCTGATACCAGGTAAAGTCAATTCCTAAGCGGCTTTGGAAGAATCTCCATTCCGTACCAAATTCGATAGAACTACTGATTTCCGGTTTCAGATCGCCCTTATTGTATGTGTCGGCTGCTTGCAATATACCACCGGCCTGAATAATATCTACAAGGTTAGTGATACCGATAGGCAGGTCGTTACCTACTTGTGCCCATGAACCACGTACTTTACCAAAGGAAATCCATTCCGGTAGTTTTAATGAGTTATTAATGATCCAGGATAAACCAACGGAAGGGTAGAAGAAGCCTGAATTCATACTTTCCGTATGAGCCAATGTGGAAGACCAGTCATTACGTGCTGTAATGTCAAGATACAGGGCTTCGTCAAAGCCGATTTGTGCTGTTCCGAATACAGACTGAATGGTACGTCTCTGATCAATCTCCTGATTGATGGAGGCATTAGAGCCCATAACGATATTGGCAACCGTAAATAAGTTAGGTTTGTAAAGTGAGGCGATTTTAGAGTCGAGCATCAGTGAGTTGACTTTATTCTTGTTGATACTGGTACCGACAGCGGCATTCAATGACCATTTGTTCCATGTTTTATTGAACATGGCCATCACGTCGGCATAAATCTGGAATTGTTCGCTTTCCGACCAAACATAACGTCCGTTACTCTTTTCGTTATAGGTACCTGTAATATTGGGAGCTGTAGATGCATACATTTTCTGATCGAACTTGTCGCTTACATAGTCTGCATTACCACGGGCTTGCAGGGTTAACCAATCGTTTATTTTCAGGCTGGCACTTAGGGATGCCATAGCGCGGTAACGCTTATTGGTGTTGGTAACACGATTCTTAATCCAGTAAGGATTTTGTGACCATTCGGAAACGTCTGTATACCAGTTTTGTACAGGCATACCATTTCTTGTCGGGTCGGCTACTTCAAAATTAGTAGCATATTCAGACATGTCCATTCCACGCGGGAAACTGTACAGGTCGACCAATGGATTCAGGTATATACCTCCGGATGCAGTGCTATTCTTAATCTTTTGTGTCATCAGGGTAGCATTTCCATCGAGTTTCAGACGGTCATTGAAGAAACTCGCTGTTTCGCGGAACGTAAGGTTGTGCTTTTGCAATTTGTTGGAATCAATGATACCTTTGGCTGTAGTGTTGGCATAAGAGAAGTAAGTCTGCATCTTCTCGTTTCCGCTTTGTACGGATATAGAGTTAATAGCGGTTACACCGTTACCGAGGAATTTGCCAACATTATCGTAGTCGGTTAATGACTTTTTTTCTCCCCAACTGTCAGTTCCGCTGGGGCCATACGAATTCTGGAATTCCGGCAGACTGATGGCATGATCGATGGTCAGATTTGAAGAGAAAGTAACTCTTTGCATACCTGCTTTACCTTTCTTGGTAGTTATTAAGATAACACCGTTGGCTGCTTGTGATCCGTAAAGAGCGGCGGCAGAAGCACCTTTCAGAATGCTCATACTTTCAATGTCTTCGGGATTCAGGTTGGAGATACCATCACCGGCGTCACGATTCACACCGTCATTTTCTCCACCCATAACGGTAGAAGTAGATTCGGTAGTCGTATTTAGCATAGGGACACCATCGATGACATATAACGGTTGGTTATTGCCTCCTTCGTAAGCGGAACGTGTACCACGGATAGAAACTTTGGCTGAGCCACCAAGGCCGGATGCGCTCTTATTGATTTGTACACCGGCTGATTTACCTGCTAATGCGGTTATCATATTCGGATCTTTGGCGCGTGTCAGTTCATCGCCACCCACTTGTTGGGTTGAATAAGTCAATGAAGCTGCTTTTTTCTTTATACCCATAGCCGTTACCACAACCGTTTCCAGTGACAGGGCTTCTTCCTGCATCTGTACATTGAGAGTTTTCTGCCCGTTGAGAGCAATCGTTACAGGCTGGTATCCGATAAAGCTGATAACCAGCGTTGCATTAGTCGGTGTATTTAGTGTAAACTCACCGTCTATATTGGTAATGCAACCGTTTGTAGTTCCTTTTTCCACGACATTGGCACCGATAATGGGTTCACCTTTTGTATCGGTAACAACACCTTTTACAGAGATATTTTCTTGTTGTACGGTAGCAATGATTTCACTGGCCTTTTCATTTTGTTTGGTCAACACAATATTCTTGCCTTCCATTACATATCTGATGTCGGTACCATTAAAGATTTCGTCCAAAACTTCGGACACCGGTTGATTGTCTGCATCTACATTTACGGTGCGGCGCACGTCCACACTTTTCTTATTGTAGACAAACAAATACTCGGTCTGGGCCTCGATTTTATCGAGGATTTCGCCTACTCGTAACTCAGAACGGGGGATGCTGATTCTTGTACTCTGAGAGTAGGTAGCGTGGCTGTACGCCTGGAACGTTACAAACAAAAGAAGGAATAGTGTGATCTTCATAGTTCGTAATATTTGCTTAAATACTAAACTTTTTGGGCAAAAAAGCCCATTCAAAGAAATTTTTCTCATATCTTTGTAATGTGTTAAGTTAATAAATTGATTAAGGTCGATTTTTGACTGTTTCGGATCGGAAAGTATGGGGGTACTTTCCGATCTTTTTTGTAGGGGTAATTAGCAGACTGTTTCTTCTATTTCATAATGCTTTTCAGTTTAAGGGGTTAGTACTAAATTTTAAGGTTTTATCTTTGATATCAAATTATTTCTCGTAAATGAAAATCGAATCTTTTTCTTCGTTGATGCTGAATTCAAAAGGATGGTCTTTTGAAATGGTTCGGAGAATATGCTCTATACCATCCTGTTCGCGGAATTTTCCGGTACAACTGTCATAGTTCAGCAATTTAGGATCGGAAACGGTTATTTTTACATTATAGTACATTTCAAGTTTAGTTAGGATGCAGCTGAACGGCACATCATCGAAGCAGTACAATCCTTCTTTCCATCGCAGATATTCATAAGAAGGGAGTATTACCTTTTTGCATTTCCCGTCATAGTTGCCAAAGAATTCCTCTTTCTGTAAGCGGGTGATAACCTTATTACAGTTGGCAGGATAAATATCCACAATACCTTCTACAAGGGTGGTTTCAAATTCTTTGCTTCCTGCATAGGCACAAACATTAAAGCTGGTACCTACAACTTTCACCTTATTCATCTCTGTGTGCACGTAGAAGGGGATATCTTTGTTTTTTGCCACTTCAAAGTAGGCTTCACCATCCAGCTCCACGTTTCTTTCGCCACGCCCAAAATTGGAAGCATAGGTCAATGTGGACTGTGCATTCAGCCATACCCGTGTGCCGTCGGCAAGAGTGATTTGTGCACGTTGTCCGGCGGGGACGGTTACTGTTTGTGGCAGGGATGCCTGGTTATATAGATAATCATTAGTCATGAAATAACCGCATACGCCTACGATGATAACGGCTGCTACGCGTATTCCCCATTTTAGTATCGGAGCCAGACGGAATGTCTTTTTTCCGGCACTTTGTCTGTCGGAGAATAAGGCGACATCAAACATCATACGTTCTTTCAAGAAAGCTTCCCGATTTTCTTCCGAGGCTTCCACCCAGTCAAGGATGCGCTTTTCTTCTTCAATGGTGGTGGTTCCTTTAAAATACTTATATAATAGTTCTTGGTTCATAAGGTACTTAATTTGTTTGTTGAATAAGGGTGTTTTTTCTGTCCCTCTATAATTAATACAGGTGAACTTGGAACTACCCTAACGGAAAATGAAACTTTTTTTGTTTTTTCTTCGAAATGAGTTGGAAACAGAGAAATTGTCGGGAAGTGATGCTCTGGAAGCAGGCGGAATGAGATGTGTAATTTTGGTCAGGAACTCTTCTGAACCGTATTCGGTTCGTTCCTGCTTCGCTTCTATAGGAGGATGAAAATAGCGAAGCAGGTACGAGGAGGGTACGAAGAAGATAGGAACCGGGTATGGAGCGGATCGCTTTGTTCTGTTTTTCGGGTACTCCAAACGTAAGCGCATAGAATATCCGTGTGATGCACCGGAGGCACATCAGGACTTTATGGAATGTGACAGGAAATTAATTAATTGCCGGTATTAACTTGCCGGATTGGGAATTATGGATACAATGTAACATTCATCCGGAGCTTCGGCTTTAAATAGATTGTAAGCAATGCCTATGGCTTCCTCCGGAGAGTTTGCTTCAATATTCTTGTTGACATTCAGGGTCTCGAAAACTTGTTCTCCCTCGATAAGCACGTAGTATATTATTACAATATATCTCATAACTACCATGTTTAATAGCCAGCAATATTACTGATTTTGCAAACATATATCTTTTATTTATATTATCAAAGAAAAGCAGGAGAGTTTTACTAAAGTAGGATAGAGGCGAGATAATCTTTCAGTTCCACACGCAGAATACGTAGGGCTTTGGTGATATGGAATTCTACTGTTTTGAGAGAGATATTCAGTTGTTCGGCTATTTTCTTGTTTGGCAGGTTGCTATAACGGCTGAGCATAAAGATTTCGCGACTTTGTGGTGGCATCTTGTCCAAGGCTTTGTTTACGATATGCTGTATCTCCGTACTGAAAATCTTGTCGGGCTCACAATCTTTCAACGTGGCAATACGCAAGTCTAACTCGCGCTGACGGTGCGAATTCAAATCTTCCTCAATACGCAGGCGGGTTTGTTCGTGTTCCAGGTAATTGAGTGCCTTATTTTTGATAATGGTAAGGAGCAATGCGTGCAGACCTTTATCTTCTTCCCAGCGGTCTCGACATTCCCACAAAGAAATCATAGATTCCATAAGAATATCTTCAGCTTCTGCCCAGCTTCTGATGTAGGAATAGGCAAAGGCAAGAAACTTTTCCTGATTCTCTCGAAAGAAACGAGAAAATAAATCCATAGTATGTAGGTTTCCGGCTAAAGGCATTTTTAAATATTCTCTCTCTTATTTAAGGTTTATATGGTAAAGTAACATAATCTTTTTGGAATACGCAAAAGTCTTAAAAGTTTTTTCTTCCTTTTTTTACAAAAAGAAAGCCCGGCGGGTTTCCGTCGGGCTTTATATACTGAATAATAAGGTGTTTCTTATTTCTTTTCAGGTCTTTCTTGTCTTTCCGGTCTCGGAAGCAATACTTTGCGGGAAAGTTTGAACTTACCGGTTTTCGGATCAATATCAAGCAGTTTCACTTCGATTTCATCACCTTCCTTGATACCGGCCTCTTCTACTGTTTCCAGACGTTTCCAGTCGATTTCAGAGATGTGCAACAAACCGTCTTTACCCGGCAGGAACTCAACAAAAGCACCATAAGGCATTACAGAACGTACTTTACCTTTGTATACTTCACCAACTTCCGGTACGGCAACGATGCCCTTGATAAGACGCATAGCGTCATCAATGCTCTTCTTGTTAGTTCCGGAGATTTCTATTCTTCCGATGTTGTCTACTTCTTCGATAGTGATTGTAGCACCGGTTTCTTCCTGCATACCTTGGATGATCTTACCACCAGGGCCGATTACTGCACCGATAAACTCTTTAGGTATAGTCATCGTTTCGATGCGCGGAGCATGAGGTTTCAGTTCTTCACGTGGTTCTTGGATAGTTTCCAGAATCTTGCCAAGGATGTGCATACGTCCTTCTTTAGCCTGGTTCAAAGCGCGTTCCAGGATTTCGAATGACAGACCGTCTACCTTGATATCCATCTGAGTAGCTGTGATACCATTCTTGGTTCCTGTTACTTTGAAGTCCATGTCGCCCAGGTGGTCTTCATCACCAAGGATGTCGGACAATACAGCATATTTATCTTCGCCCGGATTCTTGATCAATCCCATAGCGATACCTGATACCGGTTGTTTGATCTTCACACCTGCATCCATCAATGCCAGTGTTCCGGCACATACGGTAGCCATAGAAGAAGAACCGTTAGATTCAAGAATATCGGATACTACGCGCACTACATACGGGTAGTCAGCAGGAATTTGCCCTTTCAGTGCACGCCAAGCTAAGTGTCCGTGACCGACTTCACGACGGCCTACGCCACGTTGTGCCTTGGCTTCTCCGGTAGAGAACGGAGGGAAGTTATAGTGCAACAGGAAACGTTCTTTGCCATGTTCCAGTACGTTGTCGATAATCTTCTCATCCAGTTTTGTACCGAGGGTAACGGTAGACAAGGATTGAGTTTCACCGCGAGTGAAGATAGCAGAGCCATGAGGGCCAGGCAGGCAGTTGATTTCACTCCAGATAGGACGGATCTCGTCAGTCTTACGTCCGTCAAGGCGTTTACCTTCGTCCAGGATGCTGCGGCGCATAGCCTCTTTTTCTACATCGTGGTAGTAACGGTCGATCAGTGCTGCTTTTTCTGCCAGCTCTTCTTCGCTGAACTGTGCTTTGAACTCTTCACGGATAGCATCGAAAGCGTCCATGCGTTCATGTTTATTTTTGTTGCCGGAAGCGGCGATGGCATAAGCCTTTGCGTAGCAAGCTTCGTGAACAGCTTTACGCAGTTCTTCATCGTTTACTTCGTGGCAATATTCGCGTTTTACGGTAGAACCAACAGCCTCTGCCAGTTCTTTCTGAGCCAAGCATTGCACTTTGATTGCTTCGTGGGCTGCTTTCATGGCGTTCAGCAAGTCAAGTTCGGAAACTTCACTCATTTCACCTTCTACCATCATGATGTTTTCGTAAGTAGCACCCACCATGAGGTCCATGTCAGCTTTTTCCAGTTGATCGAAAGTAGGGTTGATAACGAACTGTCCGTCGATGCGTGCTACGCGTACTTCGGAAATAGGTCCGTTGAAAGGAATATCTGAAACTGCGAGGGCGGCAGAAGCGGCAAGCCCTGCCAGTGCGTCCGGTATATCAATACCGTCGGCGGAATAGAGGATGATGTTTACATATACCTCTGCGTGATAATTATCGGGGAATAAGGGGCGGAGAGCACGGTCAACAAGGCGGCAGGTCAGGATTTCATAATCTGAAGCGCGTCCTTCACGCTTGGTGAAACCGCCGGGAAAACGTCCAGATGCGGAGAATTTTTCTTTGTACTCTA
>ERZ1106964.1422-NODE-1422-length-16820-cov-6.259052_pt1 | contig 16820 bp, 13 predicted proteins | sample MGYA00403682_ERZ1106964 | MGnify/ENA primary metagenome ERZ1106964 (study PRJEB35170, sample SAMEA104062451) | human gut metagenome | biome: human gut; feature: human-associated habitat; material: faeces | place: Denmark | collected 2013-04-10 ...
AAAACACTTTCATTACTATTTGTGCCGCCGGCTGAAGGCGGCGGAATGGAGATTACTATGAACAACAGACTTTTACATACCCCGGAAGGTGTCCGGGATATTTACGGAAAAGAATATGCCAGGAAACTGGCTGTGGAGCAGAAGCTGCAGAATGCTATTCATTGTTTTGGATATGAAGATATTCAGACACCATCCATTGAATTTTTTGATGTATTTTCCAAGGAGATCGGAACCACGCCCAGCAAAGAGCTTTACAAGTTTTTCGACAAAGAAGGAAATACCCTGGTGCTGCGTCCGGATTTCACACCTTCTATTGCCCGTTGTGCTGCAAAGTATTTTATGGAAGAAAAATTACCTCTTCGTTTCAGCTATAACGGCAATACCTTCACTAACACTTCTAATCTGCAGGGTAAATTAAAAGAAGTGACCCAGATGGGAGCGGAACTCATCGGTGATCCTTCGGTGGAGGCAGATGCGGAAGTCATCAGTATGGTGATCGAAGCGCTGAAGAGCACAGGACTGACAAGATTTCAGGTAACCATAGGAGAAGTGGACTATTTCCGTGGCCTCTGTGAAGAAGCAGGTCTGGATGAAGATACGGAAAAAGAACTCCGTTCCTGCATCTCCGGCAAGAATTTTTTCGCTGCGCAGGAACTGCTGGAACAGAAGCAGATTCCGGAACCTTATCACAGCATTTTATTAAAGCTGGCGGATATGTTTGAAAACATAGAATCTCTGGAGGATGCCAAATCACTGGTGAAAAATGAACGTTCCTTACAGGCGATCGCAAGACTTGAGAAATTAAAAAAACGCCTGGAGCAATACGGTGTAGCGGAATATATTACCTTTGATCTCGGAATGCTGAGCAAATATCAGTATTATACTGGTGTTGTATTTAAGGCTTATACATATGGCATCGGTGATGCCGTGGTAAAAGGCGGTCGTTATGACAACCTGCTTAGAAAGTTCGGTAAAGATACGGCAGCCATCGGTTTTGTCATCGTTATTGATGATCTGCTGGAGGCTTTATCCCGTCAGAAAGTAGTGATTGATGTTCCCGCTTCCGGCCAAATTTTGTATTACAGGGCAGGAGACGAGACGGATTATCTTGCAAAGCTTGCTGAGGCTGCAAAATTACGTAAAAAAGGCATTCCCACCGTACTTTCCCCCGACATCACTGAGAACGAGGAGGCAGACCAGTAATGAGTGAAGAAAGATATCTTACGTTTGCTCTGGGAAAGGGCAGACTTGCCAAAAAGACACTGGAACTTTTCGAGCAGATCGGTATTACCTGCGACGAAATGAAAGATAAAGATACCAGAAAGCTGATATTTGTCAATGAAGAATACAAATTGCGCTTTTTCCTGGCAAAAAGCCCCGATGTTCCCACTTATGTTGAATACGGTGCTGCGGATATCGGTGTGGTTGGTAAAGATACGATTTTGGAAGAGAATCGTAATGTCTACGAAGTCCTGGATCTTGGTTTTGGCAAATGCCGTATGTGTGTCTGCGGTCCCGCTTCCGCCGGAGAACTGTTAAAGCATCATGAGAGGATCCGGGTAGCCAGCAAATACCCTAATATCGCCAGAGAATACTTTTACAATAAAAAGCATCAGACAGTAGACATTATCAAGCTAAACGGTTCTGTAGAGTTAGGTCCTCTGGTAGAGCTGTCAGATGTCATTGTGGATATTGTGGAGACCGGTTCCACCTTAAAAGAAAACGGTTTGGAAGTTTTGGAAGAGGTATGTCCTTTGTCCGCCCGCATGATCGTCAATCCGGTAAGCATGCAGATGGAAGCCGACCGGATCCGCAAGCTGGTGGGGGCAATCCGCGAGCAGTTAAAAATACAGTCGTAACCAGATAAATCAGAAAATAGAGCAGATAAATCACAGCATATTGATTAGGAGAGTACCGTTATGAGAATCGTAGCATTGGATAAAGAATCAAAACAGAGTATTTTAAACGACCTCTTAAAGAGAAGCCCGAATAACTACTCTCAGTACGAAAGCACCGTGAATCAGATCATTGACAGAGTTCGTGCCGAGGGTGACAGGGCTTTATTCGATTATACTCTGCAGTTCGATAAGTTTACTTTAACCGCAGAAAACATTCGTGTCACGAAGGAGGAGATTGCGGAGGCTTATACGCAGATGGACGACAACCTGATCGATGTGATCCGTCAGTCCGCAGAGAACATCCGTGCTTTTCACCAGAAGCAGCTTCGCAACAGCTGGTTCGATGCCAAGCCCGACGGTACTATCTTAGGTATGAAGATCACCGCCATTGAGAGGGCAGGTGTCTATGTTCCCGGTGGAAAAGCCGCTTATCCTTCCAGTGTATTGATGAATGTGATTCCTGCGAAAGTAGCCGGTGTAGATGAGATCATTATGACCACCCCTCCCGGAAAAGACGGTAAAGTCAATCCCGGAACTCTGGTAGCTGCTGATATCGCCGGTGTGGATACCATCTATAAGGTTGGCGGAGCACAGGCCATCGCTGCCATGGCTTTCGGCACAGAGTCTGTTCCGAAGGTAGACAAGATCACCGGCCCCGGTAACATCTTCGTAGCACTTGCCAAAAAAGCAGTGTACGGCTATGTCAGCATTGATTCCATTGCCGGCCCAAGTGAAATTCTGGTGCTGGCGGATGAGACCGCAACTCCCAGATACGTTGCGGCGGATCTGTTGTCCCAGGCAGAGCATGACGAGCTTGCAAGTGCCATCCTGATCACGACTTCTAAGGAGCTTGCCGAGAAGGTATCTGAAGAGGTGGATGGTTTTGTGAAAATACTGGAACGTGCGCCCATTATTCAGAAATCACTGGATAACTACGGATATATATTACTGGCTGAAAGTATGGAAGATGCCATTGATGCAGCAAATGCCATTGCTTCCGAGCACCTTGAGATCATTACGAAAAATCCTTTTGACACCATGACACGTATCCGCAACGCCGGTGCCATTTTCTTAGGAGAGTATGCTTCCGAGCCTTTAGGAGATTATTTTGCAGGTCCGAACCACATCCTGCCTACCAACGGTACCGCAAGATTTTTCTCACCGGTAAATGTAGATGATTTCATCAAGAAAACCAGTATTATTTCTTATTCCAGACAGGCTCTGGAGAAAGTACATAACCAGATCGAGACCTTTGCAAAAAGCGAAGGCTTGACCGCACACGCAAACAGTATTAAAGTGAGATTTGAAGATTAGGAGATACTATGGAACGAAAAGCATCTGTGAACCGAACAACAAAAGAGACCGATATTGCCATTACCCTGAATCTGGATGGCAGCGGAAAAGCAGATCTGTCTACCGGCATCGGATTTTTTGACCATATGCTGGATGGCTTTGCGAGACACGGCTTTTTTGATCTGGACTGCAAGGTAAAGGGAGACTTACAGGTGGATGGCCACCATACGGTGGAGGACACCGGTATCGTCTTAGGCGAAGCCATCAAAAAGGCAGTGGGAGATAAGAAAGGAATCAACCGTTACGGTTATTTTATTCTGCCCATGGATGAAGTGCTTGCCTTGTGTGCCATTGACTTAAGTGGTCGCCCTTACCTTAATTTTGAATGTGAATTCACGGTGCCCAAGGTAGGTGAACTGGATACCGAGCTGGTGAAAGAATTTTTCTATGCGGTGTCTTATAGTGCCGGAATGAATCTACATATCAAAATGTTGTCCTCCGGTAACAATCATCACATGATCGAGGCAATATTCAAGGCATTTGCCAAAGCACTGGATCAGGCCGTTTCCTATAATCCGAAGGTAACGGATGTATTAAGTACCAAAGGAAGTCTGTAAAAAATACGTGCCTGTGGTCCGTACCCTGCAGGCATAGAAAACGCGAGGATTACTATGATCATCAAGAAATTTGTTCCCTGTATTTATTTATATCATGAGCATGCGGTAAGAAATCTTACGGATACCACCATCGTGGATACCGACCCGGTACGTCTTGCAGATTATTATTGTGAGCACAATGCAGATGAATTGATCGTATTCGATATGTCCGAAGGAGACGCCGAGCATGAGGCAGCGTTGGACATCATTAAGGAAATCTGCGCCAAAGCGGAAGTGGATGTCATCGGTGCCGGCAATGTAAAGCGCATGGAGGACATTAAGAAATTACTTTATGCCGGATGTAAAAAAGCGGTTCTCGACTATGAGAAAGAGAGTAATATTGAGATCACGGAGGAAGTCTCCCTAAAATTTGGCAAGGAAAAGATACTGATCTCCTATAATGATCCCGCCGTTTTGGAATTACATAAAGAGAAGATTGAAAAGTATGTCTCTGCCATGATCCTGATGAATCCTCACCAGATCCGGGAGACGCAGAGTATTCTGTCTCTTCCCTTTTTTGTGCAGATCAATCAGGTAGCACTGAACAAGCTGTTAGAGATCTTCGCATATGAAAATGTATGTGGCGTCACCGGTAATACCATCAATGACAATGTGAAAGAAATCGTTGCCCTGAAGGATCTGTGCCGGGAAAATGATATTCCCATTGAATCCTTCCAGGCTGCTTACAAGTGGGAAGATTTCAAGAAAAACAGTGATGGCATGGTACCTGTTATCGTGCAGGATTACCGTACTCAGGAAGTTCTGATGATGGCTTACATGAATGAGGAAGCTTATGAACAGACTCTGAAGCTTGGTAAAATGACTTACTACAGCAGAAGCAGACAGGAACTATGGCTGAAGGGACTGACCAGCGGTCATTACCAGTATGTGAAGGAACTGGTGGCTGACTGTGATATGGACACAATCCTTGCTAAGGTATCACAGATCGGTGCTGCCTGTCATACCGGCAGCAAGAGCTGTTTCTTTAACGAGATCACAAAAAAGGATTACGAAGAAAGCAGCAACCCCTTACAGGTATTCGAGGAAGTATTCGATGTGATCAAGGATCGCAAGGTCCACCCCAAGGAGGGTTCCTATACCAATTACCTGTTCGACAAGGGCATTGACAAGATTCTCAAGAAACTGGGCGAGGAGGCGACTGAGATTGTGATCGCCGCCAAAAATCCCAACCCCAATGAGGTCAAATATGAGATCAGTGATTTCCTGTATCATATGATGGTCCTGATGGCAGAAAAAGATGTCACCTGGGAAGAAATCACTACAGAGCTTGCAAATCGTTAACCGCATTTTCCATCCAGGTCTCGATATATGTTCCGTAATCTACCTCCGTAACGTAAGACAGCACCTGATCCATGGACAGACCGGCAAAGCTTTTATTTTCCCGATCAAGCAATATCACTGTAAGCAGTAATACTCCGGCCAGAGCAAGACGGATTCTGAAAGTCCCGGTATGAGAACTACCGGAACCACTGGATTCTTCCTGCTCCGGCCTTATTTCTGTCTGTCTGCGCATTTGCTGCAGCAGTTGTGCTGTATTCTTATCATCCAATGGTTCCAAAAATATTCCTCCCTACATGACCATGCTTTGCAGTTCATATTTATGTACCTTTTGGTACTGGCAGAACTGGTTTTTTTAAGATATAATGAAGTTCTGAATAGTTATGAGCAATTTGGGAGAGATTACGGCAGAACAAGCAGGAAATGAATATCAGAAAAAAATGAACTCCTGCGGGCTTGCAAAGATGAGCATCCCATTTTATACTGCTAGAGATGCGCAAAAAGCTCTCGGCATTACGGGAATGGCGGAAATCTATGAGAAAGCCAGATATTCCGTGATTCCCTGCACGGAGGAAGATGTCCGGCAGATGAAAAATAAATTGAGGTAAATATTGATTATGAACGAAAAATTAGCATTAAGCGATGATATTCTGATGAAGATTGAAAAACCTGCCCGTTACATCGGCAACGAAGTGAACGCGGTGGTGAAGGACCTAAATAACATTGATGTACGTTTCTGTATGTGCTTCCCCGATGTCTACGAGATTGGCATGTCCCATCTGGGCATTCAGATCCTGTATGGCATGCTCAACTCCTGGGACGATGTCTGGTGTGAGAGAGTCTATTCTCCCTGGGTGGATTTAGATACCATCATGCGTAAGGAAAATATCCCTCTGTTTGCCCTGGAGAGCCAGGATCCGGTGAAGAATTTTGATTTCCTGGGAATCACCATCCAGTACGAGATGTGCTATACGAATATATTGCAGGTCCTGGATCTTGCACAGATTCCGCTGCTTGCAGAAGAACGCGGGGATGACTGTCCCATTGTCATCGGTGGCGGTCCCTGCACCTATAATCCGGAACCCATTGCAGACTTTTTCGATATCTTCTATATCGGTGAAGGCGAGACCCAGTATCGTCCACTGATCGATCTGTATAAAAAGTGCAGAGAAGAGAAGGTGGGAAGAGAAGAATTCTTACGCCGTGCTGCGAAGCTGCCCGGCATGTATGTTCCCAGATTCTATGAGACTGCTTATCATGAGGACGGCACCATCGCTTCCTTTCGCCCGACCGAAGAGGGGATTTCCGCTACGATCCGCAAGGAACTGGTGACGGATATGACCGACAGCTTTTATCCCATGAAGCCCGTGGTACCTTACATTAAGGTCACACAGGACAGAGTGGTCTTAGAGATTCAGAGAGGCTGTATCCGCGGATGCCGTTTCTGCCAGGCTGGGCAGCTGTATCGTCCGGTCAGAGAGCGTGACGTGGAAGTATTGAAAAAATACGCCATGGAGATGCTGAAAAATACCGGTCACGAGGAGATCTCCTTAAGTTCCTTAAGCTCCAGTGATTATAGCAAACTGCCGGAGCTGATCGATTTCCTGATGGAAGAATGTGACAAGAGACATATCAATATCTCTCTGCCGTCCTTACGTATCGATGCCTTTTCCCTGGATGTCATGAGTAAGGTGCAGGATGTGAAAAAATCCAGTCTGACCTTTGCTCCGGAGGCCGGCAGCCAGAGACTGCGTGATGTCATCAATAAAGGACTCACCGAGGAAGTGATCCTTCAGGGTTCTGCGCTGGCTTTCGAGGGCGGCTGGACCAGAGTCAAGCTGTATTTCATGCTGGGACATCCCACCGAGACCGAGGAGGATATCCGCGGCATCGCCGAGCTGTCCAATAAGATCGCAGCCACTTTCTTCGATACGGTGCCGAAGGAGAAACGTGTCAACGGCAGAGTACAGATCGTTACCAGTACTTCCTTCTTCGTACCGAAGCCCTTTACTCCATTCCAGTGGGCACCCCAGTGTACCAAGGAAGAATTCGTGGAAAAGGCATATCTGACCAGAAAAGCCATCTCCGAACAGTTGAACCAGAAGAGTATCAAGTACAACTGGCACGAAGCGGATGTCAGCGTCTTAGAAGGTGTGCTGGCAAGAGGCGATAGAAGATTGTCCCAGGTGCTTTTATATGTTTATCACAAGGGCTGCTTCTACGATGCCTGGAGCGAATACTTCCACAATGATGTCTGGATGGAAGCTTTCGCTGCCTGCGGTCTGGATCCGGATTTCTATTCCCACAGAGAACGACCCTTGGACGAGATCCTGCCCTGGGATTTTCTGGACTGCGGTGTCTCCCGTTCTTTCCTGGAGAGAGAATGGCAGAAGGCGAAAAATGAGACGATCTCCCCGAACTGCAAACAGGCATGTCAGGGCTGCGGTGCCGCCAGATTCGGCTGCGGTATCTGCGTAGAGCCCAGAGACTGATCGTGCGAGATACACCCTTATGGCACGTTATTGAATGTTGAAGAATAAGAAGAAAGGGAATTGCAGGTCTTTCAAGAAAGACCGCATAGAAATCTGACAGAAATTATGAAATTAAGAATTAAATTCAAAAAATACGGACCGGTACGTTTTATCGGCCATCTGGATGTAATGCGTTTTTTCCAGAAAGCCAACCGCAGAGCAGAACTGGACGTAGCCTATACCGGAGGCTTCAGCCCCCATCAGATCATGTCCTTCGCAGCACCTTTGGGCGTGGGACTGACCAGCAACGGAGAATATATGGATCTGGAAGTACATTCCCTGACTTCCTGCGAGGATGTTAAGACACGGCTCAATGCCGCATCTGTACCCGGCATTGAGATCACTTCCGTGAAGATCCTGCCGGATAAGGCGGGCAATGCCATGGCAAGTGTGGCTGCCGCCGGATATACCGTAACCTTCCGGGAGGGCAGAGGTCCTCATTTTGATCTGGCACCTGCAGTGGAACGCTTCCTTGCCAAAGACAAGATCCTGATCACCAAGGAGACCAAAAAAGGCAGCCGGGAAATCAATTTAAAAGAAGGCATCTATGAGCTGAAAGCCGTGGATGGTAACAGCCTGTATCTGTTGGTAGATGCATCCAGCGCCGGCAATATCAAGCCCATTCAGGTAGTGGAGGCATTATTTGCGGAAAATGGAGACCCCCTCCCTGAGAATGCCCTTATGGTCAACAGAGAAGAGACCTATTTAAGAAGCGATGCCGGAGAACTGCTTCCCTTAGACGCCATCGGTTATGACAGCGAAGAAGCTTACAAAGCGGCTTCCGGAGATACCGAATGAGCCGCAGTCTCACCGGCGGCAGACCGGCAAGAGAAAAAGAAATAAACGAAATCCGTAAGAGCACTGACTGTACTACCGGGAAAATGATCTTTACGAAGCTTCGGGATAAAAATGTGGCATTACTTGTGAACTCCGGCGGAATTGCCGCTGTGCGTGTGCTTCGTTCGAATGCCAGTAAGCTTGGCGGAATCTACCTTGGAAAAATACAGAATGTTGCGAAAAACATCGATGCCTGCTTCGTGGAGATTGCACCCGGGGAACTGTGCTTTCTGCCACTACGGGAAGCAGGTACGGCACATCTTACCAACAGACAGCCGGACGGAAGCTTAAAAGCCGGAGATGAACTGGTGGTCATGGTCACCAGAGATGCCCAGAAGACAAAGCGGGCTTCCGTTACCACAGATCCTTCCCGGATGAAGCAACAGCTTGTTAAAAACGGAGCCACCCCTGAGAGCGCATCTGAAGCCCTTCAGAGCCTTTTAAATCAGGCAATCCATAAAGTATGCCTTACCTGTCTTCTTGCGCCTTCTGAAGCCATCTACGAGGCATTGGAACAGTTGGCAGAACCATCGGAATACAGTGAAGTCCTTACGGATGACCCTGAGATCTTCCACAAGCTTTCTGAAAGCAGTCATCCGCTTTTACAGCAGAAGAACCTCCGGTTGTATGATGATCCTGACATTTCCCTGCGTCTTTTATATTCTCTCGAACGGGGAATTGATGAGGCACTGGATACGAGAGTCTGGCTGAAATGCGGCGGATATCTGGTCATTGAGCCCACGGAAGCCATGACAGTCATCGATGTCAATTCCGGCAAAAATGAATCTAAGAAGATGGGAGAAGAGACCTATTATCAGGTCAATGCCGAAGCGGCAGAAGAGGTTGCAAGACAGTTGCGTCTGCGGAATCTGTCCGGTATCATTATTGTAGACTTCATCAATATGGCAGAAAAGGAAAATCGTCAGAAACTACTGGAATACTTGAAAATGTTAACCACACAGGATCCTCAGCATCCCCGGATCGTGGATATGACACCACTTGGTCTGGTGGAGATCACCCGTAAAAAGTCCCATCCCACCCTGGCAGAACAATGGAAAAAAATATAAGAACCTGCTTATAAACCAGTCAACACTCGTTTGGCTGGTTTTTTGTTATATTTCACAATTTCAGGAAACTCTTTTTAGTAAAAACGTTTCTTGAATACTCCCCTGCAAAATGCTACACTTGTATCAAAGGAAACTATTTTTTGTATTTGCGTTTCCAAGGAAATATATGATAATTCTCATCTAAAGACGGAGGAACACCTATGGATACCACAGATGCTCTGCAAAAAAACATTTTGGATGCCACCCTTCGTGTCTTCGATCGGAAAGGGCTGAAGTTCACGATGGATGACCTGGCAAAGGAACTTTCCATCAGCAAAAAGACCATTTACACCGTCTATGACGATAAGGAAGCATTGTTTCTTGCCATGGTAGATTATATTTTTGATTCGATCAAGGAAAGCGAGCAGATGATCCTGACGGATCCTACGCTGGGAACCATCGAAAAGCTACAGCGCATCTTAGGCGTCCTGCCGGAAGGCTATCAGAATATTGACCTCAGAAAGCTCTATTCCCTACGGGACAAATATCCTAAGATCTACCATAAAGTGGAGCTTCGCTTAGAGACCGGCTGGGAGCCTACGATCCAGCTGATCGAGACAGGCATGGCAGAGGGCAGTATCCGCCCGGTTCCCATCTGTCTGGTGAAAATGATGCTGGAAGCCTCCATTGAGCAGTTTTTCCAAAGAGATATCCTCGCACAGAATCATCTGACTTACGTGGACGCCTTAAATGAGGTCGTAAATATTCTCATGTACGGAATCACACAGAGACAGTAAATACGCAGACAAAAAGGGAGAAGAACTTATGACACATAGACTTTACTTAAACGACGACTGGCTGTTCACTGAACAGTTTGAGGACAGTTTAGTGGCACCGGAATATCTGGAAAACACACTGCAGCCGGTACGTCTGCCGCATACCTGTAAGGAAACCCCGTTTCATTATTTTGACGAATCCCTCTACCAGATGGTCAGCGGATACAGGCGCCATCTCCTGATTCCAAAGGACTGGCAGGGAAAACGGATCCTGCTTACTTTTGAGGGAGCTGCCCATGACAGTACTGTATTTTGTAACGGAAAAAAGGTGGGAGAGCATCACTGCGGTTACACTGCATTTACTGTAGATTTAACAGACAATGTACTCTATGGGCAGGATAACCTGCTCTGTGTCCGCTTAGACAGCAGAGAGAATTTAAACGTTCCGCCTTTTGGCTATGTGATCGATTATATGACCTATGGCGGTATCTACCGGGATGTCCGGTTGGAAGTAAAGGAAAAAGTCTCCCTTTCGGATATCTTCGTCCATACAGCGATAGATTTCAGATCGTCTCCCGTGACAGCTCAGATCACCTCTGAGATCACGCTTACTGAAAGTGATGATAACGTGACCATCCGACAGTACTACATGCCCAAAAGTACCGCAGCCGCGCAGGAATCCTGGAGGCTTTTGTGCGAGCAGACTGTTTCTACGGATGTTTCCTGCGACAAGGAGTTCTCCCTCACGGCAACCATTACCTCTCCTCTGTTATGGGACACCGAAGAAGCTAATCTCTATATTTTAAAGACACAGCTATATCAGGATAATACGCTCCTGGATGAGACAGAGACCACGTTTGGTATCCGGGAAGCAGTATTTAAAAAGGACGGCTTTTATCTTAATGGCAGGAAGTTGCGGATCCGCGGCTTAAACCGCCACCAGAGCTTCCCTTATGTAGGATATGCCATGCCTAAGAGCATGCAACGGCTGGATGCGGATCTTCTGAAAAAGGAGTTGGGTTTAAATGCCGTAAGGACTTCCCATTATCCCCAGAGCCATTATTTTTTAGAGCGCTGTGATGAGCTTGGACTTTTAGTATTTACAGAATTCCCCGGTTGGCAGCATATCGGCGATGATTCCTGGAAAGCACAGGCGGTGGCAAATGCCGAAGACATGATCCGACAGTACCGTAATCATCCCTCCATCATTTTATGGGGAATACGCATCAATGAGTCACCGGATGACGATGCTTTTTACGAAAAGACCAATGCCGTGGCACATAAGCTGGATCCATCAAGACCTACCGGTGGTGTCCGTGCCATGAAAAAAAGTCATCTGTTAGAAGATGTCTATACGTATAATGATTTTCTGCACGATGGTGAGATGCCCGGCTGTGATCCAAAGAAAAAAGTCACATCTGATATGGAGAAGCCTTATCTGATCAGTGAGTACAACGGGCATATGTATCCCACAAAGGCCTTCGACAACGAAGAGCGCCGCAGTGAGCATGCCATCCGCCACGCCAATGTACTGGATGCCGTGGCAGGTCAGCCCGATATCGCCGGAAGCTTCGGCTGGTGCATGTTCGACTACAACACTCACAAAGACTTCGGAAGCGGTGACCGGATCTGTTATCATGGTGTCATGGATATGTTCCGGAATCCGAAGCTGGCAGCAAATATCTATGCCTGTGAGCAGGAACAGACTCCTGTATTGGAGATCACTTCCTCCATGGATATCGGAGAACATCCCGGCTGTAACCGCGGCAACATCTACATTCTGTCCAATGCAGACAGCGTGAAGATGTACAAAAATGACCGTTTTATCAAGGAATATCTGCCGGAAATGTCACCTTATAAGCACTTAAAGCACGGTCCCATCCTGATCGATGATTTTATCGGAGATTCTTTTGCACAGAACGAAAGATTCCGTCCGAAACATGCAAAGGAGATCACGGATGCCATGAATCTCGTAGCACGAGGAAGCCTGAACCACATTCCGAAGAGATTATATCTTACTGCTTTAAAACTGCTTCTGATCTATCATATCGATTTTGCGGAAGTGACCAGGCTGTATACGAAGTACATCGGTGACTGGGGCGGTACGGCTACCATATACCGGTTTGACGCTATCAAAGACGGCAAAGTCGTAAAATCCGTCACCAAAGAACCGGTTCGCGAAATCCGGCTGGACGCAGAAGCGGATCATACCATTCTGACGGAACAGCACAGCTATGATGTGGCACTGGTGCGGATCCGTGCAGTGGATGACCATGGAAATGTGCTTCCCTTTTATCAGGAGCCGGTTCGTCTGATTACGGAAGGTGACATCTCCATCATCGGACCTGACACCATTGCTTTACAGGGAGGCATGGGTGGAACTTATGTTAAGAGTACGGGAAGATCCGGTCGGGGAGCTTTGCTGTTGCAGTCACAGACGGCAGGGGAAATACGGATACCTTTTCAGATTATGATTTAATGGTTTCATTTGAGCGTTAGATTTCAAAGGATTTCAAAAGAAAGGATCAGGGTTACATTATGGGTTTAAGTGGAAAAGAAAAATTTTCTTATGGACTGGGGGCGGTAGGCAAGGATATGGTATACATGCTGTCTGCCAGCTATATTTTGTATTATTATCAAGATATTTTAGGCGTGAACGCCGTAGCCATGGGTATCATTCTGCTGGTTGCAAGAGTGTTCGATGCGTTTAACGATCCCTTCATGGGCGTCATCGTGGCAAAGACCAGGACCAGATGGGGGAAGTTCCGCCCCTGGCTGATGATCGGCACAGTAACCAATGCTGTTGTTCTGTATCTGATGTTCTCGGCACCTCCTGCACTGAATGGCAATGGACTGGTAGCATATGCGGCAGTCACCTATATTCTCTGGGGCGTGACCTATACCATGATGGATATTCCCTTCTGGTCCATGATACCGGCATTTACTCACAGTGGAAAAGAGCGTGAAGGATTGTCTACGCTGGGACGTTCCTGCGCCGGTGTAGGCTCTGCCATTATCACCGTGATCACCATGCTCTGCGTCAATGCCCTGGGCGGAGGAGAAGAGCGGGTCGGATTTTCCCGGTTCACCCTGATCATTGCCGTGCTGTTCGTGATATTTATTACCGTTACCTGCATTAATATCAAGGAAAAATCTACGGTAGATGTGGACGCACCTTCCATCGGTCAGATGTTCAAGGCGTTAATTCAGAACGATCAGGCGATGGCAGTGGTCATTACCATCGTACTGATCAACTGCGCGATCTATACCACCTCCAACCTGGTAATTTATTTCTTTAAATACGATTTTGGCGGAGATACCTGGTACAATTCCTATACACTGTTCAACACCTTCGGCGGGGCAGTACAGATTCTCGCCATGATGCTTTTGTTCCCGTTACTTCGTAAGTTTATGAGTACCATCCGGATCTTCTATGTCAGCTTCCTGATGGCAATTGCCGGATATGCTGTATTGCTTCTTTTATGTTTTACGAATATGAGTACTGTATTTTTACTGTTCCTTCCCGGCTTCCTGATCTTTGCCGCCAATGGTATGCTGACAGTACTGACTACCGTATTTTTAGCCAATACCGTAGATTACGGTCAATGGAAAAATCATCGCCGAGACGAGAGTGTCATTTTCTCCATGCAGACCTTCGTGGTAAAACTGGCTTCCGGTATTTCTGCGTTAGTGGCATCCCTGTGCCTGAACCTCTGCAACTTAAGCTCTGATACCAGCGATGCTGCGGCAGCGACAGGGGCTTCCGGAAGCTCTGTGGTAGGGCTTCGCATGACGATGGCGTTATTCCCTATTCTGCTCCTTGTCATCGGTGTCATTTTCTTTCATAAGAAATATCAGCTGACCGAAAAACGGTTAAAAGAGATTCAGGAGGCTTAAAAGCATGATTCAGATTGTAAAAGATGCAGATACGAGACCATGGTTCTTTTTACAGACTGCCCACACAACCTACGGAATGCGGGTCATGGAGACCGGACATTTAGAACATCTGTATTATGGGGAACGTATCACTGTGGATTCACAGGATCCCGCCTCCTGCGCGCCCCTTGTCATACAGAGAGCCTTCGCTCCGGGAAATACCTGTACCTATGACAGGGAACATCCGCAGATCTCCATGGAAGATGTCTGCTTGGAAGTTGGTACGTTAGGAAAGGGAGATATCAGAGAACCTTTTCTGGAAGTCAGATTTGCCGACGGAAGTGTCACCTCTGACTTTACTTTTGATTCCTATAAAATTATTACTTTAAAGGAAAGAGAACAGTGCCTGCAGGATTCCGGACTTCCTCACAGCTATTCGGAAGTGGAAACTGATTCCGCGGAATGCCTTCAGATTGTTTTGCAGGATGTTACGAATCATTTGGAGTTGCAGCTGTTTTATACCGTATTCGAAGAATGTGATGTCATTACCAGAAGCGCACGGTTGATCAATCACAGTGACGCATCTGTCACCTTGGAGCGATGTCTCAGTGCACAGTTAGATCTGACAGAGGATTATTCCGTGATCACTCATTTCAGCGGTGCCTGGGCAAGAGAGATGCACAGAGAACAGATTTCCTTACGTTCCGGCAAATTTATAAATGCGTCTTATACGGGAACCTCTTCGAACCGCTCGAATCCTTTTATGATCCTGGGACATAAGAACACCTGTGAGACTTTTGGCTCCTGTATCGGCTGCAATCTGATCTACAGTGGAAATCATTATGAAGCCCTTGAGAAAGACTCTTATGGGAAACTGCGCTTTGTAAGTGGGATCAATCCACAGAGCTTTTCCCGGGAGTTGACTCCGGAAACGCATTTTGATACACCAGAGGCTGTTTTAAGCTATTCTTCGAATGGTTATGGCGGACTCAGCCGACAGTTACATTCCTTTATTAGAGAGCATATTGTGCGGGGAGTGTGGAAGAGAAGACCTCGTCCGGTTCTGTTAAACAGCTGGGAAGCATGTTATTTTAAGATTGATGAGAGGAAACTGTTGCAGCTGGCAAAAGTGGGAGCAGATGTCGGCATCGAACTGTTTGTCATGGATGACGGGTGGTTTTCCGGGCGGAATGACGATACTTCCTCCCTGGGAGACTGGGAACCGGATCCGAAGAAGCTGCCCGGAGGAATTGCTTCCCTCAGTAAAAAACTCAAAGCCCTGGGGGTGGATTTCGGTCTCTGGGTAGAGCCGGAGATGATCAGTGAAAACAGCCGTCTCTATCAAGAGCATCCCGACTGGGCAATGATGATTCCGGGACATCCCCACTCCGAGGGACGTAATCAACGCCTCTTGGATCTGTCCAATCCCGAAGTACAACAATATGTAATAGATTCCATGACGAAGGTATTTTCCTCCGGAGACATCCGTTATGTAAAGTGGGATATGAACCGTAATTTCAGTGATATTTATTCCCCTTATCTGCCGGCTGCGAAACAGGGAGAGACGGCACATCGTTATGTACTGGGGCTGTATCACATTATGGATGAGCTGACCACACGTTTCCCTGAAATTTTGTTTGAAGGCTGCAGTTCAGGTGGAAATCGTTTTGATCTGGGAATATTAAGTTATTTCCCGCAGATCTGGGCAAGCGATAATACTGACGCACTGTGCCGTACCGGGATTCAGAACAGTTACAGCTATGGATATCCCTTATCGGTATTTACAGCACATGTGTCATCTTGTCCAAATCATCAGACCTTAAGGATCACGCCCCTTGAGACCCGTTTTCAGGTGGCTTCCTTCGGTGTCTTAGGATATGAATGTAATTTAAAGGATCTGTCCGGAAGTGACCTCAACGCAATCCGGGAGCAGATTGCACTTTATAAAAAATGGCGGGATGTTTTCCAGTTTGGATCCTTTTATCGTGGAGCAGAAAACGAAGCTTCCGACTCGGAAACCTTATCCTGGACCTGCGTGTCCCCGGATGGAAGAAGAGCAGTGGGGCTGTTCTTCCGACGCCTGACAACTCCAAACCAATCCCATGACTGGTATCGCCCGGTGGGGTTACTTCCGGATGTGAAATATCATTTCTACGGCAGGAATATCAAATACAATCTGAAAGACTTCGGAGACCTTGTGAACACCGTTTCTCCGGTTCATATCAAGCAAGGATCTGCATTACAGGAGATTCTTTCGCGATTTGTAAATATGGATGGGGAAAAAGAAGAACTGACTGCTTACGGAGATACCCTGATGCGTGCGGGTATTGCCCTGAAACCCGCTTTCGCCGGAACCGGATATAATTCCGACACCCGACTGTTCCCGGATTTTTCCTCCCGAATTTACTTTATGGAAGCAGCGGAATAAAATAATAATGCTTTTTTATGTACCGACCACTTTCGTTAGACCTGAAAACTAACGAGGGCGGTCGGTATTGTAATAATCAGAGAGAGATGATATTGTATATTATATAGATAGCTTAACAAATCGGAATTTGTGGAGAGATTTCTTGAACTTTCCTTATTTTACGGGCTTTCCAGCCCCTTA
>ERZ1106964.1425-NODE-1425-length-16782-cov-5.841095_pt1 | contig 16782 bp, 12 predicted proteins | sample MGYA00403682_ERZ1106964 | MGnify/ENA primary metagenome ERZ1106964 (study PRJEB35170, sample SAMEA104062451) | human gut metagenome | biome: human gut; feature: human-associated habitat; material: faeces | place: Denmark | collected 2013-04-10 ...
CAACAACATGGATTTCCGTGTTTGCGGCAGGGCGGACAGCGTGCTTTCTCAAATCATTCTCGACAACACCAGCGCCGCCGAACAGATTCCCAAGGATGCGCGGGGCCGCTTCATCACTGGAGATGGCACGGTATTTCAAGGCTACCTGTTCGACGAGAATGCTATGTTCGAGGATGAGGGTAAAGGAATTCTGCCATAGCATCGGACCATTATTGAGGTGTTGCACATGGTAAATTCCTCGATAAAATCGCCTCCCTTATCCGAATACGGCGCATTTCTGACGGTCAGCGATATGGCAGAGCTGCTCAAGGTCTCTCGCTTTGTAATCGATCGTATGCTGAAGACAGGGCGTCTTCCAGCTGCCAAGCTCGGAGGTCAATACCGTGTCCGCACGGAAGATTTTTTCAAATGGTGGGAGAACGAAGTTAAACAGGAGCAAAAAAATATTTTGAGGGACTGCTTGAGGTAACAGGCAGTCCCTTTCCCTTATACATGAATGTCACGCTATCCGCCTCCCATAGTGTGACATTTTCAAGCTCGGAAAGTAAACATAATTGGTTGGAAAGTAAAAAATTAGTTGCAAAATCACATGATTTTGCAACTAATTTTTGGAGCGGATGACGGGAATCGAACCCGCGTCGCCAGCTTGGGAAGCTGGGGCCCTGCCATTAGACGACATCCGCATATAAAATTCATAGAGTGACATTTAGCGTGACAATTTTGAAAATTCTATTTTCAAAAACCGCGAAACCATTGAAAACAAAGGATTTCTTTGCAAATGCATCATTTGTTTGGGAAGCCGCTGTAATACCGATATACCAACCCTGCGAACGGATGGAGTATATCATATTCTTCGTGTCATTTCAAGGCGAAATATTCATGTTGTCGCTGATTCTTTCATATTCTTTGCCAAACGAAGAAAGGAGCTCCGCCATGAAACGAATGTTCCCGATGATCCTGCTGTTCGCGCTGCTTTTGTGCGTGCCCGTGCGCGCCGACGAGCTCACGATCGACGCCCCCTCCGCTCTCTTGATGGAAAAGCAGACCGGCACGGTGCTCTTTGCCAAGGATGAACACACGCCGCGCGAGCCCGCGAGCGTGACGAAGGTGATGACGCTGCTGCTCACGATGGAGGCCATCGACTCCGGCGCGCTCTCGTATGACGATACCGTCACAGGCAGCACGCACGCCGCCTCGATGGGCGGCAGCCAGATCTGGCTCAAAGAGGGCGAGCAGATGCGCGTCGAAGACCTCATCAAGGCCGTGTGCGTCGTCTCCGGCAACGACGCGGCCGTCGCGCTCGGCGAGCACTTGGCAGGCAGCGAGGAAGCGTTTGTCGCGCGCATGAACGAGCGAGCCAAAGAGCTCGGCATGAACGACACGCACTTTGTCAACTGCACGGGCCTGCCCGCGGACGGGCATGTCACCTCGGCCTACGACATCGCGCTCATGTCGCGCGAGCTCATTTGGCGCCATCCCGACATCCGCCGCTTTACGACGATCTGGATGGACTCGCTGCGCGACGGGGCATCCATGCTCGTCAATACCAACAAGCTCGTGCGTTTTTACCCCGGTGCGACGGGACTCAAGACCGGCTCGACCGATTCGGCCAAATACTGCATCAGCGCGACCGCGGAAAAGGACGGCATGGAGCTCATCGCAGTCATCCTTGGCGGCAGCACGAGCGACAAGCGCTTTTCCGATGCCAAAGCGCTTTTGAATTACGGCTTTGCGGCGTACTCGCTCGTCACCGTCACTCCCGAATCGCCGCTGCCCGCCGTGCCCGTGACGCTCGGCACGCAGAAGACGGTGCAGAGCGTTCTGACGAGCGAAAACGCCCTGCTTCTCGAAAAGAGCCGCGCAAACGGCCTGACGCAGGCCGTCTCGCTGCCCGAGAGCATTGATGCGCCCGTCGAGGAGGGCGAGCCGCTCGGCACGCTCGACATTTTCGACGCAAACGGCACGCCGGTCGCATCGCTTCCGCTGCTCGCGGGCGAGAGCATACCGCACCTCACGTGGAGCGAGCTCTTCTGCCGCCTGCTCAAGCTCGCCTACTGCGGGGCGTAAGCTCTCTCTGTTTTCCACAAAAATTGCTCCGAAACTTTTCCGTTTTACGCTCATGCGTATAATTTTTAGCCATTTTTCGGCAAAGCATGCTTTTCTTGCTTGACAGAATCGAAAAAAGGTGTATACTGCAAGCAATTTCATAAGTCTTGATAGAGGTGCGGCTGACATGAGTAGCCCCCAACAAAACGGCAGGAGACCGTGGGGTGCGGAAGGGGACGCCGCCGAAGGGTCGATAAAATCCCTGTTTTGTCGATACTTGGGTCGTCGGGAAATACCCGGCGGACTGTCGTCCGGAAGGACGGAGTGCTGTCATGATCGACGCGATCAGGAGCTTTGATGTGTTTCACATCGGTTGTTTGATGTTTTTGTGTTAAGTCATGATGGAAATCATGGCTTAATTTTTTTGCTCTGTGTTTGCGGCACAGGAAAGGAGAAACATCATGCAATTTGTCGGAACCTTCTGGGCGCTCGTGCCCCCCATCATCGCCATTACGCTGGCGCTGATCACCAAGGAGGCGTACTCGTCTCTCTTTATCGGCGTCGTGATCGGCGCGCTCTTCGCCTGCGACTTCGCCCCCGTCGCCACGATCGACATGATCGTCAACGACGGTATCATCGCCGCGATCGCGGACAACGCGGGCATCTTTCTCTTCCTCGTCCTGCTCGGCATCATCGTGGCGCTTGTCAACTTAGCGGGCGGCAGCGCGGCCTTTGGCCGCTGGGCGGAAAAGAACATCCACACCCGCGTGGGCGCGCAGCTTGCGACGTTCATCCTCGGCATCCTCATTTTCATCGACGACTACTTTAACTGCCTGACCGTGGGCTCGGTCATGCGTCCGGTGACCGACCGCCACCAGATCTCGCGTCCCAAGCTCGCCTACCTCATCGACGCCACTGCCGCTCCCGTGTGCATGATCGCGCCGATCTCGTCCTGGGCGGCCGCCGTGTCCTCCACGGCTGAAGACCTCGACACCGGCATTTCCGGCATCCAGCTCTTCATCCGCGCCATTCCCTATAACTTCTATTCCCTTCTGACATTCGTCTTCATCATCACGCTCACGCTGCTCAAGTTCGACTACGGCCCGATGCGCGGCTTTGAAGAGCGCGCCCGCAATACGGGTGACCTCTCCGGCAGCGCCGGCAGCACCGAGGAGAACGCCAACCCCAAGGGCCGCGTCATCGACCTTGTCATTCCCGTCATTATGCTCATCATCCTCTGCACCATCGGCATGCTCTACGTCGGCGGCTTCTTCGGCGCTGACACGTCCGGCTGCACCGATTACGCCGGCGACTTCATCGGTGCGTTCGGCAACACGGACGCGTTCGTCGGCCTCCCGTGGGGCGGCATCATCGCGCTGGTGCTCACGGTCATCTACCTCGTCGCCCGCCGCGTCGTCGGCTTCCGCGAGGCTATGGGCTGCATCCCCAAGGGCTTCCAGGCCATGATCTCCCCGATCATCATCCTGACACTGGCCGTCTCCCTCAAGACCACGCTCAACGCGCTGGGTGCCGCAGACTATGTGCACGATCTGATGTACGCTGCCTCTGAGGGCCTTTACAATATGCTGCCCGCCGTCATCTTCCTCGTCGCGTGCGTGCTGGCCTTTGCCTCCGGCACGTCCTGGGGCACGTTCGGCATCCTGATCCCCATTGTCACAGCCATCTTCCCCAGCGACAGCGCGCTGCTCTACATCGGTATTTCCGCCTGCTGCGCGGGCGCCGTGTGCGGCGACCACTGCTCCCCCATCTCCGACACGACCATCATGTCCTCCGCCGGTGCGCAGGTGGAGCATGTCAACCACGTCGCCACGCAGCTGCCCTATGCCATCACCGTCGCGTGCCTGAGCTTTGTGTGCTTTGTGCTCGCGGGCTTTATCCAGAACTGGATCGTCTGCCTCGCCATCGGCGTCGTGCTGATGGTCGGCACGCTCTTCGCCATTCGCAATGTCGAGGCACAGAAGGCACGCTTCAAGGATTAACTTGCTCTCCACTCTCTTTTCTCTCATAGGAACGGGGCGAACCGGTCGGTTCGCCCCGTTCCCCCTTATATTCTCCGCTTTGCAATCCCTAAAAAGCATGGTATACTGAGTATAACACTTAACTTCGGAGGACGTTTCCATGAGTATTGTCGTGATGGGCGCGGTGTTTGTCGATATCAAGGGCTATCCCCTCTCTTCCTACATCCCCGGCGGGCGCAACGCGGGCCGCGTCGTGCAGGTACACGGCGGCGTGAGCCGCAACATCGTCGAGGACATCGCGAACGTCGAGCTGCGCCCGACGTTCGTGAGCCTTGTCGACAACACGAGCGCGGGCGCGGACATCGTCAAAAAGCTCCAGAGCCACAAGGTCGACACGCGCTACATCCGCACAACGCCCGACGGCATGGGCATGTGGCTTGCGATCTTCGACAACACGGGCGACGTGACCGCGTCGATCTCCAAGCGCCCCGACCTGAGCCTCATTGCCGACATTCTCGACGAGCAGGGCGATGAAATTTTTTCGCAGGCCGACAGCATTCTGCTCGAGATCGACATGGAAAAGGACATCGTCAAGCGCACGTTCGCGCTGGCGGAAAAGTACCATAAGCCCGTCTACGCGGTCGTGTCCAACATGAGCATCGCCATCGAGCGGCGCGACTTTCTGCGCTCGGTGCACTGCTTCATCTGCAACCAGCAGGAAGCGGGCATCCTGTTTTCGGAAAATTACGACGGCCTCTCGCCCGACGAAATGCTTCCCATCCTGCGCGACAAAATTCGCGGCGCGCAGATCCGCCGCATGGTCGTCACGATGGGCGCGCAGGGTGCGGTGTTCGCCACGCTCGACGGTGAGGACGGCTACTGCCCCGCGAAGAAGGTCGATGTCAAGGACACGACCGGCGCGGGCGACGCGTTTTTTGCCGGCGCGGTCATCGGCCAGACCTACGGCAAAACGATGATGGAATCCTGCGAGATCGGCACGCGCCTTGCTGCGTCCGTCATCACGACGGGCGAAAACGTCTGCCCGCGCTACCTGCCGAGCGAATTCGGGCTGGACGTCTCCACCGTCGATGACGCGCAGATCGCGCTCGAATTCTGACCGCTGTATTTTAATAGGAGGGCCCGCCATGAAAAAAGCGCTTTTTCTCGCCCTTTCCCTCGCGTTTCTGCTGACCGCCTGCGGCGAAACGACGCTGCCGGACACGTCTGAGCAGAACCCGGTCGACAACACGCAGGAAACGTCGCTGCCCGAGAACTGCCTGCTCTACTACGACCTCGGCAATGTAAGCATTCTCGCGGAGGACAAATCCCTCCCGCTCGCGCAGAACGCGGGCGACGGGTATCAGACCTCTTACAGCGTGTGGTACGACGGGGAGTATCAAGACCTTGCCTTACAGGACGGCGACAGCGGCATTTCCGTCGCCGACATGACCGGCGGCAGCGCAGTCTTCGACTACGGCGCGGGGCTCGTCGTCTGGAACGGCGAGCGCTACCACTGCGCGCACCTGACCGCGCAGGACAGCTACATTCCCAACATCTCCCCCAACATCCCCGGCGGTATCCTGCTGCTTGAAGTGAGCGGCGACTGCTGGGCCGACGGCGGCACAGCCGACGTCGCCTGCTTCACAGGCTTCGGCACGGTCGTCATCTGTGGCAGCGGCACGCTGCGCATCGACGGCGCGGGCATCGGCCAGACCTACGGCAAAACGATGATGGAATCCTGCGAGATCGGCACGCGCCTTGCCGCGTCCGTCATCACAACGGGCGAAAACGTCTGCCCGCGCTACCTGCCGAGCGAATTCGGGCTGGATGTTTCCGCGCCGGACGACGCGCAGCTCGCGCTCGAGCTTTGATCCCGGCAACTATTAAACACAGTAAAAAGCGAGGGACGCGTAGGCATCCCTCGCTTTTTGTTTTGCTTTTTTACTGCCCGCACAGCGCGCTGCGGTTTTCTTCCGCAAGGCGCAGCGCCGCGTCTCGGTCCACACCGTAGGCAAAACGGAACGCATACGGCTTTGTCATCGTGATCGCGCTCACCGTGCCGTCTTTCAGGTAAAACGCAATGTCGCGAACGTCATAGTTTCCGTCGTCCTGCGGCGTCTGCGGCTGCCAGACGTAGGCGCGGTCGAAGTCATACGCAGGCTCACTGTAGCCGCTTTCGTCGCTGTAGCCGTCATAGAGCTCGGACTCGTCTGCCGCGATGCAGTAAAGCGCTTCCGGGTATTCCGTCAGCAGCGCTTCCTCGCTGTCGCCGACCTTGACGCCGCGCGGCGTTCCCACGCCCACAGCGCCAGTGCGCAGATAGCTGATGACCTCGCGCCCTGTTTCAGGGTAGTAATCCGTCCCGACGACGAGCTGCGCGTCCGCATCGTAATGGCGCGCAAAGTCATAGGGCAGCATCCCGTCGCTGTCGTAGGTCGTATTCTCCGTTTTCCCGTTCGGCTCGTAGTCCGCCCCAAGGCTCAGGAAACCATCCGGCAACTCCAGCGTGAAGTTCGCGTCCGGCTGCGGCTCGATCGTCAGGTCTTCCTCCTGCATCAGGGGTTCGTCCGGTGCGCCGTCCGGCGTTTCCTGCTTTTCTCCGCAGCCTGACACCAAAAGCGTCAGCGCCGCCAACAGTGCAACAAGCAACAGTCCGGTGTTTCTTTTCATGTTTTCTCCTTTCTCACGGCTCTCGGCCCTTATGCTTCCTTCAGCTTCTCTTCCAGCAGCTTGAAGGCTTCATCCGCCGCTTCCCCGCGAATTTCCTCGCGGGAAGCCGCGCCGAAGTCAAAGCGCTCGGCGATCGTCTCCTTGGGCGACGAAAATCCGATGAATACCGTGCCGACGGGATTTCCCCGCTCGTCGCGGTCGGGTCCAGCGACGCCCGTGACGCTGACGGCGCAGTCCGCCGTCGTCGCCTTGCGCGCACCCTCGGCCATTGCTCGGGCGACGGGCGCGGACACCGCGCCGTACTCTTCCAGCATGTCCGCCGGAACGCCGAGCACGCGGTGCTTGACAATATTCGTATAGCTCACGACGTCGCCCATGAAGACGCCCGACGCGCCCGGCACATCCGTGATGCGCTTGGCGATGAGGCCGCCGGTGCAGCTCTCCGCCGCGGCGAAGGTCACGCCGCGCGCCTTGAGTGCTTCATAACAGCGCTGTTCGACTGTTTTTTCTGCCATGATAAGACTTCCTTTCAGAACTTGATGCGCACGAACTCGCGGTTTGTCATCGCGCGGTCGATAAGGCCCTCGATATCAAGGACAGCCTCGGCCTCACGGACCTCGTCGAGGTTCGGCTTCGTGCGCGGATGGCGCGGGGTGAAGACCGTGCAGCAATCCTCGTAGGGTAAGATTGATGTGTCAAATGTGCCGATTTTTCTCGACAGTCGCACGATCTCTTCCTTATCCATGCCGATGAGCGGGCGCAGGACGGGAAGATCGACGACATCCTCGGTCACGCGCAGGGCCTCCATCGTCTGAGACGCGACCTGACCGAGGTTCTCGCCCGTGACGAGCGCCTTGGCCTTGACCTGATCGGCCACGCGCTGGGAGATGCGCATCATAAAGCGGCGCATGATGAGCGTGAAGAATTCCTCGGGGCAGTTTCTTCTGATCTCCTCCTGGATCTCGGTAAACGGCACGATCTGCACCGTCAGCCGCCCGCACCAGGGGACTAAGAGCTTGGCAAGGGAAAGCACCTTCTCCTTCGCCTCATCGGACGTGTACGGTGGGGAGAAGAAGTGCACCATTTCGAGCTTGACGCCGCGCTTGGCGATCATGTAGGACGAGACGGGCGAGTCGATGCCGCCGGAGAGCAGGCTGACCGCCACGCCGCCCATGCCGATGGGCAGGCCGCCCGCGCCCTCTTCAGCGGGGCCGTGGACATAGGCCGCATCGTCGCGAATTTCGATATGCACGACGAGCTCGGGGTCGTGGACGTTGACCTCGCACATTGGGAACGCCTGATGCAGCGCGCCGCCGACCTGCTGGGAGATCTGGATGGACGTCAAGGGGAAGGTCTTGTCAGCGCGCTTACTCTCGACCTTGAAGCTCCTGGCCGTGCGCATCTCGCACGCAAGGTACTCCTTCGCCGCGGAGATGATCTTCTGGATGTCCTTTTCGCACGGCAGCGCCTTTGAAACGGCGATGATGCCGAAAATCTTCTTGCAGCTCTCAAACGCGGCCTCGATGTCGCACTCGTCGTCCTTCGGCTCGACGTAGATGGTGCTCTGCTTGGAGTAGACGCGGAAATTGCCGCATTTCGACACGCGGCGGTTGACGTTCGACATCAGCTTATCTTCGAAGCTGCGGCGGTTCAGGCCCTTAAGCACGACCTCGCCGAGCTTGCACAGGATCATTTCATGCATTGGTATTGTTCTCCTCATTTGTTATGGCCGCTTCCGCATCGGCGGAAAATGCGGCTGAATTTTCGTTGTCTTCGGATTTGGCAGGCTTTTTCCCTTTGCGGGTGAGCCCCAGTGTAAAGCACAGCGGCTCAACGGCGGCCAGCAGGGCAAAGAGCGCATAGCTGAACATCGTGCCCTCTCCGCTCACCCCGTTGATCCCGACCATGGCGGGCGCCATCGGCAGCTCCCAGATCATCGCAAGGATGCTCCCCGAGCCGAACGGGACAGGCATCACAAGAAGCGAGGCAAGATTCAGCACGTAGAGCACGATCGCCGCGTTCCAGCAGCAATTTTTGTCGATGCCCCGCTCCGGCCGCAGGCCCCAGCCGAACAGGAACGAAAGCGCCGCCACATAGATGACGCCGAGCGCGAGCCCGACGGGCGTGGCAAACGTAAAGGACGAGGTCGTCCCCGTGCCGCCAAACGCCACGAACAACAGGATAAAAGCCGCGCCCTGAGCGATATGGCTCAAAATGGAAAGCGCGCCAAACTGGATGTAGTCATACCTTTTCATCTCATTCACCCCTGTAAAATATCCGTGTTGCGGTACTGGATGGCCTCGGCCAGATGATGCGCCTCGATCTTCTCGCTGCCGTCGAGGTCGGCGATCGTGCGCGCAACGCGCAGTAATCTATCGTGGCTTCGCGCCGTGAGGCCGAGGCGCTCGAACGCGCCTTTTAAGAGCTTTTCGCCCGCGGCGTCCAGCGTGCAGAACTCGCCCACCATCGCGGGCGTCATTTGCGCGTTGCAGGTGATGTTCGTGCCGGAAAAGCGCTGCTTCTGGATGTCGCGCGCGGCGTTCACGCGCGCTTTGACGTCGGCGGAGGACTCCGCCTTTTCGCGCCGGCGCATGGCTTCGAACTCGACACTCGGCACGTTGACGTGTAAGTCCATGCGGTCGAGCATCGGGCCGGAGATCTTTTCGACGTATTTTTCCACCTGCTGCTTGGTGCAGTGGCAGCGCCCCGAGGGGTGGCCGTACCAGCCGCAGCGGCAGGGGTTCATCGCGCCGACGAGCATGAAGCGGCTCGGCAGCGTGATACTGCCCGCGGCGCGGGTGATGGTGACCTCGCCGTCCTCGATGGGCGCGCGCAGCACCTCGAGCACGTCGCGGTGGAATTCGGGGAGCTCATCTAAAAAAAGCACGCCGTGGTGCGCGAGCGAAATTTCGCCGGGCTTGGGCGTCTGCCCGCCACCGGTCATCGCGGAGGCTGAGAGCGTGTGGTGCGGCGCGCGGAACGGGCGGTGCAGCAGCATCGGGTGCGAGCTGTCGGTCAATCCCGCGACTGACCAGATCTCGGTCGCTTCAAGTGCTTCCTTTCGCGTCATGTCGGGCAGGATCGACGGAAGCCGCCGCGCCAGCATGGATTTGCCCGCGCCGGGCGAGCCGATGAGCAGGATATTGTGTCCGCCCGCAGCGGCGATCTCCAGCGCGCGCTTGACATTTTCCTGTCCCATGACGTCGGAAAAGTCGGGGCCGGTCTCGCTCGTCTGCTCCGCCTGCCACTTCGGCTGGGGCGAGAGCTTCTTTTCACCCTTCAAATGCTGCACGAGCGACACGACGTCCGGCACGCCGTAAACGGTCACGCCGTCGGCAAGCGTCGCCTCCGCTGCGTTCGCCGCGGGGACGTAGAGCGTCCTGATGCCCGCGCGCACCGCGGCCATCGCCATCGGCAAAACGCCGTTCACCGCGCGAAGCGTGCCGGTCAGCGAGAGCTCGCCGACAAAGGCCGCGTCCTTCGCGGGGGGCTTGATTTCCTCCGCACAGGCAAGGATGCCGAGCAGGATGGGCAGGTCATAGAGCGTGCCCTCCTTTTTCCGACCCGCGGGGGCGAGGTTCACCGTGATGCGCGAGACAGGGAACTTCACACCGCAGTTTTTCACTGCCGCGCGCACGCGCTCGCGCGATTCCTTGACGGCCGTATCGCCAAGGCCGACGATGTCAAACGCAGGCAGACCCCCGGATAAAAAGCATTCCACCGTGACCTCGTAGCCCGAGATGCCCTGAAGGCCGAGCGAGCACACCGCTGTGACCATACTGTTTTCCTCCCTCTTTCGCATCGAATCGTACAGTTTGCAATTAGTATAGCACATTTTTTGCATCAGGCAAATCCCCCTCCGCGCATTTTTGCACATTTTGCACAAAATCAATAAATCCTCGCAAAAGCTCTCGAAAAATAAAAGGAATTGAACCTATTGTTGCAAAATAGTGAATGTTTTTGCGGGAACAAGGCGTTTACATAGCGAAAAAAGTGTGCTATAGTGTCATCGTTGAATTTTGCGTTCACACGCAGAAGAACCGTTTTTTGACGGTGAAATAAATAGGAGGTTCATTTATGGCAAGAAAAATGAAATCCATGGACGGCAATAATGCTGCGGCTCACGTAAGCTATGCTTTCAGTGAAGTTGCGGCAATTTATCCCATTACGCCGTCCTCCCCGATGGCCGACCTGGTCGACCAGTGGTCTGCAAATGGCCTGAAAAACATCTTCGGCAGCCAGGTCAAGGTCGTCGAGATGCAGTCCGAAGCCGGTGCTGCCGGCGCAGTGCACGGCTCCCTCGGTGCCGGTGCTCTGACCACCACCTACACGGCCTCTCAGGGTCTGCTGCTGATGATCCCGAACATGTACAAAATCGCAGCTGAGCAGCTCCCCTGCGTGTTCCACGTCTCCGCCCGTACTGTTTCGACCCACGCGCTGAACATCTTCGGCGATCACTCCGACGTCATGGCCTGCCGCCAGACCGGTTTCGCCATGCTGTGCGAGGGCAACGTGCAGGAAGTGATGGATCTCTCCCCCGTGGCACACCTGGCCGCGCTTTCCGGCAAGGTCCCGTTCATCAACTTCTTCGACGGTTTCCGCACCTCCCACGAGATCCAGAAGATCGCCGTGTGGGATTACAAGGATCTCGCCGACATGTGCGACATGGACGCTGTCAAAGCGTTCCGCGAGCACGCCCTCAACCCCGAGCATCCCGCCATGCGCGGCTCCCATGAGAACGGTGATACGTTCTTCCAGCACCGCGAGGCCTGCAACCAGTACTACGACGCTCTCCCCGAAGTCGTGGAAAAGTACATGGGCAAGATCAACGAGAAGCTCGGCACCGACTACAAGCTCTTCAACTACTACGGCGCGCCCGACGCTGACCGCGTCATCATCGCGATGGGCTCCATCTGCGACGTGGCCGAGGAAGTCATCGACTACCTCAACGCCCACGGCGAGAAGGTCGGTCTCATCAAGGTCCGTCTGTACCGCCCGTTCAAGGCTGAGCGCCTGATCGAGGCCATCCCCGCCACCGCCAAGAAGATCGCGGTCCTCGACCGCACCAAGGAGCCCGGCGCACAGGGCGAGCCCCTCTATCTCGACGTCGTCACCGCGCTGGCCAACGCCGGCATCACCGACAAGACCATCATCGGCGGCCGTTACGGTCTCGGCTCCAAGGACACCCCGCCCGCTTCCGTGTTCGCTGTTTACACCGAGCTTGCCAAGGCGGAGCCCAAGCGTCAGTTCACCATCGGCATCGTCGATGACGTGACGAACCTCTCCCTGCCCGAAGACAAGAACTGCCCGAACACCGCAGCCGAGGGCACCATCGAGTGCAAGTTCTGGGGTCTCGGCGGCGACGGTACCGTCGGCGCGAACAAGAACTCCATCAAGATCATCGGCGACCACACCGACAAGTACGTCCAGGCCTACTTCCAGTATGACTCCAAGAAGACCGGCGGCGTGACGATCTCCCACCTGCGTTTCGGCGACAAGCCCATCCGCAGCCCCTACTACATCAACAAGGCCGACTTCGTCGCCTGCCACAACCCCAGCTACATCACCAAGGGCTTCAAGATGGTCAACGACGTCAAGCCCGGCGGCGTGTTCATGATCAACTGCCAGTGGGACTTCGATGAGCTGAACCACCACCTCAAGGCGGATGCCAAGCGCTACATCGCCAAGAACAACATCCAGCTCTACACCATCAACGCCATCGACCTTGCCATCAAGATCGGCATGGGCAAGCGCAACAACACCATCCTCCAGTCCGCGTTCTTCTCCCTGGCGAAGGTCATGCCCGAAGAGCAGGCCATCCAGTACATGAAGGACGCCGCGACGCACTCCTACCTGAAGAAGGGCCAGGACGTCGTCGATATGAACCACAAGGCCATCGACCTCGGCGCCACCGCCTACACCAAGATCGACGTTCCCGCCGATTGGGCAAACGCTGTCGACGCTGACGAGGTCGTCTCCTACGAGGGCAAGGCCGAGCTCGTCGCTCAGGTCAAGAACATCCTCGATCCCGTGGACAAGATGGACGGCGACAGCCTGCCCGTTTCCGCCTTCATGCCTCACGTGGACGGCCAGTGGGAACTCGGCGCTGCCGCTTACGAAAAGCGCGGCGTTGCCGTTTCCGTTCCCACCTGGGACGAGACGAAGTGCATTCAGTGCAACAACTGCGCTTACGTCTGCCCGCACGCCACCATCCGTCCCTTCGCTCTCACCGAGGAAGAGGCCAAGAATGCTCCTGCCAATGCCAAGATCGTCGACATCAAGGCCGGCAAGGGCAAGGGTGTTTACAAGTACACGATGGCCATCTCCCCGCTCGACTGTATGGGCTGCGGCGTTTGCGTCGGTCAGTGCCCGGTCGGCGCTCTGACCATGGTCGGTCAGGAGTCCGAGCTGCCTGAGCAGGATGTGTTCAACTACTGCGTCTCCAAGGTCTCCGACAAGAAGGATATGCAGGATCTCACCGTCAAGGGCAGCCAGTTCAAGCAGCCCATGCTCGAGTTCTCCGGCTCCTGCGCAGGCTGCGCCGAGACCAGCTATGCCCGTCTCGTCACTCAGCTCTTCGGCGACCGTATGTACATCTCCAACGCCACCGGCTGCTCGTCCATTTGGGGCGGCCCCGGCGCTACCTCTCCGTACTGCACGGATAAGAACGGCCACGGCCCGGCATGGTGCAACTCCCTCTTCGAGGACAACGCCGAGCACGGCTTCGGTATGTATGTCGGCCAGGAGAAGATCCGCGAGGATCTGATGGCCAAGACCGAGCAGCTCCTTGCCATCGAGTGGGCACAGCCCGCACTGAAGGAAGCCGCTCAGAAGTGGCTCGACACCAAGGACGACGGCAACGCCAACGCCGAGGCCACGAAGGAATACGTCGCGGCCCTGCAGGCGAACATCGCCACCGTCGACGAGCTGGCCGCTGTGCCCAAGTTCGCTGAGCACGCCGCCGAGCTCAAGGCCAAGGGCGAGAAGTTCTGCGACTGCGATGCCTGCAAGCTTGTTGCTGAGATCCTCGACAAGAAGGATTACCTCTCCAAGAAGTCCGTTTGGATCTTCGGCGGCGACGGTTGGGCTTACGATATCGGCTTCGGCGGCGTGGACCACGTGCTTGCTCAGAACAAGAACGTCAACGTCTTCGTCTTCGATACCGAGGTCTACTCCAACACCGGCGGTCAGGCCTCCAAGGCTTCCAACATCGGTCAGGTCGCTCAGTTCGCGGCTGCCGGTAAGGAGACCAAGAAGAAGAGCCTTGCTGAGATCGCGATGAGCTACGGCTACATCTATGTCGCTCAGATCGCCATGGGCGCCAACCCGGCCCAGACCATCAAGGCCATCACCGAGGCTGAGGCTTACAACGGCCCGTCCCTGATCATCGGCTATAGCCCCTGCGAGATGCACTCCATCAAGGGCGGCATGATCAACTGCCAGAAGGAAATGAAGAAGGCTGTCGAGTGCGGCTACTGGAACCTGTTCCGCTTCAATCCTGCGGCTGACAAGAAGTTCACGCTCGACTCCAAGGCTCCTGCCGGCGGTTACCGTGAATTCCTGATGAACGAGGCGCGTTACAGCCGCCTGACCCGCGAGTTCCCCGAGCGTGCAGAGGGTCTCTTCACCCGCAACGAGGACGCGGCCAAGGAGCGTTACGAGCACCTTACCAAGCTCATCGACCTGTACGACAAGCAGTAATTGCTGCTTCTACCGTATTGAAAAAGGAGCATCCGAAAGGATGCTCCTTTTTTGCGTTATTTTAGATCTGCACTCAGCAGCTTTTCGCCGACGATGGCCATGCGCGCATCGGTCATCTCCAAATCGCTGGAAATGAACTCCACGATGCGCGTGCCGCCTGTGATGAGCCAGTGGTCAAGCCACTGCTCCTCTTCCTCGTCGTAGAGCCGCCACGCCTGCTCTGCGCCCCACGGCGCGGCGTCGACCTCATTGTAAACGTACGGCGACTCCGGGTGTCTTTCCTGATAGTCAAGTTCAGTGGAAAGGCAGCGGTCAAAAAGAGCCGAAAGGTACACATCGCTGACACTGTAATGAATCCATGCGGGATTGCCGCGCGCCGTCTCTGGATGCTCGGGATCATCCAAGCTGGCAAGCACATCGTCCTGCCATCCACCGCGCTGAGAAGCAAAAGGCGAGGACATTTCCCAGCTCAAGCACGACCAGCGCGCGTTTTCATCCTCCACGCCAAGATCAGAGAGGTAGAGCGGCAGCGCGTCGTGGTAGACGGTCGCCCGAAATTCTTCATCATACAGCTCAGGCGGAACTTCATCGCTGTCAAAAAGTCCGTTCTGCTCCATGGTAAGCAGCACCCCCAGCGCGACCGCCGCCGTCACGCAGGCCGTGACGATGCAGCGCTTCGCCCTGCCCGCACCGGTTTTCACCGCCGAATAGGTGAGAAACATCGCAGCAAACGGCGTGATCCCGCACAGGATCGCGGCAAGGTAAAGCCTCCCCATACTGCTGCCGCCGGTCCCCAGCAGGGCTCTCACCAAAATGCCGAAAAGTGTCAGCAGCAGCGCCGCGCGCTCCAGTATCTGGAGCCAGCGGCGCGACTTTGCAGGCAAAAAGCGATGTTCCTCTCTCGCCGTGCGCGCCGCCTTCCGATACCAGCTGTTATAGCAGATAAGGTCAGTCCCGCAGATCAGCGTGACAACAGGCGAAATACATGACAAAAAATCCCCCATTCCATAGATAAGCGTATTCAGAGGGTCTGTTTTCAGGCCGGTCAGGATATCCCAGATCCTGAGGAGCATATAGCCGAACCAAAAAATCATCATACTGTGGTAATATTTGAGTGCGCGGTGCATCGCGTCCACCTGCAAAACAGGGTCAGTCTCAACATCCACAGCATTTTCATCCGCTGTGCAGAGCACATGGCGGGTCCTTCCTCCAAGGCCGCCGCCCTCGCCCTCGGCTCCGTCTCCCCAGAAGGTCAGATCACCAACGCCCGCTGACTGCTGCCAACCTGCCTGTCCACAGTACTCGAGGAAAACATCTTCGCCGTCTGCACCACCGTCATCGGGATAGTAGGTGATGGCAAAGCGCAGCTTCTGCGGCTTAATGCGGCGGTAGCGGATGAACAGGCCCACGCGGTCGGGCGCCCAGCCCTCCGCCGCCATGCGCTCAAAGTGGCGCGCAAGGCCCTCGGTGTCGTAAAAAGAATAGGGATTCAGCTCCCGTTTGGTGTTGCGCATCAGAAAAACCTCGCTTTCTCTCATTTCTCGCCGCCCGCAAGGGGCGTTATCTCTCAAATAGCTTCTCGTAGTCCCGCACCTGTGCTTGCAGGCGCTCCACCTCGTTTTGCAGCAGCGTTTCGCCCTCCGCTGTGAGCTGATAGCTGCGCCGCCGCCCCTCCGCGCGCGTTTCGACGATATACCCCGCCGCCAGAAACTGCTCGAGCAGGTTGTAGAGCGTCCCCGGGCCGACGGCCACGCGCCCGCCCGTCAACTCGTTCACGCGCGCCATCACGTCCATGCCGCAGCACTCCTCGCGCAGGCACAGCAGGATGTAAAACATCTGCTCGGTCAGCGTGCTGAATTTCTCCCGCGCCATTGTCGGCCTCCTTTTATCGATATTCGATATTCTTGAGGAGAGTATATTATCGAATATCGATATTGTCAAGAGGGAGATTTTCTTTTTCAAAGAAAGACTCCCTCTTGTTCGCACAGGTGCGAAAGAAATGCCGCCTGCGGGCGGCAGGGTCAAAGGGGATATTCTCTTTCGCAAAAGAGAATACCCCCTTTGGAACCCCAAGAGAAAGGCTTTCATTGCAAGCGAACAGCTCGAAGAGCTGCAATGCTTGCCGATTGCACTGCCCGCGCGCGGCGTTGCCGCGTTGAGTTCTGCTATACGATCTGACTTACTCCTATTATCCGCTGCCGCTCTGCCCATCTTGTAGAAGTGCAGCCTAATTTCCGTCTAACGGAGCACTGCTCAATGCGGCGAGCGCAGCAATGCCGCATTGAGCACGCAGTCTGTCGCCAAACAAACGTCACTCGCGCCTCACGATAGTAAGGCGCGGTTGCAAACGGCAACGACTCGCAGAAGATTCATGGCGAAGCCATGT
>ERZ1106964.1431-NODE-1431-length-16708-cov-5.446466_pt1 | contig 16708 bp, 14 predicted proteins | sample MGYA00403682_ERZ1106964 | MGnify/ENA primary metagenome ERZ1106964 (study PRJEB35170, sample SAMEA104062451) | human gut metagenome | biome: human gut; feature: human-associated habitat; material: faeces | place: Denmark | collected 2013-04-10 ...
CGGGCGCGAAACGGTGGTCACTCTTGATGCACGATGCCGCTGTTGCCGGCATCGTTCTCGCCGTGCGGCGTTTCCCAGTGCGGGATGCGGCCGGTCATTTCGAGGATCTTGAACGAGATCATCAGCCGCAGACGGACATCCGGATCGTCGAGATCCAGCGCGAGGATGTCCTGGATCTTCTGAATGCGGTAGATGACGCTGTTGCGGTGCATGTGCACATGCTTGGCGGTCAGGGAGATATTGCGCTCCGAGCACAGGAAGTAATACAGGAGCTTGATGTTGCTGCAGACGCTGTTGTTATCGTCCATGAGCCGGTCCAGATAGTGCGTATAGGTGTCTTCGAGGGGCATGGTGTCGGCATAATGCTCGAGCATGTCCTCCAGATAGTATTTCGAGTAGAAATAGGCGGTGCCGTCCGTATCACGGCGCTTGCCGATATTCGATGCGGCTTCGGCCTGCCGGTAGCCGACGTAGAGCTTCGTGACGTCGCTGAACAGCAGGCTGATGCCCATGCAGGCCTTGTTCTGCCGCAGGGTGGTCAGCAGGGCGTTCCAGTCCTCGGAAAAACCGGACTGCGTGCGCACGTTTGCGTCGTTCCAGTCGCGGAAGAGGATGATGACGGACGAGCCGTACTGGAACACGCCGTAGTTTGCCAGCGGGCAGTGGGCGCGGAGCTGATTGGAGATGTGTGAGACTTTGAACATGGTCGAGCTCTCGCACTGCACGAGGCCGATGCGGAACGTGCCCTGATAGGGAATGTTCAGCTGCGCGCAGCGGTCGTGGAAATATTCCGGCGAGTTCTGCTTCGGCCGGATCAGATCGTCGAGCAGCTGCTGCTGTTTGCCGAGCATGCCGGCGTCAAAAATGCCGTTGACTTTATAGTAATTTTCCAGCTCCTGCGTCAGGCAGGTGTAGAGCGAGATGTCGCGCTGCGTCGGCGGCACATCGAGAAAATAGCAGCCGATGAAGCAGTAGGCCGCGCCGTGATTCTTGTAGGAGCGGACGAGAAACGGGTACCCGCAGATGGTCTTTTCCGCCGGGTAGAGCACCGGCTGGACGCACTTGCGCTCGTCCTCATAGTAGCCCCAGCTTGCGATCTGGTTCATATCCTCGCGGCTGTAATAGCCGCGCTGGAGCAGGTCGCGGAAATAGGGGATGTCATCGACGGAGCTGCGCGTGGAGCACACGATGTTGTATGCCGAGTCCGTGACGACGATCAGACAGTGCGGGAACGCCTTTTTGGCGATCTCAAAAAACGGCTCGTAGCCGCGCCGTTCGAGAGAGGCCTCCTTGATGGCAAACTCAAAGGCGTGAAACTGTGTAAAGAGGGTAATGAGCCGGTTGACGACCTCGTTGAGGTCGGTGTTTTCGTCAAGCAGGATGCCGTGCAGCGCATGATGGCACTGCAGCTGGGACGGCTTGGCCTTGAAAACGAAGCAGTGGTTTTCAAAAAGCTGCTTTTTCAGCCTTGGGAGCACTTTCGGTGTGCAGACATACAGCGTGTCCGGCTCCAGAATATCCGTGGGAGAGGTCAGGATCTGTACGCCGGTGAAGGCGAAATCGCCGTCGGTCTCTATCAGTTGTGCGCCGTATTCCGTCAGGGTTTCCAGGATCAGTTGCAAAGACAATTTCATTCAGAATCCACCACACTTCCATTTTTCTGTCCCCGGGACGGGGGCTGATTGCTGATTTGCAAAAAGGGGTGCCGTCCGGCACCCCTTTGGCCGGTCGTCCGGCAGTGATCTGCTTACTTGCTGAATTCCGCGAACAGCGCGTCGTTGTCCGCGCCGATGGATTTGCTCTGCGCGAAGTAGTTCTGCACGCCGACGCTCTCCATGTAGATTGGGATCTGCGGCTGATAGTAGTGCTTGCCGCTCTCGTAGGTGCCCTCGCCGAGGTAGCCGTTGGACAGGCACTGGTCGAGCTGCTCCTGCTCTTTGTACTTGTCGCCGATGCCGCGCAGCACGGTGCAGGGCACGTTGCCGGCCTGGAGCACGCTCATGATCTCGTCGGCGGTCTTTTTCTTTGCTTCCTCGATGCAGCGCGCCACGATGATGGCACAGTTGCCGTTGACGTTCAGCGCCGGGCGCGTGTTCACACGCTCGTCGTCGAGCATGTCCTCGATGTTGAAGGCTTTGCAGAAGACGGGGAAGTAGCGCTCGTACTCATTGACGAAGATCTGCACGAACTTGCCGTCCTTCGTCTCGAACGCCTGGCCCATGGGGCTCTGCGTGAAGCGGGAGCGCGGCCAGGGGTTGAAGTACTGCGTGCCGGAGTTGATCGCGGATGTGACCCAGTTGCCGGTGCCGTAGAGAGAGGCGGACACATAATCACCCTTGCCGGTACGCTCGCGGGCAAACAGCGCCGTCATGATCGCGCCGAACAGCGGCATGCCGGTCGTCAGGTCGCCCATGCCGGTCGGCGGGCAGATCGGGGAGTCGTCCGGATTCAGGCGCAGGTCGGAGATCAGGCCGTTCATGGCGAAGAATGCCACGGCGTCCAGGCCGGGGGCGGTGGACAGCGGGCCGTCCTTGCAGCCGTAACCGGTGGCGTGTGCCATGACCAGACGCGGATATTTCTCTTTGAGCGTGTCGTAGTCCAGGTTGTGCTTTTTCAGGCCGCCGAGACGCATGCTCGTCAGGAACACGTCCGCCTTGGCGAGCATGTTGTGCAGCACGCGCTCGTGCTCGGGATCGTTGAGATCCATGTGCATGAATTCCTTGCCGCCGTTGAAGAGGTCGAACGAGGGGTTCTCGTTCGCTTCGATCGGCATGCCGCAGGTGCGGCCCCAGTAGCGAACCGAGTCGCCCGCTTTGCCGGTCTCGATCTTGACGACTCTGGCGCCGAGGCAGCGCAGAAACTCACCTGCGGAGGGGGCGGCCCAATAGGTCGTCAGCTCCACGACGAAAAGACCTTCGAGTGGTTTATTCATATTGTATCAACCTCCTGTATTTTTCAGTCCATCCTCATCATCGCACGCACGAAAGACAACAAAAATGCGCGAAAGTGACGAATGACTGCTTTTTAACAATTCCAATTATACAGGTGGCCGACTGCAAACGAAAAGGGCAGGAATTACGAAAAAAGTGTGCGTATTTGCACAAAACCTGTGCAGAAACGACGATTTCATATCCCCGGGAACGCTTGAAATTCCAACAAAAAGCGCGACTGTGCAATCGCTCCGAAAACGCCGCCGTGAAAGTGACGATTCATGTGCAAAAACAACGACGGTCGTTTCTGGCGGAATGACGGTGTGCGTTTTTTCCAAGCACGTTAAAATATAAACGTTAAATCCGAAACGCGCAAGTAGGTTCTTTCCATTTTGGCCGTTTCGGGAGATAATTCACATTTTTATAAAGAATAGAACCATGAAAAAGAGGATCGGAGGGATCACCCATGCGGGAAATTGCTCAGAAGCTTTCACGGTGCAGCAGCTTTGGCGCGCTCATGGATGATGCGTTCGCGCGCTGCCCGGAGCGCGAGGCCATTGTATACGAGGACTGGCGGCTGACCTATGGTGACCTGGAGCGCTACATCCACCAGACGGCGCACTATCTGCGGCACCTCGGCGTGCGCAAGGGCAGCCGGGTCGCGATCCTGTCGCGCAACTGCCCGGAGTGGATCATTGCCGAGTTTGCGCTCTATCAGCTCGGCGCCATTGTGGTCAAGATCAACTGGCGGCTCACGCCGCCGGAGCAGGCGCGCATGCTCGCGCGCAATCAGGTGTCGGTTGCCTTTCTTAAGGCGGAGAAGCCGGAGTGGGGCGCGGAGCTCGAGCGGCTGTGCGCGGACAGCGTACGCCTGATCCGGCTGGAGCCGGTCGACGGCCGCTCGGCGCTGTGCGCGCTCGTCAGCGGCGAGCCGGACACGCCGCCGGACGTGCCGGTCTCGCGTGACGATGTCGCCTGCCGCCTGCACACGAGCGGCACGACGGGGGAGCCGAAGTGCGTCGTCTACACGCACGGCGGCATGCTCCGCGAGATCGTGAGCATGCTGCAGGTCTATCCCTACCCGGATGGGCAGCGGTATCAGTTCATTGCGCAGCTGTTCCACTCGGCCGCCATCGGTGCGCACCTGTCGCTTGCGACCGGCGGCACGATGGTGCTCAAGGATCATTTCGCGCTTGAGGATTACATGCACACGCTCGTGTCCGAGCGCATCGAGTCCATCAGTGTCGTGCCGACGGTGCTCAAGTGGATCCTCGATGAGACGGACAACGGGGACTATGATCTCTCGCACCTCAAGACCGTCAACTATTCCACCTGCCCAATCCCGAAGGCGCTGCTGCAGCGCGCGATCGAGAAGCTGCACTGCAGCTTCTATCAGTCCTACGGCATGACGGAAATGGGCAGCACCGTCACGGCGCTGCTGCCGGAAGACCACCCGCGCGACGGCGGTAAGTACCTCTCGTCCGTCGGCCGGCCGATCCCCGGCGCGGCCGTGCGCATCGTCGCGCCGGACGGCAGCGATTGCCCGGCAGGCACTGCGGGTGAGATCTATGTGCGCGGCCCGGGCCGGATGCTGGAATATCTGGATGCGCCCGAGACGACGCACGCGGCGCTGGTCGGCGGCTGGTATCGCACGAAAGACATGGGCATGCTCGACGCGCAGGGGTACCTGTTCCTGAGCGGCCGTGCCGACGATCTCATTATTTCCGGCGGCGAGAACATCTATCCCGGAGAGGTCACCAATGTCATCATGCAGCTTTGCGACGACGTGGCCGAGGTCGCGGTCTACGGCGTGCCGGACGAGACCTGGGGCGAGCACGTGAAAGCGAGCGTTGTGCTCATGCCGGGCAGCCGGCTCACGGCGGAGGCGCTGCGCCAGTATTGCCGCGCGCATATGCCGACGTTCCGCGCGCCGAAGGAGATCGAGATCGTGCCGGAGCTGCCCAAGGGCGCGACCGGAAAAGTGCTCACGGCCGTGCTGCGCGCGCGCAGTGTCCAGGCGAGCTGACGCGCGCATCTTGTAGGCCGTGCCCATCCGGCGCACGGCGGCAACTGCTGTTTTTTGGAGAAATCAGCGTTGTGAAGCGACTGGCGGTTTGCTATTGTGAAATCACAAACAACCAGACGCCGCACAGCGGCACACGTGAATATTTCAGGAGGTAATACCTATGATCCGTACCAAACTTACCGAAATGCTGGGGATCGAATACCCCATCGTGCAGGGCTGCATGCAGTGGATTTCCCGCGCACCGCTGGTCGCCGCCGTGTCGGAGGCCGGCGGCCTGGGGCTGCTGTCGTCGAGCACGTTTTCCTCGGCCGATGAGCTGCAGGCGGAGATCCGCAAGATCAAGTCCATGACGAGCAAGCCCTTTGCCGTCAACCTCACGCTCATGCCGTCGCTCGTCGTGCCGGACTATGCGGGCTACATCCGCGTCTGCGCCGAAGAGGGCGTCAAGGTCATGGAGACCGCCGGCCGCCCGCCGAAGGACGACATGGTGCGCGCCATCAAGGACGCCGGCATGGTGCTCATCCACAAGTGCACCACCGTCAAGCACGCGCTCAAGGCGCAGTCGCTCGGCGCGGACATGGTCGTCGCCGACGGCTTTGAGTGCGCCGGCCACCCGGGCGAGAACGATCTCGGCACCATGGTGCTCACGCCGCGCTGTGTGGAGGCGCTTGACATTCCGGTCATCTGCGCCGGCGGCGTTTCGACCGGCCGCCAGATGGCAGCCGCGCTCATGCTCGGCGCCGAAGGCGTGTACATGGGCACCCGCTTTCTGCTGTCCGAGGAGTGCCCGGTGCTCCCGGCCGTGAAAAACTACCTCGTCGAGCACGCTAACGAGATGGAGACGATCCTGCTTCTGCGCTCGTTCCAGAACTCCACGCGCATGTATAAGAGCGAAGTCGCCAAGCGCGTCTTTGCCAAGGAGCAGGCCGGCTGCGAATTCAAGGATGTGGCCGAGGACATGGCCGGCAAGACGGCCTGCAAGATGTTCTTCGAGAACGCGGACGTGGAAAACTGCGGCGTCATCTGCTGCGGCCAGACGTCCGGCCTGATCCACGATGTGCTGCCCGTGCAGACCATCATCGGCCAGATGATGCACGAGTGCGAGGCGACCATCGCAAAGTTCGCCTGACTTTGGTAATCCCCCCATTCCCTTCTTTTTTCTTTGGAGCGGCTCCGCCCCCGGGCCGGGTCGCTCCCCCTTATTATCAGAAATGGAGATCCGATCATGTTCTATTCGTTTCATGGAAAATGCCCGCGCGTCGATCCCACAGCGTTTGTCAGCACCAGCGCCGAGCTTATCGGCGATGTGACGGTCGGCCCGCGGTGCTATATCGGTCCCGGCGCCGTGATCCGCGGCGATGCCGCCGAGATTATTCTCGAGGAGGAGGTCGCGGTGGAAGACGGCGTCATCATCCATGCCGGCGGGGCGGACAAGCGCTGCCTGCTGTCCCGGCGTGTGACCATCGGTCACGGGGCGATCGTCCATGCGCGCTATCTCGGCCCGGAGGCCAGCATCGGCATGGGCGCGGTGCTCAGCCTTGGGTGCGCGATCGGTGCCGGCAGCGTCGTGGCGGAGTCCGCGCTCGTGCCGCAGGGCAAGTCCGTTCCGCCGGAGACGCTCGTTGCCGGCATCCCGGCCAAGCCTCTGCGCCCGCTCACGCAGGCGGACCGCGAGAGCTGGCAGGCCACGAAGGACTGGTATGTCCGGCTCACGGCGGCGTACCTGGATCCGAATCATTTCTTTCCCGTTGCACGGCGGGAGGCGTGAGCACGATGGATTGGCGTGAGATCTATGCGCACAGGCTCTGCACGCCGGAGCAGGCGGCGGCGCTGATCGCGCCCGGCGACCGCATCTTTGCCGGCGGTGCCGGCAGCTTCCCGGCCGTGCTGATCGACGCGGTGAGCGACCGTGCGGAGCTGCGCGGCATCCCGGTCGTGACCGTCGTCAACGGCACGGAGAGCCGCGCCCTGTCCGACCCGGCCTGCTTTGCGCGCACGCCGTATCACTCCCTGTTTCTCGGCCGCGCCGACCGCAAGTTTCAGCAGCGCGGCGGCCTGCACGAAAACTCCGTGCAGTTTCACCAGACCGTGCGCGCAGCGCGCGAGGTCTACCGTGTCAATACGCTGATGCTCGAGGTGTCCGAGCCGGATGCGGACGGGTATCTGTATTACGGCCCGCGCGGCACGGCCTGGAGTTCGCTCGATACACAGGTCGAAAAGCGCATCTATCAGGTCAACGCCTTTCAGCAGTGCACCCGCGGCGAGCACCATCGCATCCATGTCTCGGAGGTCACGGCGCTCTGCCGCGCGGATCATCCGCTCAATACCTATCATTATAAAGCGCCCGATGCACTCGATGCGCGCATTGCCGCGCACATCCTGCCGCTCGTCCGGGACGGCGATACGCTGCAGGTCGGCATCGGCGGCATTCCCAACGCCGTCGCCTACGGGCTGCACGGACGCAAACGGCTCGGCATTTACACGGAGGTGCTCACACAGGCGCAGCTGCGCCTGATGGCCAGCGGCGCGGTCGATCTCGATCGGGTCGAGGCGTCCATCGTGCTCGACGCGGCGGGGCATCTGGATGATTTTGCGCTTGCGCACATCCGCATGATCCCGGTGGACGTGCTCAACGATCCGTTCCGTGCCGCGCAGCAGCCGGGACTTATCTCGGTCAACGGCTGTCTGATGGCCGATCTGACCGGGCAGGTCTGCGCCGAGGCCATTGACGGCCGGCAGTATTCCGGCGTCGGCGGTCAGCTCGATTTTGTCCGCGCCGCGGCGCGTTCTGTCGGCGGACGGAGTTTTCTGTGCCTGCATTCCACGCACGAAGCGCCCGACGGGACGCTTACGTCCAACATTCGCGCGCATCTTCCGTCCGGCGCAGTCGTCACGACGCCGCGCAGCGATGTCATGTACATCGTCACGGAGTGGGGCGCGGCCGATCTGCACAATCAACCGCTGGAGACGCGCATCTGCGCCATGATCCGCATCGCGCATCCGCGTTTTCGCTGCTCGCTCGCACAGGAGGCAGTCGCCTGGGGACAACTGTCACCGGAGTGCGCCGCGCAATTTGATACACAACCCGAACCAGAGAAGGAGGAAACCACATGAACCCCGCATACGAACCGCTGTTTACACCGTTTTCGATCCGCAATACGCGCATTAAAAACCGCTACTTCATGGCCGCCATGGGCACCGTCACGCACAACGATGAGGACGGTGCCTACCTGCCGGACGCCGTGGACTATTTCGTCCGCCGCGCCGCCGGCGGCGTCGGCCTGATCATCACGGGCGCCAACTGGGTGGACAACAACATTGAGGTCCACAGCCCCGGTTCTTTCCCGTGCCCGACGATCTGCCCCGGGAAATACATCAAGGCCGCGCGCGAGCTGACCGACCGCGTGCACGCCTTTGACACCAAGATCTTCGTGCAGCTCACGGCCGGCCTCGGCCGCAGCGCCATGCCCGCCATGATCCATGACCGCAAGTTTGTCGCGCCGAGCACGATCAGCAACCGCTGGAACCCGTGCATCGAGTGCCGCGAGCTGACGACGGAGGAAGTCGAGCGGCTCGTGGAGCAGTTCGGCGTGTCGGCCGCCATCGCCAAAAAGTGCGGATATGACGGCGTCGAGGTGCATGCCGTGCACGAGGGCTATCTGCTCGACTGCTTTGCCATGTCGCTGTTCAACAAGCGCACGGACAAGTACGGCGGCGATCTCAACGGCCGCCTGCGCTTCGCCATCGAGATCGTGCAGAAAATCAAGCAGTACTGCGGCGAGGATTTCCCGGTCATCCTGCGCTTTTCGCTCAAGAGCTATATCAAGGATCTGCGTCAGGGCGCGGTGCCGGGTGAGACGTTCACCGAGCTCGGCCGCGATACGGACGAGGGCCTGCAGGCGGCCAGAATCCTGGTCGATGCGGGCTACGACGCGCTCGATGTCGATGCCGGCACCTACGATAGCTGGTACTGGGCGCATCCGCCGATGTACTTTGACAAGGGCGTCTATCTGCCGTTTGCCGAGCAGGTCAAGCAGGTCGTGAACGTGCCGGTGCTGGCTGCCGGACGCATGGACGATCCGGATCTGGCGGCGCAGGCACTGCGAGACGGCCGCTGCGACATGATCGGTCTGGCGCGTCCGCTCCTGACCGAGCCTGACTACGTCCGCAAGGTGCGCAACGACGAGCTCGCGCTCATCCGTCCGTGCCTGTGCTGCCACGAGGGCTGCTTCGGCCGCGCATTTGACGGCGCGGTCGGCTCCTGCGCGGTCAACCCCGAGTGCGCGCGCGAGCGGCTCGTCGGCATCACGCCCGCAGCGGAGAAAAAGCGCGTGGTCGTTGTCGGCGGCGGGCCTGCCGGCCTGGAGGCGGCGCGCGTGAGCGCGCTGCGCGGCCATGATGTCACGCTGCTCGAAGCGAGCGATGCCCTCGGCGGCGCGCTCAAGCCGGCCGGTGTGCCGCACTTCAAGCAGGCGGATCGTGATCTTGTTGCCTGGTATGCCGCCACGCTTGCGCATCTGGGCGTGGACGTGCGCCTGAATACACGCGCGGATAAGGCGCTGCTCGATTCTCTCAAGCCGCAGACGGTATTCGTCGCCGAGGGCAGCACGCCCAGAACGCTGGCACTGCCCGGTGCGGACGGAGACAATGTGGTCAGCGCGCTCGACGTGCTCGAGGGCAAGGCGAAAGCCGGCAAGTCGGTCGTCATCATCGGCGCGGGACTCGTCGCCTGCGAACTGGCGCTGCACCTGGTGCAAAACGGCCACACCGTCACGCTGCTCGCCCGGCGCAAGCTCCTGCGCTCGGCCAAGCTGCCGGCCATGAATGAGCTCATGCTGCGCGACCTGCTCGTGTTCCACGGCGTGCACATCGTCGAGGGCGCGGCGCTGGAATCCGTCGATGCCAAGGGCGTTTATTACGAGGTCGAGGGCGTGCCCGCGCTGGCGGAGGGTGACACGGTCATCACTGCGGTCGGCATGGAGGCCAACCATGCGCTCTTTGACGCGATCCGCGATGACTATGAGACCGTGCTCGCGCTCGGCGACGGCCGCCGTGTGCGCAACATCTTCGGCGCCATCTGGGATGGCTACGAGGCGGCACGCAGTCTGTAATTGCGATCCGAATACGTTTGCCCGGGCAGGTTACTCCTGCCCGGGCGTTGTGCTTGCATCCGGCGGCTGTGCATGATAAAATCATACATCTTTTATTTGAATGGAGAGACCTTTATGCTCTATACCTTTGACGGGAAGGCCCCACAGGTCGACCCGACGGCGTTTGTCAGCGCGAGCGCGGAGCTCATCGGTGATGTGATTGTCGGCCCGCGCTGCTATATCGGCCCCTTTGCCGTCATCCGCGCCGACGCCTCGCGCATCGTGCTTGAGGAGGAGGTCGCGGTCGAGGACGGCGTCATCATCCACACCGGCGGGGAGGACCCCGTCGTGACCATTTCGCGCCGCGTGACCATCGGCCACGGCGCGATCATCCACGCGCGCGTGATCGGCCCGGAGGCCAGTATCGGCATGGGCGCGGTGCTCAGCCTCTGCAGTGAGATCGGCGCGGGCAGCGTCGTGGCCGAGTCGGCGCTCGTGCCGCAGGGCAAGATCATCCCGCCGGACACCCTGGTCGCGGGTGTGCCTGCAAAGCCGCTGCGTGAACTGACCGAGAAAGACCGTACCGACTGGCGCGAGACGAAGGACTGGTACGTGCGCATGACGGCACAGTATCTTGACCCGGACAACTATCACCCGGTGAAGTGACGGCTTGAAACGGCCGGGCACGGAAGCCTTGGCATGGCCGATGGACGGCTGCGGCAAAACCGAGTGTATACGAAAATAGAGAAGGCACACATCCACCGGCACGGCCGGTGGATGTGTGCCTTCCTTTGCAGCTCCTTGGCGTGCTGGTCAAACCGATCAGATAGTCGGCCGAAAGGTTATAGAACTTGCATAGCTTGATCAGATCGTCAATTTTGAGTTCGGCTCTTCCGGATTCAATATGGCTATAGCCCTGCCGCGACTTGTGCAATACTTCTCCGATCCTTGCCTGGGTATCATCTCTGTCCTCGCGAACGCCGCGGATGATATCCCGATAATCCATGTTGCGCTCCTAAATGGTATTTCAAAAAAGTACTACGCTCAATCTTTGCGTATAATGAAACAGGGGCGATTGCGGTGCCGCGATGCCATTATCTTGATTACAGGTCGAGCGGCATATTTTCATCCGCGAATGATAGATATGTTTGCAGATTATGTAAGCATGAATTTGCGTCGGGCAGTCCGCTGGTCTGGTTCACCTGCAATTCCGACAGCGGAGATGCCTATCAACGCTGCGAGATCTACAGGAATCATCGGTAATTTTTTATTGGGAGGATGTTTTTATGGAGAAAAGACATGCCCGAAATGCGGCTTTATGGCGCATCCGCTCTGCTCGATCGACGGCGGACACTAGAAGTATCAGTGCGAACGATGCGGAATGATTTTTATTTCGTGAAGGGAGAAATTAGATCATGTTGAGAAAATACGTATTCGGCGCAAGATTTTATGTCAGCGATATGTTCAAGTGCGGTTCTTGCGGCTACGCGACGCGTATTCGCGTGCTGGGGGACACGTTCACGTGTCCGCGGTGCGGCGCCACGATGCGGCGCCTGTGATCCGGAGAGAGAAACGATGTGGATCATTCTTGCAATCATCATTGGAGATGTGTCGTTTGCGGGTTATGATCCCGAAAAGCAGAAAGCGTATCTTCTCAAAGCACTGAACGTGAAACCTGCACCGACGGATAACGGTTTCGACGATGAATACGCACAAGCGGCGCCGTTGCTGAGGGCCTGGTTTCAGGAGAGAAATACGAACAGCCCGTCGGAGAGCAATGTGAAAAACGCGGCGTATTGCGCGGTCATTGCGGCTGTGCTGGATCGGGATTACGCAGACAGGCTGAGCGAATTTGCGATTCGTCAGTCGAATTCGATGCATGGGCAGTGGATGCAAGAAATTACAATTTTCATCTGCCGTGCTGAACAGCCCCCTGAGGAATCACCAACCGTGCGCTCCTCCAGGGCTTTACACGGGTCGGCGTTTCGCCGGAGAATCGTGCTTGCACTTTGCGCTGTTGAATGATACAATACCTTGTTGAAAATAAGAAGGAGGATTTCCTTTATGAAACTCGGTATCGTCGGCCTGCCGAACGTCGGCAAGTCCACGCTGTTTAACGCCATCACGAACGCGGGCGCGGAAGTCGCCAACTACGCGTTTTGCACCATCAACCCGAACGTCGGCATGGTTTCCGTGCCGGACGCACGGCTGGATTATCTGGCTGAAATGTATCAGCCGAAGAAAAAGACCCCTGCGGTGATCGAGTTTGTCGACATCGCCGGCCTCGTCAAGGGCGCGTCCAAGGGCGAGGGCCTTGGCAACAAGTTCCTGTCCAACATCCGCGCCACGGATGCCATCGTGCACGTCGTGCGCTGCTTCGACGATGAAAACGTCATGCACGTCGAGGGCTCGACCGACCCGCTGCGCGACATTGAGATCATCGACCTCGAGCTCATCATGGCGGACATCGAGATGGTCCAGCGCCGCATCGACAAGGCGGCCAAGGCCGGCAAGAGCGGCGACAAGGCCTGCCTGCACGAGGCGGATGTGTTCCGCGGCCTGCTCGAGCACCTGAATGACGGCAAGAGCGCCCGCACCTATGCGTGCAGCGACGAGGACCGCGCCCTGCTCGAGACGAGCGACCTGCTGAGCATCAAGCCCATTATCTACGCTGCCAACCTCGACGAGAACACGTTCGCCGCCGGGTACGAGGACTGCAAATACTATCAGCAGGTGCGCGATCTGGCTGCGTCTCAGGGTGCGCAGGTGCTGCCCATCTGCGCCAAGGTCGAGCAGGAGATCGGCGAGCTCGAGCCTGATGAGCGCGCGATGTTCCTCGAAGAGCTCGGCATTGAAGAGTCCGGCCTTGACCGGCTTATCCAGTGCTCGTACAGCCTGCTGGGACTCATCTCATTCCTGACGTGCGGCAGCGATGAGTGCCGCGCCTGGACGATCAAACGGGGCACCAAGGCCCCCCAGGCCGCGGGCAAGATCCACACCGACTTTGAGCGGGGCTTCATCCGCGCCGAGATCGTTGCGTTCGACGACCTGAAAGCCTGCGGCAGCATGGCCGCCGCTAAGGAGAAGGGCCTCGTCCGCTCTGAGGGCAAGGACTATGTCATGCACGACGGCGACGTGACGCTCTTCCGCTTCAACGTCTGATCTTCCTGGAAAAGCAAGACCGCACGCGGCGTGTCGCCGCGTGCGGTCTTTTCTCATTCCGTTGTGCCGCCGCGCAGGCGGCCGAATGTTCCGCGCAGGCGCTCGCCGAATTTAGGCGGCTGCGTGGGGCGCTCCAGCAAAAAGATGCCGCAGTCCGCGCAGTACCGGCAGTCGGCAAAGCTGCCTTCCCAGATCCCGTGGCTCACCACGAGGTCGCCTTCCTCGTCCGCGCGAAAGGATATGGACTTTTCCTCCTGGCTCCAGATGATCTGCCGCGCGCTCTGCAGATAGCCGGAGAACAATTCCCTGCCGCAGTAGGGGCATTTGTCGCCTATGGTCATAGTGGTGCGCTCCTTTCTGCCATTGGCTGTGCTTCCAGATTCAGTATAGCACGCGTTTCCTACATTTAGCAAGCGCTCTGTGCAGCGTTTCATGCACAAACGGCGGCAATTCCGGCCGGATTTCGTATGAAATTGTGCTTGACAGGGGATAACAGTCGGTGTTACGATGATACCGTTCAAAAGGCAATGACGGGACTTGCACCCGAGTGAGGACGGACAGAGAATGGCGGTCATAGGCTGTGAGCCGCCTGCGGCACCCTTCAGGCGCAGACCTTCCCCGAGCCGATCGCCCGAACATTCGAGTAAGGCGACCCGCGCGGCGCGCGTTACAGCGCCAACTGAGTGAAACTCAGGGTGGAACCGTGTGATTTCAGCACCCCTGTGCCGCAAGGCGCAGGGGTGTTTTTAGTTTAGGAGGAGACATTATGGACGATCAGTACACCTTTGAAAACAAGACCTACAAGGATACCTACCGTCACACCACCAGCCACATTCTCGCCCAGGCCATGAAGCGCCTGTACCCCGAGGTGAAGCTGGCCATTGGCCCGGCCATCGAGGACGGCTTCTATTATGATTTTGACAGTCCCCAGCCTTTTACGCCCGAGGTACTTGAAAAGCTCGAGGCCGAGATGCGCAAGATCTGCAAGGAAAAGCTGCGTCTCGAGCGTTTTGAGCTCCCGCGCGAGGAAGCGTTGAAGTTCATGGAGGAGCGCGACGAGCCGTATAAGGTCGAGCTCATCAACGATCTGCCGGAGGATGCCGTCATCTCCTTCTACCGCCAGGGCGAGTTTGTCGACCTCTGCGCCGGCCCGCATCTGGACTCCACCGGCCGTGTCAAGGGCAACGCCATCAAGCTCACGAGTGTCACCGGCGCTTACTGGCGCGGCGACAGCAGCCGCAAGATGCTCCAGCGCATCTACGGCACCTGCTTCCCGAAGAAGGAAGAGCTCGACGCGTATCTGGCCCGCATCGAAGAGGCCAAAAAGCGCGACCACCGCAAGCTTGGCAAGGAGCTCGGCCTGTTCACATTCATGGACGAGGGCCCGGGCTTCCCGTTCTTCCTGCCCAACGGCATGGTGCTCAAAAACCAGCTGATCGACTACTGGCGTGAGATCCATAAGAAGGCCGGTTATGTCGAGATCTCGACACCGATCATGCTCAACCAGGATCTCTGGCACCGCAGCGGCCATTGGGATCACTACAAAGATAATATGTACACGACCGTCATCGACGATGTGCCGTTCGCGCTCAAGCCGATGAACTGCCCCGGCGGCATGCTGGTCTATAAGTCCCAGCCGCACTCCTATCGTGACCTGCCGCTGCGTGTCGGTGAGCTCGGCATCGTGCACCGCCACGAGCTGTCCGGCGCGCTGCATGGCCTGTTCCGCGTCCGCTGCTTCACGCAGGACGATGCGCACATCTTCATGACGCCCGATCAGGTCAAGGACGAGATCAAGGGTGTGGCCAAGCTCATCGACGATGTGTACTCGCTCTTCGGCTTCAAGTACCATATGGAGCTGTCCACCATGCCGGAGGACCATATCGGCACGGACGAGCAGTGGGAGGTCGCGACCAACGGCCTTGTTTCCGCGCTCAACGAGCTCGGCAAGCCCTATGTCATCAACGAGGGCGACGGCGCGTTCTATGGCCCGAAGATCGACTTCCATCTGGAAGACAGCCTCGGCCGCACCTGGCAGTGCGGCACCATCCAGCTCGACATGCAGATGCCCGAGCGCTTTGACCTCGAGTATGTCGGTGCCGACGGCGAAAAGCACCGCCCGGTCATGATCCACCGCGTTTGCTTCGGCTCCATTGAGCGCTTCATCGGCATCCTCACCGAGCACTATGCCGGCGCGTTTCCGCTGTGGCTGGCGCCCGTGCAGGTCAAGGTCATGCCCATCACCGACCGCACGAACAACTACGCCAAGCATGTTGCCGACCGTCTGGAGAAGGCCGGCCTGCGCGTCGAGACCGACCTGCGCAACGAGAAGATCGGCTACAAGATCCGCGAGGCGCAGAGCCAGAAGATCCCGTATATGCTTGTCCTCGGCGACAAGGAAGCGGAAAACGACACCATCTCCGTGCGCACCCTCGCCGGCGAGCAGAGCGTTGAGAGCCTCTCGGACTTCATTGCGCGCCTGCAGGCGGACGTCAAGTCGCGCAAAAGCTGATTTTTCAAATTTGCCCGTATAAGAAAAACGCTCCTTCGCAGACTAGAACCAAACGTCTGCGAAGGAGTTTTGTATATGCAGAAACGATCCAAACGCTTGTGTCTCGCGCTCGCGGTGCTGCTCTCGGTGAGTATGGTGCTCGTCGCGCTCGCCCCGGCGGTCGAGGCGGCCTCGTATAAAAAGGGCTCCAATGGCGCCGTGGTCACGCAGATCCAGACGAAGCTCAAAAGCTGGGGTTATTATACCGGCAGCGTGGATGGTGTCTACGGCAGCGGAACAGAGCGCGCTGTGCGCGCCTTCCAGCAGAAAAACGGCCTCACGGTCGACGGAAAGGCCGGCGACCAGACGCTGGCGGCCATGGGCCTGTCTGCAGTCAGCGGCGGTAATAGCGGTAATTCCGGTGGTTCCGGCGGTGCATCCAGCTCGCAGGTCGATCTGCTCGCGCGCCTGATCTCGGCGGAGGCGCGTGGTGAGCCGTACTCCGGTCAGGTGGCCGTCGGCGCCGTCGTGCTCAACCGCATCAAGCATCCGTCGTTCCCGAACACGCTCTCCGGTGTCATCTATCAGAGCGGGGCCTTTACGTGCATCAGCGATGGACAGTTCAATCAGCCGGTCGCGGAGAGCGCCTATCGTGCCGCGCGCGATGCGCTCAACGGGGTGGACCCGTCCGGCGGCGCGATCTATTATTTCAATCCGTCCACAGCCACCAGCTCGTGGATCTGGTCGCGGCCACTCATCACGGTTATCGGTAAGCACCGGTTCTGCTCGTGATTGTCCGGAGAGACCGCAAAATAGGGGATGCGGCAGCGTATCCCCGCTACATATAGCGGGCTGAAAAAATAACGTCAAAAAGTTTAAAAAGAGTATTGACAAATGGCAACAAGAAGTGCTATATTATCAAACACGCGAGGGGGTGTGCGTCACGAACGAACGAAACTTCCGAAAGAAAGTTGAAAAAAGTTCTTGACAAAGCGAACCGCGTGTGGTA
>ERZ1106964.1437-NODE-1437-length-16568-cov-4.677285_pt1 | contig 16568 bp, 17 predicted proteins | sample MGYA00403682_ERZ1106964 | MGnify/ENA primary metagenome ERZ1106964 (study PRJEB35170, sample SAMEA104062451) | human gut metagenome | biome: human gut; feature: human-associated habitat; material: faeces | place: Denmark | collected 2013-04-10 ...
CAGGACTCTATCATCACAAACGAGGACTGTGAAGCTCTCCAGACGAAGCTGAAGGCAGAGCATCATGACTTCTGGTACTTTGTTGTCCGTTTTCTGGTAACCACCGGCGCCCGAGTCAGTGAACTGGTACAGATCAAAGTGGAGCATCTGGCCTGCGGATATCTTGATCTTTATTCCAAGGGCGGAAAAATCCGCCGCATCTACATTCCAGATTTGCTCTGCCAGGAAGCAAAAACATGGTGCGAACGCCGCGGCATTGCCTCCGGCTTTCTTTTTGTTGGAAAAAATGGACGCCCCGTGACGACCAGAGGCATCCATTCCCAGTTAAAACATTATGCAATCCGGTACGGGATCGATCCCACTACCATGTACCCACATTCTTTCCGCCATCGCTTCGCGAAAAACTTTTTATCCAGAAGCGGCGATATTTCTCTGTTGGCAGATCTTCTCGGACATGAAAGCATTGAGACCACCCGTATCTACCTCACACGTTCCAGTAAAGAACAAAAACTTCTACTGGATGAGATGGTAACCTGGTAGGATCCGTGTGATCCTCCGAAAGTTTCTCAGTTCCACTGGATTGAATCCCATGCAGCGGAATCTTCAAAGCCAAGTTTCCAGCATGCGACTCCTGCCAGATCATTCTGTCGGATCACGTTCATCTTCTCTTTCAGAGACCGCTCCTCTTCCATCCAGAGGAACTGAGCGCCATCACTTGTCTGCACCTCGCCATAATACTGGGCAGTATCTGCCTGCCAGGTGAGCTCCACCTGATTATTATCCACCCATCTTTTTTCCTCTGCGATCCCCATCGCTTTGGACGTGATCGTTCCATCTCCGGCTTCCGTCCAAAGTCTCGTATAAAACGGAACTCCGCCTATCAGTTTTTCTCTCGGAACATTCTCCAGCATTCCGGCAATCCCGTTCTTCACATAATTGATAGAAGATACAGAACCCGCCTCACCTCCTGCAAAGTGCTCATCATATCCCATCATGATCACATAATCTGCCACGATCCCCTGTTCTTTCAGATCATAAAAACTGTTATATCCGGCCGGAACATAGTTATCCACCGACAGGATGATCCCTTTCTGTCTGCACGGGATCGACAATTCACGGATAAATTCAATATAATGGACACCTGCTTCTTTTTTCAGGCTTTCGAAGTCAAGATTCAGACCGTCCAGATCATATTTTTCTACATCCGCGATCAGGCTGTCGATCAGTTTTCGCCGTGTGGAAGTCGACGCCAGCAGCGTCTCTGTCTGAACATCTGCGCTGAAATTATCAATCAGTGCCCACACCTGAAGTCCTTTTGCATGGGCTTTCGCCACATAATCTTTGCTCGCAAGCGACTTGTAATTTCCATTATTATCCGTCAGGGAAAACCATGTCGGGGAGATCACGTTCATTCCTTTTGTCTTTGTCACAACGCTGTCAAAGCTATTATTTCCATCCTGGGTCGTCACCTGATGCCATCCGAGAACGATCTTCCCACTCATACTGGTACTCTTGTATACAGGTGCTTCAAAATTCCCAGAAAATTTCTGACTTTCCACATCAGACAGTCTCTTATTCTCTACATACCCGACATTTCCGTCCGGGGATGCGACCCGCGACCATTTTTCCATCGTATCGATGACCGTCACTGTATCATCCCTGCCAAGATCCGTTACGATCTTGCTCTTGACCCCGCCTTTTATCCTCAGACTGGCATTTTTCTTCACGCGGGCTACGTTTCTCGCCCCCCAGTCATTGATCAGGACTCGTTTTCCATCACCGGAATCAAAGGCCTGGATCTGCACATCCGTGTAGTTCGCGATCAGACCGAGAGTCAGGTAGACTTCTTCATCCTTCACAAGAAGCAGCGGCGCACCATTGGAGCCCTTTGTCTCCGCATCGGCATAGACAATCTGATCCGGCAATGCATATACAAGAAGATCTTCTATACTGTCCCAGTAAAAACGCTCATTGATATGGTCATTTACCCACGAGATAGGCAGGTAAGTCTGACCACTTTCATAGATTCCTGTCTGCTCCTGCTGTTCATAATTATAAATGATCGCCGTCTCATCCCCGGATACATGATAAACTTCCGCAAGATCTGCCCGCTCTTTCGTCGGCATATACCGCTCCAGTACCCGGAATCCGACAAAGCCGGCTGCGATCAGGATGATCAGACTGACAGCGGTCAATACAGGAACTATTTTTTTCATTTGTCATCACTCTTTCCGCATGCTATTCTTCAAAGATCCGCATCTGTTTCTGCCTCTCTACGTATACATGCTGAATCGTTATTTTATTACGGATGATCCGGCAAAATACACACGGACGTATACTTTGCCGGATCTTAAGGATAGTTTTAGTATACCACAACGCGAAATGTCTGTCTGTTAACTTTTTGTAACGAATTACCGTCAGCAATCTTACGGACCATCCGGCAGAACGATCCCCTGTTTTTTGAATCTGTATTCCGTTATTCGCGTCTGTCCAGGATCCTCACCCGGAACCGGCAGTTTTTCCATCTGCGAGCGGCAACACTTTTTCTATCTTCTCGTTCTTCTTCTCCGTCCGGAATTTCTCGTCTCTGAAATATCTGCTTCGCTCAGATATACTTTATCAAACCGGATCTCCTTTAATCCACCTCCTTCTGCCTGCACATAATCCCCCATGTAGAACATTCCGTCCTCACGCACTTCAAACAGCTTTTCCCACTCTCTCTGACCGGAAAGCTTTCCATCCATGTAGATCGGGATCCCTTTTTCCGTGTACCTCTTAAGTCCGTTCAGGTAGCGAGTCATCTCCTCGGTCTTCTGCTCTTCTGATCCATACGTTCCATTTACTGTTTCCATACTCATATATACCTTTCCCTTTTTCATATCGCGCATTGATCCTGCGCATGGTCTTTCCGTCATCCCGCATCGATCTTCCCCCTGTTGTCGCTCTTCGTCTGTTCAATCCACTGTCAGTAAATTTCTGCCATTTTTGCTTTCAAGCCAATGTTTTCTTACGGTCAGCGCAGTAGATGCGCAGACCTACTAAATAATTACGTTAAATGCATCTGAATTCAGGTCAGATCTGCGCCCGGCAGAAGAAGGTATTTTCTGTGACATGTTTCTCCCCAATGCTGCGTCATTGACTGATCAGATCTCATTTATCATGTTGCTTTGTAAGCATTCAGCAAGCCTGTTTATTTCCATCTTCCCATCACAGGATCCGTTTAAAAAATTCTCCGCATTCCTCCGTGACCGAGAAAGCATCCGCTGAAAACGGAATCCGTTCTGCATTGATCCGATATCTTCTTGAGAATTCTCTTCTGGTCTCCTCGCTCCCAAATACCGCGAGACTCTGCCAGCTCTTTTTCTGCTTCGCTCTTTTCTCCATCTCGAATTCCCGGAAACTTTCCTGCTGCCACTCTGTAAAGGAACCCACCAGAAATTTCTTATCACATCTCCAGTATGATTCATGTTCACCGTCTTTGACCGATCCAAAATCGATCAGGATATCGTCATATCCTTCCAACAGCACCTCCTTTATATTCTCCGGCCCTGCATGTTTATAATAATCCGCATCCAGGATCCTGTATGGATTTTTCCGTCCCGTCTGTCCCGTACAGACCTGCTCGAGTCTTTCAAAGTCTCCTGACTCATTAAATTCCAGCAATATTGCTTTTCTCCTGAGATAACCCGTGAGATAGTTTGCCAGCATGATTGAAAAATGTGTGCATCCCACTCCGACATTGCTGCCCGCGATCCCAATCATCCTGCATCGTTTCTCCTGTATCCCGCCAATAATTTTTTTCTTTTCCATCTGGTCCCCCCTGTACCATCATTCCACAATTCCCGGTAACAGGTGTTGGCAGCTTTATCTTCTTTAAATGGATTCGAAAAGAACGGAAGAAAGAAATAATGAATATCAGATAAAACTTTTGGAAGTTTCAGACGTGCTTTTTTCTCCATATGGTTGAAGAGCAGGATCACCTTTCCACGGCTTTTCAGCATTTTTGCCGCATTTACAGCCCTGTCGATCTCCCACCATTTTCCCCCGCATACAAGAACATAAAAATCTGCTCCCGGAAGTTCCCGTCCTGACCGGATCACTCCCGCGTCCTTTATGATTACTGGAAAATAAAGATATGGCAGCTTCACAGCTTCGCCATAATAAGGCCGGATGTTTCCGCATCCGATTTGATATACGCCGTTCCGGTCCGCCTTGACCCCCATATTTTTCGCAAGGGTGCGGACCGTATCCGTATCGTATTCTTCCTGATATAAAGCCGGACACCCGTTTCGGGTCAGAAAGTAAGACATTCCGAGAGCTGCATGGGTCGTTCCGATCCCCGCCCCAGCTCCGGTAAAAACAACGATTCGAGATTCTATTGCCTGCTCTTTTATCTGGTTTTGCAGTTCCTGCAGCGTCCTCTGCAGTTCTTCCGCGCTCTGGTACCGCTCCTCTTTCTCCGCTTTCATGCACCCGCGGATGATCCGGTCAAGTTTTCTGTATTCCGGTTCGTTTATAACTTCCAAAGTACTCCCGGGAACGTCTCCATGACTCATAAAGTAAAGCAGCGCACCGATCGCGTATACATCCGTTCTGCAGTCTAAAGGTTCTCCTTTATACTGTTCCGGTGCAGCAAAACCAATTGTCCCATACCGTTCTCCAAATGCGGCGGCATCTGACGCGTATTGTGCGTGATCAAAATCCGTTAGCCGAAGGATTCCGTTGCATACCAGCAGATTTTTTGGCTGCAAGTCTAAATATAAAATAGGGTTTTCTGCTGAATTCATGAACTGAATGATACGGCAGATCTGTATTCCAAGATTCACTGCCGTCTTAACCGACAAGCTGCCCAGGCGTTTCACCAGAGCATATAAAGATTCGCCTTCCAGATATTCTTCGATCAGATAACTGTATCCGGTATCTTCTTCCACATCATAGACGATTGGGATTCCCGGATGTCTCAATGTTTTCAGAAAAAGTGCTTCTTTTCTAAAAGTATCATAATCCGATATGGACTTGGGAACGACTTTTACTGCCCGATACTCTTCCAGCTCTACGTGGTACGCCAGATACACGGTACCGGACCGTCCATTTCCCAATTCTCCGCACAACCGATATTTGCCAAACAGAACGCGTTCGATAAATCTTCACACCTCCTTTCGGCAATACAACCTCTTGTGACTATTCTAATATAGATACTCCCATTTTAAATCATCTTGTAGATGTCAAAACTGATTAAATTTTAATAAATTCTCCTCATATGATTGCAAAAGCCGAATAGGATATAGTATATTATAGATGTAAAAATGCGGTCTTTTGCCCTTTTACCAGAGACCGATCGACCGCAATGATCTTTGATTAGTAATAAGGCAGGAAGTGATCCTATGAAAATAGAACGTATCAATGAAAACCAGATCCGCTGCACACTCAGCAACTTTGATCTGAGCGTCCGCAATATGAACCTCGGTGAACTGGCTTATGGAAGCGAAAAGGCGCGCAGCCTTTTCCGCGAAATGATCCAGCGCGCAGCAAACGAGGTCGGCTTTGAAGCGGAAGATATCCCACTTATGGTCGAAGCGATCCCTATGGCGAACGAAAGTGTTATGCTGATCATCACGAAAATGGAAGATCCCGAAGAACTCGACACCCGTTTTTCCAAGTTCTCACCGGCAGACGATGAGGATGAGAATGGATGGGGAAATCTCACTGCGGAGGTACTGGAAGGCGCTGACGGTCTGATCAATATCCTGACCCAGAGCGGGATCCTGAAACCGAAAGACGCGAACACTCCGGCACCATCCTCTGCATCTGCAACTGATCCGCAGAAAAAACCGGAACCGGCAAATCCGGCACAGTTTACGAGGATCTACCAGTTCTCTTCCCTTGACCTAGTCTGCGAGGCAGCAAGACAGACCGGTGCTGTTTTTAACGGAAGCAGTGTTCTCTACAAGAATCCGGAAAATGGCGTTTTTTATCTGATCCTCAGGAAGGAAGATGACGATGAGCTGTCCTTCAGCCGGGTCTGCAATACCCTCTCCGAATACGGAACAAGATTAAAAGGCGATGCGGCAGCATCCGGCGCCTACTATGCGGAGCATTACGATGTGATCGTAAAAAAAGATGCCCTGAAGGTACTTCAGAACTTATGATCTCTGTGAAATATTTTATGTATATCTCCGCGCGAGTGCGCATCTTAGGCACTCAGTGCCTTTTTGATTAACAGGAAGTTCCATCGGAATTTCCTGTTGATCAAAAAAAGGCTGTGATCCGGGAAGATCTCCCCGGTGTCACAGTCTTTTTTCATTTCTCTGATATTTTCCAAAGTCAGCAGACCGATCGTTTTCGATCAGTTACACATTACTGCTGCTTCTGAGCCAGATATTCGTTGATCACACTTACAAGTTTCTCTACCGGAATTCCGTGAACCATGCAAGCCTCTTCCAGAGACTCCATCTGAGAAGACGGGCATCCGATGCAGTGCATTCCAGCGCCCATTAAGATCTGAGCCATATTTTCATCAACCTGAAGAAGCTCACCGATGAGCATTTCTTTTGAAATCTGCATGATAAATCCTCCTTTCACCTTCGAAATCTGCCGAGGGCAATTTTCTACGATTGTTTCCGGCATAACAAGCGTACCGCCATATATGCCAGCATATCGAGAGTATAATACTTTTTTCGTTTCTTGGCAAGGAGGTTTTGCAAAACTAACCGCAGTTATCTCTGTCTAACCGCATATTTACTGGTTTTTTGTTCCTCATTAGGTACATTTTTTTCATGATTTACCCCTTGAATAATTTGACCGTTTATTATAGAATGAAAGAAATAAACAAAGGAGGTATTTTGTCATGGCATATGTAATTAGCGATAGCTGCGTTAGCTGCGGTACTTGTGCTGGTGAATGTCCGGTAAACGCTATTTCTCAGGGAGATGGACAGTACGTAATCGACGCTGATACTTGCATCAGCTGCGGTACTTGTGCTGGTGTCTGTCCGACAGGCGCAATCAACGAGGGTTGATCACAAACGCAAACCAATACATAAAAGCCGTTGTTCCCAAAGGAGCAGCGGCTTTTTTGATCTATGCAGATCTTCCTCATCACAATTTATTTGCATTGCGTCCAAACTTTTTCTTTCTGAAGAGTGATGGCAGAAACGGTGCCTTTGCCGCCGCAGCTTCCGCCCGCCCCCTGCTCTCCTTCTGGTAGAGTCTTATCGTCTCGTCCAGCTGGCGAAACCGCTCTTCGTCCCGCTCATCCGCTACCCTCATCAGATAATCGATCTCCTTCAGCACCTTATCATTCACCATCCTGCTGATATCCTGACTCAGCTTTTCATTGTTCTCTTCGATGGCCTGTCCGATCATCTGGGTGAGGAAATCCTTAAACTGTTCCGATTTCTCCCGGTTCATGAGCTCCGTGATCTCCCCGGGATCCATCTTCTCCAGATCCTTCTTCTCCTGTTCCGCGCATTCTCTCAATGCCGACACAACATCCTCCTCTAAAATATCTGTAGGTGCCACCGATTCTCCCTCCACATCCAGGGTTTTCGCAAGTGCCGCCTTGATCGCCTTGAGCTGATACCCTTTTTCCTTCAATTCCTTGATCTGCTTAAAAAGACGAATATGAAAATCCGTATAATACCGATGTCCCATCTCGTTGCGCGGGATATTCATCTCCAGTTCTTCCTCCCAGTAGCGAAGTACATGAGATTCCACGTCAACCTTTTTCGAGGCATCAGAGATCAGATAATGTGTTTCTGACATGGCTGTTCTCTTCCTTTCACATGATTTCCCATTACAGCATCATACAGAATTTTCTGCTGATCAGATTTCTGTCCGCAAACTGTAACGATTTCTCAACTCTGTTCCTTCTGATTCTGCAGCATATCTCAGACCGCCCTCTGCACGCAAACCAGTTACCAGATCGTTAATAATATATGTGAAGGCATGTCCCAATATGACAAAAGCGCCCGTTTTCATCTGAAGATCAGTTGAAAACGGGCGCTCAAACAGCAATCTGTTACTGCTGCTCTTTTGCAATATTCACAAACCGGGTCAGCTCCGGTTTCCATCCAAGATATACCGTTCCGATCGGGCCGTTACGCTGTTTAGCGATAATGACTTCCGCCGTATTCGGATTATCCGTATCTTTATTATAGTAATCATCACGGTACAGGAACATGACTACATCGGCATCCTGCTCAATAGCTCCGGACTCTCGAAGGTCCGAAAGCATCGGACGATGGTCTGTTCTCGTCTCACAGGCACGCGACAGCTGGGACAGGGCGATGACCGGAACACTCAGCTCCCTGGCGATCGCCTTCAAGGATCTGGAAATCTCGGAAATCTCCTGTTGGCGGTTGTCGCCGTTCTTTCCGCTTCCCGACATTAACTGCAGATAGTCGATCATGACAAGATCGAGACCATGTTCCAGTTTGACCTTCCGGCATTTGGAACGCAGCTCCATGATGGAGATACCAGGTGTATCATCAATGACAAGTTTGGAACTTCCGATCGTCCCGATTCCTTCCACGACAGCATCCCAGTCAGCATCCGTCAGAGTACCGGTACGGAGTTTCTGGGAATCCACATTGGACTCCATGGAAAGCATACGGTTTACCAGCTGTTCCTTCGACATCTCCAGGCTGAAGATCAGGCAGGTCTTCTGTCTGCGGACCGCGATATAATCCGTAATGTTTAACACGAATGCAGTCTTACCCATAGACGGTCGGGCCGCAATCAGGATCAGATCCGACGGCTGAAGTCCGGACATCCGGTAATCCAGATCGATAAATCCGGTCGGAAGACCCGTTACCGTGGATTTTGACCGGGTTGCCTGCTCGATCTTGTCGAGAACATTTAACGCAACCTGGCGGATCGGCACAAAATCTCCGGACGCACGGCTCTCCAGAAGATTAAAGATCTGTTTTTCCGTGTCGGCCAGGATCGTCTCCAGGCTGTCCTTTCCTGCATAGCAGTTGTTCGCAATCTCCTCGTTGATCCTGATCAGACGGCGGAGAACTGCTTTTTCATGAACGATCGTCGCATAGGACCGGACATTTACCGAGGTCGGAACAGTCGCAAGAATATCGCGGACAAAGTCCAGACTGCATACCTCCGGCGGAACATCCTTCTCCTTCAGTCTGTCCTGAAGTGTGACCAGGTCTACCGGTTTTCCTTCATTGAACAGCTCCACCATGGTATCGAACATGATCCCGTACTGTTTCTGATAAAAATCATCCGCAACCACGATCTCCGACGCCGCGATGATCGCATCCCGGTCCATTAACATTGAACCGATCACCGACTGTTCCGCCTCAATACTGTGCGGCAGGACTCTCTTTACTAACGCTTCTTCCATCTTTTTTTACGCTTCAACGACTTTCACGCTGAGTCTCGCTGTTACTTCTTTGTGAAGTTTGATCGGGACCTCAAAGCTTCCGATGCTCTTGATCGGCTCCGGAAGTACCATCTTCTTCTTGTCGATATCGAGCTTTAACTGATCTTTCGCCGCTTTAGCGATTTCTTTCGTGGAAACAGAGCCAAACGCACGTCCGCCTTCACCGGCTTTGATCGATACGGTAACGGACATCTTGTCGATCTCCTCCGCAAGCTTCTTAGCCTCCGCAAGCTGCTCTGCCGCAACCTTTTCCGCGTTTGCTTTCTGGAGCTTTAAGTCATTTAAATTCTTGGATGTAGCCTCAACACCAAGTTTTTTCGGAAGGATAAAGTTTCTCGCATATCCGTCATTTACCTTTACAACCTGGCCTTTTTTGCCAAGTGCCTTCACATCCTCTAATAATACAACTTCCATCTTAAATTTCTCCTTTCTCCAGCATCATATCAATGACGCCTTTCACCTTCTCCTTGGCCTCCTCAACGGTAACGCCCGGGAGCTGTGCGCCTGCAATCGTTCTGTGTCCGCCTCCTCCCAGCTTTTCCATCATGACCTGGACATTGACTTCGTCGATCGATCTCGCGCTGATATAGATCTTGCCTTCATATGGGGTAAGAACGACAGATGCCTTCATTCCCACAATGTCAAGAAGCTCGTTTGCAGCCTGTGCGCCTACTACTGTCGGGCTTTCTACGCCCTCCGACGGGCATACACTGATCGCAAAGTACTTTTTATAAACCTCTGCCTGGCGGACTGCCTCAGCTCTCGCCTTGTAGTCCTCCATGCTGTCGCGGAACAGCTTCCGGACTCTCGTCACATCTGCCCCGTTTCTTCTTAAGAATGCAGCTGCCTCAAAGGTCCTGACACCTGCCTGGTTCGTAAAGTTATTCGTATCGATCACGATCCCGGCATACATGGCATCCGCCTCCGGAGATTTGATCCGGATGCTGTCCGCAACGTACTGTAAGATCTCCGCAACCAGCTCACAGGCAGACGATGCATACGGCTCCACATAGGACAGCGTCGCGTTCGTGATGATCTCGCTGGACTGACGGTGATGATCGATGACGACGATCGTTTTCACAAGTTTTAAGAGATCCGGCTCTTCCGTGATACTCGGGCGGTTGACGTCCACAACGACAAGCGCTGTGTTGTTATCCACGATATCTGCGGCTTCACTTCCCGTGAGGAACAGGTCTTTCGGATAGTCACCCGTCTCAAAGCGTTCCATCATCGGGCGCACCGAAGATGTCACCTCATTGATCACGATGTGGGCTTTTTTATTCAGCGCCGATGCGATCCGGTACATACCGATCGCCGCACCGAAACAGTCGATATCGCCGATCTTATGTCCCATGATCAGCAGGCAGTCCTTCGTCTCAAGAAGCTCCCTGAGCGCATGGGCTTTGACGCGCGCCTTGACACGGGTCGTCTTCTCTAACTGCTGGGCCTTTCCGCCGTAATACTGGATCTTCTGGCCGCATTTTACTACCGCCTGATCACCGCCACGGCCGAGGGCCATATCAATCGCTGTACGGGCATACTCATAGTTCTGGATGTAGGTATCGCCATTCATTCCGATACCGATACTTAGTGTCACCGCCATCTCGTTTCCGATATTGACTGTTTTTACTTCTTCCAGAAGTCCAAACCGCTCTTTTTCCAGACGCGGCATATAGCACTGCTTGATCGCAAAGAAATATTTGTCCTTCTCCAGTTTCTTTACGATACCGTTGACCGCCGAAATGTACTTGTTAATCTTTCGGTCGATCAGGGCCGTTAAGAGCGATCTGCGGACTTCCTCGACGCTCTCCAACGCCTCATCATAGTTGTCCAGATAGATCAGGCCCGCGACCATCTTCTGGTCTGTGATCGCCTGCTTGTAGTTATAGAGCTCTGTCTCATCATAGAGATATACCGCAAGGATCTGCTGCTCCGTCTGCTTCTCCGGGATTCCGGAGGCAAGCTCATCCGGGCGGATCGTCACGCGTTTCATACTCACGCGGTATTTCGATTCCCCATAGATCACATGGACTTCCATCGCATTTTCCATCTTCTCGAGGGATTCCACTGTGATCTCCTTGAAGAGCATTGTCAGGCTTTTCCCTGCGCTCTTCTCTTCTTTGGTCACCGCCTCAAAGGCACGGTTCATCCAAAGGAGCTTACCATCCGTGTCCGCGATCGCGTAGGGCAGCTCCAGAGACGCCAGAAGCTGTTTCTGGCTCCAGCTGTATGCTGACGCAAAGGACACCAGACTGCCGAGAGCCCGCTTCTTTCCGTACATATACAGGGTTCCGGCACACGCCGCGTAGATCACCGTAAATGCAAGCATCACGAATCCCGCCTTGCGTGAGATCAGGTTGACCGCAGCTCCCGCAAGGATTACCAGTGCCGTTAAAAATACCGGCCACTGAAGGTAAAGCTGCAGAATATGGCTGACCTTTTTATCATCTTTCATTCTTATCTCCTATCCGCCGCCCGGTAAAATGGGCATAGCAAGACCATAAAAAGAATGTGCCTTGACACATTCTCGCGCTAAGCGCAATCGCTTGCGATAGACTCCTCTTGCGCGAGTGTGCATTTGACACGTTAGTGCCTTTTTATGCATGGAGAAATTCGGGCAGAATCTCTCCATGTATCAGAACCGACTTTGGGGATAGTATACCATAGATACAGGCATTTGTCCATGATCCGCTTGGGGCGGACATAGCTGGCTGCTGAGTGTTTATCATATTTATACTGTATACAAAATATCCTGTGTCTTTTCGCTTTTGTTTACTGAGAAATTAAAAAGTATGATATAATGGCTTAAATACCGATAGATCGTATGAGCACAACTCACCAATTCAAAAATTTTGTGTATGAAAGGACATATGTTTATGAAAGCAACCGTACTCTCAGACAACATCCCCGCCGAAAATCTCGGCTGTGAATGGGGATTATCAATTTTTATTGAATATCATGGGAAACATATCCTTCTCGATGCCGGGGCATCCGGGCTTTTTCTGAAGAATGCTGATGTGCTTGGACTGAACATGAAAGACGTGGATTTCGGAGTTCTCTCCCACGCGCACTATGACCATGCAGACGGAATTCCGGAATTTTTCAGGGTAAATTCGTCCGCACCGTTCTTTTTTAGGGAAACCACCGGAGAAAACTGCTGCAAAGGTGTCTGGAACTATAAGAAATACATCGGTATTCCAAAGGGCATGTTAAAAAAGTATCCGGACCGGATCAAACTCGTCTCCGGGGACTTTTCACCGTGTGACGGGGTTTATCTGATCCCGCATAAAACTCCGGGACTGGAGAAAAAAGGCATCCGGGAGCACATGTACCTGAAGGAAAAACGGCGTTGGAAGCCGGATTCCTTCTCCCACGAACAGAGTCTCGTCTTCGACACACCGGACGGCCTTGTGATCTTCAACAGCTGTTCCCACGGCGGCGCCGATACCATTATCCGTGAGGTCACCGCGACTTTCCCGGATAAAAAAGTAAAAGCCCTGATCGGCGGCTTCCACCTCTACAATAAGACCGACGCAGAGATCCTTGCCCTCGCCGAAGGGATCCGCTCCACCGGTATTTCTGAAATCTACACCGGCCACTGCACCGGAGATCATGCCTTTGATCTCCTGCGAGAGACGTTAGGAGAATCCGTTCACAAGCTGCATGCGGGGCTTGTGATGGAGTTTTAGTATGTCCCGGTCTGCAAACGCAATGCAAGCGCTAACCTTGTGATCGCGAATTGAACAAGAAAATCTAACTGAAGAATTTGCAAACAAAAACGGCACCGTTCTAAACAGTGCCGTTTTTGCTTATTCTGTTATAAGCCAGACGTTTTCAGCCAAACTTTCGTGTGGTTTGATTTCTCGCCTATTTACACTGCGAGGAAAGACTCTGCCCACATTTTTATCCGGCCTACGACAAACATTGCTCCTCGGTTTCTGAAACAACATCCGTTTTTCTCAACGCATTGGATGCGGTTTCCGGATTCACCGGTGCTCTGCGCATCACTTTTTTTTGCACCATCGGTCTCAGCTTTATAATGGTAACTATATATCGTCTGACCTTTTTTACATTCACTAACTTCTATTCTTTTCTCCGGATCCTCATACCAAATACCGCTTGGAAATACGAGTCCATTACCTACAAATGTTGTTAAATACTCAAAAAGATTAATCGACATCCCACCCGCGTTCAATTCAGTAAGCATACTCACATCAAGATGCTTTAAATTCGGTGTTGAAGTAATTGATAAGTTCTTCAGCTTCAAATTGTGGCTTAAGTCAAGAGAGTTTATAGTCACCCCTTTCGATACCTTTTCACGAACCGCAAACCAATGTGGGAACAGCATAGCCGTGTACTGTTTCTCCATAAGACTTCCTCAAAAGGCTAAAAAAAGGGTCCAGAATAATGTCCTGGACCTTTCAATGACTTCTCGAATAGTGTACTGCCCTTCCACATTGCTGTTTCTTTTTTGACTTTTCCTCTACGTAGTATAAATGGCGTCAGCAAAAAAGTCAATTTTCAGACATAAATATCCTTAATTATCCTTAAAAGCAAGTTTCATGCAGTTCCTTATATTTTCCCTGCTTTCAGAAAAAACAAATTTCTTTTTCTTGTTTCGATTTAATGTCAATATCAATCATAGCTCCATCTGGTGAACCTGATCTTCACGCGAACGTGCATCATTGGCATTTAGCGCCTTTTTGTGTAACAGAAAATTCCCTGCTGCGCAAAAAAGGATCCCACATGATCTCTCATATGGAATCCTCGAATGATGCTTCAAATTAATTAGATAAAACCTTACTTTATCAGTGAAAATCCTTATTCTAAGGAATTATTCACATGTGTACGGCATCAGAGCGATATGACGTGCTCTCTTGATAGCTACTGTTAAAGCTCTCTGGTGCTTTGCGCAGTTGCCAGTGATTCTTCTCGGAAGGATTTTTCCTCTCTCAGATACGTATCTCTTTAACTTGTTTACGTCCTTGTAATCGATCTCGCCGTTCTTATCGCCGCAGAATACGCAAACTTTTTTTCTTCTATGCATGCCGCCTCTTCTTACTCTGGAAGAATCGGACTTATCACCTTTATTGAATGCCATTTTAAATTACCTCCTGTTAGTTTCGTTATACCAGTCCACTCACAACACCTTAGGAGTAAGGCACCGCTTTTCCGAAGACTGATTCGTTTAGTTGAATGGAAGTCCTTCGTCCTCGACTCCATCCGGAATATTCATAAATCCATCGCCGATCGCACTGGACGGAGCAGGTCTTGTTGCCTGCTGGTAGCCGCCGCGATTACCGCCGCCGTAGCTGTTTCCGCCGCCAAAGCTGCTGTTGTCGCCGCCCTGACCCTTACTGTCAGCGAATTCCTGGTCATCTACAATGATATCCGTTGTATAGACCTTCTGGCCATCCTTATTTACATAGCTTCCGGTCTGGATTCTTCCGGAAACCAGTACACGCATGCCCTGGCGGAAATATTTCTCCGCGAACTCACCTGCGCGGTCAAAAGCTACGATGTTGATAAAATCGGCCGTCTGGCCCTGATCGCCGTCCTGGTTTCTTCTGCCTCTTCTGTCAACTGCAAGTGTATATCTTGCGATCGCCATAGAGCGCTCGCCCTGGGAATAGCGTACTTCCGGGTCTCTGGTTAATCTACCCATAAGGATAACTCTGTTCATATTCTCACTCTTTCTTTATTAAGCGTCCTGTCTTACGCAAAGATAACGGACAACCGGCTCCATAATACGGATATGAGCCTCTACCTCGTTCGGGCAGTTTGCCTCGCCCTCAAAGTGGATGAAGTAGTAGAATCCCTCTTTGCTCTTCTGGATCTCATATGCAAGTCTCTTCTTGCCCCATTCGTCCACATCAACGACATTACCGCCGAAACGTGTGATATAGCCTTTCACCTTTTCAAGTGCGGCTGCTCTTTCGTCATCCTCAAGTTTTGCGCTAAGAACAACTGCTAACTCGTATTTGTTCATAGTTTCTTAAACCTCCTTCTGGTCTTCCGGCCCCCGATTTTCAGTATCAGGAGCAAGGATTTTTTACATGTCACAGGTAATAATCTTAGCAAAAAAGAGCAGGAAATGCAAGCACTTTTTGCCTGATTTCCTGCTCTTTTTATACTTTTTTCATTCCTTACCATCTTTCACACCGGTGAGAGATCCTGCGCCGGTCGAAATTTGGTGATCCGGCCTGTTTTTCAGAAGTTTTATCTGAAATTACGCCGTTTTTCTTGAAAAGATGCCTTTTACTTTATCGATATACGGCTTCGTCCACGGAATATTTCCAAGCAGGACGAATAATGTACAGATCGAAAGCACGATCGTGATCGGATGTCCGAACATCGCCATAAACGGGTTGTCGGAGGACGATGCCAGGGACACGGCCTGACGGAAATTGGAATCCATCATCTTTCCGAGTACCATCGCAAGGATCAGCGGGGCAACCGGATAATCGAACCGGCGCATCACGAATCCCATCAGTCCGAAGAAGAACATGAGTCCCACATCAAACAGACGGTTGTTGCACGCGAAGGAACCGATCACACAGAGGCTCGTTACCACCGGGATCATGATATTCTTCGGGATCGTAATGACCTTACAGATCCTCGGGGCAACAATCAATCCTAACAGTAAAAGCGCAAAGCACGCGATGATTCCCGCTACTACGATCGAGTAGAAGGATTCTTTGTTCTGGGTGATAAATAACGGACCCGGCTGTAAGCCATGGACATAGAATACGGAAAGGATGATCGCGGTAACTGCGTCGCCCGGAACCGCCAACGTCAGCATCGGAATCAGTGCACCGCCGATACATGCGTTGTTGGAGGACTCACTGGCCACGATTCCTTCCACCGCGCCCTCGCCGAAGGGAACCTCCGGCTTCTTTACGAGACGCTTCGCCTCATTATATGCGATAAAGGATGCCACCGGTCCGCCTGCTCCCGGAAGAGCGCCGACTAAAAGACCGATCGTGGATGTATATAAGGAAAGCTTCCAGCTTTTTAAGATCTCTTTCAGGCTGACCTTCGCCTTTTCCATCGCAAGGACATTCTGCTCCTGCTTCATGTTGTATACAACAGAGAGCACTTCTGCGAAACCGAAGAAGCCGACAAGTGCCGGGACTGTGCTGACACCGCCCGCGAGGGTCTGGATCCCG
>ERZ1106964.1444-NODE-1444-length-16485-cov-18.443944_pt1 | contig 16485 bp, 16 predicted proteins | sample MGYA00403682_ERZ1106964 | MGnify/ENA primary metagenome ERZ1106964 (study PRJEB35170, sample SAMEA104062451) | human gut metagenome | biome: human gut; feature: human-associated habitat; material: faeces | place: Denmark | collected 2013-04-10 ...
GTTCCGCTTTTCTGCAATAAAAAAAGAGCCTACAACCCCTGCGGATCATAGGCTCCCTTACTTACTCTACTGAGTTGATGAAATCCTGGCAGTCCAGTTCCCGGTATGCCTTTTCAAAGATTTCCTTCGGACTCCATGATACATAACCATCCGGATATTTCACAGCGTACCCAGGTACTCCATTCTTCTCCTTCGGCTCAGCTTTTACAATTTTTACGCCGATGTAGTTTTTCATATTGCCACTGTTTTCTCCTAAATTATTCAATCGTAATCTGCACCCGGTCAATCGGACGTCCAATCATTCCGGCATAACCGTCCTGTCCGTTTGACGTTTCATCGTCACACTGCCAGCTGTAATAGTTTCCGCCTGCCGGAGCAACTCTGTACTTGGCTTTCTTGTAGCCGTCTGCTTCGACAATATCGCCCGGTGTGCTGTAATACACCCTAAGCGCATCAATTACACGACCATTTCCGGCATAACCATTTGCAGCATCATTCCAGTCACAGCCAGTTACATATGGCAGCCAGCCACCGCCCAGTACGTGAACCTGATACTTTAATTCACCACGGTCTACCCTCGCCGCAATACCTACAACCTTCCTGCCGCGGATACCGGCATAATCTTCTAAGTTTGTTACTTCCGGCAGGATTGTTCCATCTTCCAACTGAACGGCATATGTAACATTTACATCTGTGCCGCTGTCATCGCCGCCCTGGTTATCTTCTGACGGCATATCGTCCGGTTCTCCGACATCTTCGCCCAGCTTTTCACGAACCATGTTGACAAAACGTTCCCAGCCCCTGTCTAAGGTCTTATGCGGACAATATTTACCGGTCCAATGCTGGTGTGTGTAAATATCATCAGTTGTCCAGCCGTATTCTTTGCACAGTGCCGCAATCAGTTCAGCGGCATTTTCCTCTGCCCTGTCAAACAGGCTTTCGTCTTCTGATGTTGAACGGCAGATTTCAATGGCAATGGTCTTTCTATTGCCTTTGCCGTTACCGTCCCCACAATGCCAAGCGTTACGGTTTAACGGAAGTCCCTGCACTGCGTGATTTTCATCAACCGCAAAATGGTAAGACACTTCATTATTGTTGCTTATCATATATGAAACCTCTGCATCAGCACTGGCACTGTTTGCCGTATTATGTACCGTAATACCTACAGGCTCCATTGCATATGGGCATTTAATGCCGTACTTATCCTCTGATACTAAATTCTTTGTAATTGTAATCATATTATTTGTCCTCGCTTTCTTTTTCTGCTAACTCTGCTAATTCAATTTCATCTTCATCCGGCAGTTCGTCCGTATACCGTCCAAGGAATGTTTTGACTGCTTTCCATAAGGCCTTGACCGGCAAACCGCAAAGCACCATGTTTTTCAGAATGCTGACTGTTTCATAGGCGATATACAGAACTCCAAAAAACTCGGTTAATCCGATTCTGTCGCCTAAATAGGCACGCGCCGCTTCCGGCAGAAATCCAATTAAGTTGAAGCTGACAATCTGGTCTACTAAAATCAGCGCAAGAATCGACACCACCATGCCAATCTTGCGGATTGCTCCATTAATGCCAAAACAGCTATTGAATTGCCTGTCTTTTGCTGCCCGGATACAGCCGAAAACCGTATCCAGCACAACAGCAATAACTACAAGCTGCACTACCGGACTGTTACCGGCATTTCTGTAAATATCAAAAATCATCATGTTTCATCTCTCCTTTTTGTTTGGTCCTGTTGCTCCTGCAACCGATTTTTGGGTAAAAAAATAAGACACTTTCGTGTCTTTCTAATAAATGCTATTTAACTTTTTACCGGCTTTCTAACTGCTGTCGTAGTACACGGCTACCACCCCCTTTAAGATGCTGTCCCATGTAGTGTTACATGAAAGCTTATACTCTTGGTTTCTGCTAATGGAGAAAAAACAAATCCCTGAATTTTGCTCGTTGTATAGTTTGTGATACTTACGCTTATTAATCCGCTTGTCGCGAATGGCGTAATGTTGATAGCATCAAAAAACTTAATATTATTGCTTTGCGGTATCGTAATTTCAAAGCTTGCCCAATACATATTGCCATACGGGCTTGTCATGGAATAATCTTTTGCTGCGGTATGAAATGCCTCGATTAAATAATCACTTGGCAAACGGTTAACTGACCAGCCATAAGATGAACTTCGACCGGAAAGACATGTGCCTTTTGTATCTGTGAATTTTGCATCTGACGGTACGTCTGCATTAACATTATGCCCATTTACTTTCGCAGCGTTTCCCGCACTTGCTGCATAATTTACAGACTTTGTAGAATCTGCTGTATTGTCAACGTTTCCAAGTCCTACTTCTGCTTTATTATACGCTGGCTTAGTGCTTGCTTTCGCCCATGCATATACATCACTTGCCGGACGTGCATTACTTAACCTGCTGTCATTTCCGGCACAGGCATCATCGTCACCAGTTCCTAACGGTCGCCATGTATCCGTATCCGTAAATTTTGCATTTTCCGGTACGTCTGCATTAACGCTGTGTCCGTTTACTTTCGCAGCGTTTCCCGCACTTGCTGCATAATTTACAGACTTTGTAGAATCTGCTGTATTGTCAACGTTTCCAAGTCCTACTTTTTCCGCTGTTATTTCAACGTTGCCTGTGTGGTAAATGCTTTCCGCACTTCCCTTAACACCTGTAACGTGTTCTGTCTTTGTATGCTTTATAGCTTCTGTAAGACCTTCATGCTCCGCAGATGTTATATGGATTACATTATTGCCTGTGTGAGTATCCAACTCCACCTGTTCTGCTTTTTTTCCTATAGCCGCAACCAGTACATCAATAATTGAAGCATTTTCTTCAACTGCATTTGCAAGTTTATCCAATGTATTCAACATTTCCGGTGCGCCATTTATCAAAGCCGCAACTATCTTATCTGCATATCCGGTCGCCTGCTGATAAGATAAATCTACATAGTCCATATCCGCTTTATATTTGCGTAAATACGCAAGACTCTCCAGCAGTGCCAGAATAACCCTGTTAAACAAATCAGCGTGTGCGGGATCTGTCGGTTCAAACTTCCGTACACTTTCAACAAAATCCGGATTTTCCGGAATTTCAAAATCAGCCATATTCTCTGCCTCCGTTTCTTCAAAATTTCTTAGAATACATCATCGACCGTGTAGGTCATTTCAATGTCGATGTCTTTCCCTTTTGCGGTAAAGTTCTTAATGCAGACAATGTCACCGGCGGCATCATACAAACCCACTTCGCTGATGTACTCTCCGGCAAGCTCTGATTCTGACAGCGTACACTGATACCTGCAGGTCGTATCATTTACAAAGCTGTAACCGTCTATTTCTTTTCTGAACAGCTCATTTTTTAATGCTGCCTGTTCGGCAGTCGGCACAATTACATTCCCGGAGGTATCCACCCCGCCTGAACCGAATGCCATGCCGACAATCTTTGGAAGTGTTATTGCTCCGGCTCTTGCCTTTACCATATTCTCCCGCGCCTTTTTTGTAATAATAGAATTTTCTGCCATGCTTTATAGTTCCTCCTTCTCGTATAATGCATTTAATATTCTGCTTCCATTAAGCGGTACGTCCCCATTCAGATACCACAGATTTCTGCGCCGTTCTAATTCTACAGTTCCGATACATTCCACGCTGTTATCCATTTCAAGATGTACAGCCGCTTTTGCTTTTACCTGTTCATTTAGTGCTGATTTGAAATGTATTTTAATATTTTGTAGACTTATTCGGAGTAAATTAATAACAGCCACATCAACCCTGTGATTAACCACATAGGCTGTATGTGACTGTTTCAACTGATTCAGCGCACTGTGTACAAGCTTTGAATCAAGTGTATTTTCTCCTGAATAATAAGCCTTAAATATATTGGGATGCTCCGGCACATAGCCATATCTGCCGGAATCCATAGCATCTGCAATCGATATTTCAATCCCAGTTGTGTTTTTTACGTACTGCTCCATTCTGTACGGTGTCATCGGTGTACGGCAGTCACGCTTCTGATAAATCAGCTTTCTTCGTTCCTCGTAGGAAAGATTCTCCCGCACTGGAAGCTGCCATTTCAGTTCGTGATACATCAGCCCCCATGTCGCCGTCTCCGGAAACATCTGATATGGCAGTTCCTCTATGATCTTACGAACAACATCATATTCCATGCCCATGACCTGATAGAGCCACTTACCGACATATGAACTATCATAGAACCCCTGCGACACGTAAGACAGCATACGCACTGCACTCTCGCTTGTAGGAAATGCTTCAAGGTCAAATTTTTCTTTTTCCATTACAGCCTCCTACTCTGCCAGGGAAAAATTAAGAGTACCCGTCTGTGGGTACTCGTCCTGTGCAAGTATGATATTTTCGGTGCCACCGTTGATTGTAAAGGTTTCAAAGTCTTTCACCCCGGCTATTGCAGATATTAACGGTCGTACATCATTGTACCTGAGAATACTGTCTGTTTTTGCCTTATCATACACCGTCAGAACCGCCTTTTTAAAATCAGCCTTTATCTGCTCAATATTAGTTGTTTCATCGATTATCAGCCCTGTACACGCATAAGCAATCTGAACGGTTGTCGCCGCCGCACATGTCAGCTTTGCACACGCTGTCGGAAGCAGTCTTGCCGTCCTGTCGTCCGGAGATACGATATGCTTATACACGGCATTGATAAGTGCCTGGTTGGCAGGCTGGCCATTCTGGTCTACCAGCACCAATTTAACCGTTCCTGGTCCGTCTGCCGCACTTACCACGATACAATCACCTGCTCCGGCTTCTTTTGCCCACCGGACATAGTCGGCATCATTTCCAAGATATGTCATGCTATTGGCATACTCGGCAGCTATGCGGTCGTAAAAATCATCGTTGCCCTCTCTTTCACTGCCGCCGGTTATCGGTTCAGCATTTACAACCGAGGTTATATTCTTGTCCGGCTTTGACATAATACAAATTGTATTTGCCGCTACATTCGATACTGTACCAGCTGTGACTGCCGTAACTGCAACTATACAGCTTCCGGAGCTGCCAATAGTACAGTCCTCATCTGCTGTATATTCCAATGCCGGACCTGTAGCTGTTGCCGGTGTACAAAACACCGTTCCCTCAGGAATCTTAGTTCCTTCTTTACCGGTTACTTTTACATATCCTGCTGCATGATCTGCAGGGTGCCGTGTAAGATGCACCTGCTGTCCATGCAGGTCTAACCATTCATCCCATGCATACTGCGGAAATGCAATCATCAGTGTCCTCGTAAGGTGAAAATTTATCAGTTCCGCTTTTTCGATTGCCGCCGGTCTTGTAAAATCATAAGGAAAACCGCCCGGCATATCGTCTATGTCAGGCGGCAGATTTTTCATCATTCTTTCATGGATTTCCTGTGTACTGGTGCCGGACATAAAATCCGGATTTGTAAATTTAAGCTGTGCCACTTCCGCCACCTCCTTAATACTTAAAGCGTTATCTTAAACAGTTTATCCCATTCAATACCCTTTACCGTAAACGTACAGTGCATTGAATCTGTATCCCACGTAAATTCAAAGTTTGTTACATATTCCGTACGGGGATTGACTTTTAAAGCATCTGTGATTGTGCGCTGTACCATGCTTTCCACGACTTTCTGATTGTCCGCAGCAAGTGCGGCTTCCATTTCCACTCCTATGCTTTTAGCATAAGCAAGGCACGAATAACGTTCTGTCTGTGCCACCTTGAAGCACCAAATCATAAAGCCTTCCTCGCCGGTACAGGAAACTATCCTGTTTGCACCATCCCTTACAAAATCACCTTTCACCGGGTCCCATTTTGCAGTGCGCTTATATTTCGTGTCGTACCGGGAACTCTCGCTTTTGAAATCCGGCACACTCACTACTGCTAATGTTTTTGCCATGCCAGCCTCCTTTTAAGAACTTACAATAACATCTATCACCACAGCTTCACTCTGCACCCATGCGACAAGCACCCTGTCGCCGGATTTTACTGCCGGCGGTTTTACCGTATGCGTGTGGCTTCCTGTGTTATGATCCGTTGTCTGTTCTTCATGTCCCTCATGTCCGCCGCCGGAGATTTCAAACGTCAGCCCTCCAACATGGCGGCATACCGAATACTGCCCTTTAGGAACAGCCACCGGAAATGTATTTGTTATCAGGCTTCCGTTTGCCTGTATTTCTCCAAAATCCAAATAAAGAGGGCTTTCGCTCTCTCTTTTCATTCTGTCCGTAAGCACATTTGCCAGTCTGTTTGTACCGGCATTTTCATCAAATGTATTATCAGCCATAGCCGCCCTCCTTTAGTCAAATGTTCCGTCATCTACCCAGCCGTATACGTTGCTGTCATCGTCAACGTGTATAAGATGCCACGGATGCGCACCACCGGAACCGTTTTTTATTGTAATCCTTGCCTGTCCGGCTCTCGCGTTATACCCTGTGGCATCATCGTAGCTGCTTACATAATGCGTACCGCCGTGGAAATTCACAATATCGCCGACATTGTATTCCCTGTCAGACTCTCCCGAATTTGAATCTGATTCTGTTCTGATTGTTTCCGTCTCCGCCTTTTCAAGCTCCATTGTCATGGAATAACTTTCACAGTCATGCCGGATACCCTTGACATAAAAATAATCATCAGCTGTACCCGCCATTACATACACTAAATCGCCCTTTCTGATGTACGGGACGTCCGGTGCAGTTAAAGTCAGCTCCTGCGTTATCTTTCCGTCATTGTCTAAGATTTCCTGTGCCGCCGTCTTTGCATCTTCAAGCGATTCATCAGAACCACGGACATAGATACGCTGTCTTATTCCATATTCAGTCAGTCCGTTCAGCGTGGCTTCAACGCTTGATTTTCCGCCATCGGGTGCTTGTCCAAGCACCCGCACCCTTGTTACAAGGTCGGCGGTGCTGATTGACGTACTGACGGATTTTGTAATATCCACTTTAAACACGTACACATCTTCGTTGCTTCCGCGCATAACAACATCGGCATAGCCTTTCTGTGACCTCACAAGATATGTGCCGTAGCCTTTTTTCTTAACATCATCAAGCACGTCCCGGATAATATCCGAAACGTAACTGCTGTTATACTTTAATTTGCCGTGTGCCGCATTCGGTCCGCTGTAACCGTCTGTCGGTATTTCAAAATCATCAAACAGCCCTGTTACAATAGACTGCGTACCTGTACCGGAGGAATAAAACCGGTTGTCCTGGCTTTTTTGCAGGCGGTAAAGTTCATCATATGCCGTGCATTTCAAATCATCACCGCTGTTCTGCAACGTAGGATTCCAGTCTGTCACGAATCCCCTTGCAACCTCCTCATCATGCCCGGCTGAATCTGTTGCAAAGATACCTACAAGACATCCCGGCTTTATCAGCGAGGATAATTTACCCTGTGCCGTTTCACTGTTCTTTGCCGTAAAGGTCGTTCTGACAGCTATTTCATTTTCGTTTTCTTCCCAGCCAAGCCCATGCACATAATCTTTAATGTTATACTGCGTGCCGTTCTCATCGACAATGACAACGCGGTACTGAATCTTTGTTAAATCTATCATGCCGCCTCCTAACCTGGAATTGTAAGGACTTCACCCGGCCATATCCAGTGTCCATGGTCAGAGCTGCTTTTCCCATGTTCCTGTGCCGTGTCTTCTATGGTGTCTTCATTGGCATCATATATCCGTGTCCAGTCCGTGCCGCTTCCGAGTTCACGCTCGGCAATAGCCCACAGCGTATCGCCGGAAACAACCGTATAACTGTAATCCCCGCCGCCCGAATCATCAGAATCCGAATCCGGTTCATTGCGTGGTACGGTCTTTACAAATTCCGCAATTTTTAATTCATCGGTAGTGTAAATCTTCAAATCTTTTGCCTGCGTAAAAGTTATGGAATATTTCACATTGCCATACGCACCGTATACCTCCGGCGAAAATGAAGATATTGTAACATCAAGATTAATCCATGTATCTGTTACAATCAGGTTTAAAACCTGTCCGGATTCCTGCCATTCCCTTAAAGTTTCAACACACAGATTCGGCGGCATATAGTATTGTGTAAGCACAATGCTTTCATACCTCTTTGCACTGCCGAAAAACTCGCCGCTCCACTTAATTTCTGTAACATCAGTACCCTTTGGCACCTTTACGGTGCCTTTGGATATGATGTCAAATGACTGGTACTTTGCCGCCAGTGTACCGCTTATCGTTTCCGGATTTGCCGGGAATGTAAAAAAACGGCTTCCGCCTACTTCTGAAAGCCGTATGATAATATCCTGTGCCATGTGCTACGCCTCCCTTACCGTCGGCATATTCTCAAATACCCGCTCCAGTCTTTCTGCAATCTCTCCGCCCAGTTCATCAGCCATGGATTTCATATTTTTCTTAATTATCGCCATGATGTCTGCTTCTGACTGACCTTCTGTGCCATTGATTACAAATTCCGGCGATACAGAAACATTAACTGATACCGGACTATTTCCGCCCTGCTGTGGTGCCGTGGTGCTGACCGGTTCAAATACAGCCGGATTATTCTCTGTATTATCCTCTGTGGTTTCGTAATAGCCGCGGGGAACGGTTTTTATTGTTTCATTGAATAAATTATAATCAACAGCGTTTAACCCTGTATTTGAGCCGCTTACATAGCCGCCCTCTGCGTGGGCTGTTACCCCCAGCACCTGTCCTGCCTGTTCATAAAGTTCCAGCGCCCTTGACCTGCGGCTTGGATTGGTCGGAATTACAAACTCGCCATAGCCTTCTTCTGCAAGCCAGCTTAACCGCGGACCGCCGCTTACATAACCACCGGCAGCATGTTTCTGCGGTGTAATGCTGTAAGATGTACTCGGCATCAGCGAACTTGGCATTGTAGGATTACTTACGGAATAATCAAATGTAACCGTAAGCGGCATTGTGACGTTGTAGCCAGCTCCAAACTTTGCCGAAGCCGAAGTATCGACATTGCCTTTCACAATGTCAAGCGCCGCGTTTACTTTGTCCATGTCCGCACCCTCAATAGCTGTCGCTACGCCGTCGCTTAGTGAGGTTTTAAGAGCTTCCATGTCAGCATTTGATAAATCAAGTGCTGACAGCTGGTTCTGTATCTCGTCTGTGTACGGACCGATAAAATCAACGTCCGCATCCATAATTTCCTCTGCACTCGGAACTGAATCTTTATAAGACTGCAAAATCTGTTCTTTAACTTTTTGCGGTATACTCTCCGCTGTCGATTTCAGCAGTGTTTCAATTTGCGATTGATACTCCTCATCAAGTCCGTCCAGGTCAAAGATATTCTTCATAAAGGTATCATCCCAGGTACTTACGTCAGGCTTCTGTGTCAGCGCATTGTTTATTGCCGTTTGAAGCTTTTCTGCTGTTGTACCTTCGATATCCGGTAGTATTCCGTCAAGCTGGCTTTCAAAGGCATCTGCAATCGTCTGTAAATTAAATTCCTGCACATTCAGATTCAGGTCGGACAGCTTCTGTGCGTATCCATCCTCTATCTGTTTTTTCATTTCAGCCGCTTCTTCCTCAGATATAACATTTTCGGATAGTTGCAGCTCTACGTTCTTTAACGATACTTTCATTGCATCATCATAGCTTGCAACCGCCTTTTCGGTATAATCCTTAATTTGTTCCTGCAATTCCGCATATGATTCCGGTGTAAGCGCCGCGCCGCTGGCTTTGAATTTAATACTGATTGCATCTAAATCCGCCTGATTCTCGGCATCTGCAAGCTTATTTGTAATGTCCGTAATCTGCTGTTGCAGATTGGTAAGCTCTGCCGATTCGTCAAGCGTTATGACACCATCTTCAAGCGCAATATTCATTTTTTCACTCAGCTCCGCGCTCAAATCATCTACCTGCTGTGTAAAAGAGTTGTACATAGTATCAAGACCTGTTGTATCACCATTGCCATCTGTGAGAAGATTTAAAGCCACAGTTGCTTCGTAATGGTTGTCATTAATATATGTCTGTGCATTTTTTACAAATGTATCCACACTCTGTTTGTACTCGTCAATATCGGTATCAGATAACTGCATACCAAGATTGATTTTCCAGTTTTCACGCTTCAAAGTGCTTACGGAAGACTTCAAATTTGTTAAAGAACCCTGTGTGTTCTCCGTTACCGTATTAAACTCATCAAGCCCCTCTTTCATATTGCCGAAAGTGATTTCTTCCGCCAATTTCTTAATCTGCGAAAATGACAGCTTTATATCTCCAAATGAATCATTCATAACGTCTGCACATGATTCCTGAAACTTTGCCGCAAAGTCCTCTGCACTGACTGAAGAATCATTCAGCGCGTCTTTCAGGCTCTTGTTGGCAAACTTCGATGTCTTATCAATCGTAATGCCGGTTGCGTTATACACTGCCTGTATCTTGTCAGACATTGCCTGCATTTCCTCAACATTCTTTTGATAATCCTTTTTGACTTTATTGCCACCCAACCAACCGGCAACACCACCGACACCGGCACCTATAAGTGTGCCAACTCCCGGAAGAATAAATGAACCGATTGCGGCTCCTGCGGCGACTCCGCCTGCTGTCAGTCCAGCTGATGCTCCATATGCAGCTTTTTCATCTTTATTATCAGACTTTATGGCTTTATATGTATCAACACCCGCATGAATCAACGAAGCTCCGGCAGCTAATCCTCCCGCCACTGCTCCAGCTCCGGTAAGTGCCGCCATTCCTCCGCTCATTGTTCCTGCGGTACTTCCAAAATACATACCGGCTTTATTTACCGGATTGAGCGCATATCCGACATTCGCCAGTCCGCCAAGGATTCCGCTTCCACCAACCATGGCATTACCGGTTGAACCAATTACCGAACCGGCAAGCGATACCCCGTCAGTGCCACCAGTACCAAACAATCCCTTGCCGATACTGAACGCACCTTTTCCAAGTCCCACAAACGGTTTTGAAATTTTCATCAGGATACCGGCAGATAAAACAGATGACAGGTCGGCGCTCTGTCCGCCCGGCAACAGTTTTGCCGCATTGCTGAACAGATTTCCCAGCCCGTCCCATATCTTTTCCGAAATAAGACTAAAATCAAATCCTTCCGAAAAGCCTTTTGCAAAAGAAGCTCCCAGCGTACTGCCTTCGTCTATAGTTTCCGACAGATTAATTCCAAGAATTGTACCGATACCGACTGTAAGCCCTGTACCGATAGCATTTCCAATATCTCCGGCTACTGCATTTATCTTTGTTTTGCCCTTACTGCTCCACCATTCTGAAAACGGCTCGACAATAAAATCATCCCATGCTATCTTTGCCTTTCCAAAGAAATCTGCATTTTTCCATTCGTCTGTATCTGTAACCTCTTTAAATTTGTGTTTCAGACTGTCAAGCTTTATTTCCACAGAATCCATGGCATCATTCAATGCCTGCTCTACATTCGGCACCTGTGCTGTAAGCCACTGGACTATATCACGCAGCCATGAGTTGGATAGTCTCTCACCCAAAGAGATTTTAAGGCCGTCCACAGCCGACTGGAAATAAGTAATATCACCTGACAGATTGTCAAGCTGTATCTTTGACATCTTCTCAGCAGCACCATCAGCATTATTAATTGACTCTGCCAGTTTGTCATAATCTTCCTGCGAAGCATTTAAGATAGCCAGCAAGCCTTTCTGTGCTTCCATTCCTGCTACTGTATTAGCTAAATTTGATTTCTGTTCCTGATTCATTCCTGCTGTTGCTTCTCTTAACTCACCCATTACTGTTGCAAGTGATCTGGCATTACCTGTACTACTGTCATAGAAATTAACTCCCAGCTCTGCTATTGCATCAGCCGCACCACTTGAATTAGTAGCAAGTCTTGTAAGGACAGAATTAAGTGCCGTACCTGCCTGTGTGGACTTTATACCACTGTTTGCCATTAAGCCGGTCATTAATGCTACATCTTCAATTGAGTAACTGAGTGAACCAGCCATCGACGCCACATACTTAAATGTTTCGCCCATCATTCCTACATCAGTGTTTGCACTTGATGAAGCCTGTGCAAGAACGTCAGAAAAATGCGTTGCATCGCTGGCTTTTAAACCAAACGCTGTCAACGCATCTGTTACAATATCACTCGTTGTTGCCAAATCTTCATCGGAAGCCGCCGCAAGGTTTAAGATACCACTAATACCGTCTGTCATCTGCTCGGCATTCCACCCCGCCATAGCCATGTAATTAAAAGCTTCAGCGGATTCTTTGGCTGTAAACTTCGTAGTCGCCCCCATTTCTTTTGCTTTGGCTGTAAGCTTATCAAATTCACTGCCGGTTGCCCCGCTTACCGCCTTTACCTGGCTCATAGCAGCCTCAAAGTCTTTGTAAGTATTTACGGTATCCGCAACACTAAAAGTTACTCCAAGGACTGCTCCGGCTTGAAAGATAGGATTCTTTAACAGATTCAGTATCCCACGCACCGGAGCTGTAACAAGGTCAACAGCTTTCACGGTTACACTCCATGCCTTTCCGGCAAAACCTCGCAGTCCGCCTTTTATCGTGGACAAAACCGGGGTTATCTTGTCTTTTGCTTCAAGCAGTATCTGATATTTTTCTTTTGCCCATGCTGCAAGTGACTTCTGCGTTTTCTCCGCGGATTTATCGAATTTGGATACTGTTTCCGTGGCTTTTTTTGTCGAGGAGGCAGCACTATCAGCTGCTTTTTCCATATTGTTTAATTTTTTTGTAATTTGTGTCAGCTCCGGGTCTGTATTATCCACAGTTTCTATAGGAATCTCTATTCTCATTGTCTCAGCCATTGTCTCCGCCTCCTTTCTCTTTCTGTGATGACTCTAGGTATATTCTTGTAGATGCCAGCATAAATGCCTGTACACCTCTCGGCTTCTGGTAGAACTCGTCCGGGGTTATGCCTGTCCGCTGAAATATGTGATGCAACAGACAGGCTTTTCCACCGGCTTCAATTAGTTTTTTGCTACTTCCTCAATATTGGAATCATAGCCGCTTAACGCATCAATAGCTTCAAGTACCTTGTCCTTTTCTCCCGCTTTCAGGCAATACTCAATTACATCAAGACCACTCATAATCTGTAAGCCCTTATTTCTAAGTGCTTCCCATACTTTCTTGTTATCCCACAGCTTTTCACGGTCTTCCTCCACCGTTGCCGTATGAATAAGGGCGGCTCTATATTTAATGTTGTTCGTTTCCTCCGGCAGCTTCATGCCGAATTGCTTATTCCTTACATACTTTGTCCATTTCTTTTTACAGCGGTCGTATTCTTCCTCACTAAGCGGTCTTATACTAAATGTAAAATACACTTTACCGCCGCGGGCAATCTCAATCCGCTTCGTTTCGTCCTGCGTATAACCCGCAGCTTCAATCAGACCGCGGATAATATCTTCTTCATGAACTCTCATCTGTTCCTTTGTTTCATCTTCCGTAAGTTCAATATCCTGTACCGGTGCTGCACTTTCCTGTACAGTGCTTTCATCTACAATACCTACTGTTGCTCTCGTTAAATCTGCCATGCTCATATCCTCCAAAAAATAAAAAATTTATAATAAAAAAAGAGAGGCATACCCTGACGATATGCACTCCCTAAAACCGCACTATATTTAGCTGTTTATCCTTCTAATCAGATTAAGAAATTGAAAGAAGGCTCTGTAATTCCGGCGGCTGGTTGACTGCAAAGTTCCATGCCCGCTTGACAACATCTCCTGTCGTGATGTTCTGTAAGTCTACCTGTCCTGACGGAACACATTCTGAATAAACCACACGCTGTTCTGAACCGTTTCTGCCTGTTAAAACGCCCTGGAAATTCCAGTATGGCATTGTCTGTTCTTTCATTGCTGTCATAAGTTCCTGAATAAATGCGTCATCTTCAACAACAATCTGACTCATTGTCAGTGTTACTTTAAAAGTGTTTGCTGACTCTAATTCCTGCGCATTACCTAAAACGGAGTATGATGCGTTGTTAAAACTTACATTGCTTGAAAATGATTCAACCGTTGCCAGCAGTACACCGTCTGCATTGTAAAATGCGCCGTCCTTGCCGGTTCGTGCCTGTCTAGCATCACCGGCGGCTCTTGTATTAATCATATTGTGCTACCTCCTATTCGTTTGTGCTGAACCGGAACATATATGTAAGATACATATGTTCCATGCTGTCTTTGTCGATTACTGAAATTTCAAAATAAGCACTGTCACCGTCCGCCGTATATACAGAGCTTTCAGACACCTTGCAGGCGGTCAGCTTTCCCTCTGATACCATGGAATTTCCGACAGCCTGTAACTGGCTGATTGCCGTTGCCCTTCCGTTGGTATCATTGTCAATCTTTCCGACAAGGTTATCTGCTGTGACATTCATTCTGCGGATAAGTTCAAAACGTGTCTTTACGCGGCGGATTTTCTTCCAGCCATCATCTTCGTTTTCTGCCGGAGTAATCAGAGTATTGATTGCATTATCAATCCATACCTGTTTTGCACTGTTGTACGTAAGCACAATACAGCCTTTTTTCTCCGCAGTAACAATCTGTGTGTTTGTCAGTCTTTCAAGAATCTCGGTAAAACCGTTTACAACTGTATGTGTCAGGGACGAATTTGAAGCACACGCTCCAATCATTCCTGCAATACGAGCCGCTGTCTGGTATCCGTCAATCTCTGTTCCCTGTTCATTTACATGAGCATTTAACACATAACACATCTTTTTGTCATTAAAAACTGCCGCATGGGCGATTCTTGTTTCAAGGTCTACCGTGTGTTTTTCTGCCACAACTGCGATTGCCAGCGTTCCGGCATTGAATACCCGGCTGACAAATGCCTGTAACAGAAGGTGTACCGCGGTATCTTCTGTATCTACACAGATAGTATTAAAATCAAACGCTTCAACCTGTGCAAAAGCCTCTGAATAATCGCCTGTCGTTACCTGTGGGTCTGTACCGGCTGTAAATGCACTCTGCGATACTGCCTTAATCTCTGCCGAATCCTTTCCTGCTTTTAATTCTGCCTTGAACTTCTTTGAGTTTGAAAAAGCTTCCACAAGCGCCGCAGCTTCTCCACTGCCGGCCGGAAACTCTGCTTTTTCAAATTCCGTCTTGCCTGCATAAATGATACATTCCTTTACCGTGCTGTCTGTCAGCTTTTCTCTTACCGTAACAGTAAATTCTTTCTTACCGGGATATGCGGCTGTAATCATCACAGCGGCTTCTCCCTCATTGTCATTCAACGTTACCGTACCAGCTGTACCGCCATTTCCAACACGGCACGCAATGATTGTCTTTGCGCCACCGTTGATAGCTTCCTGAATGGCATCTGTTGTGCCGCCGTTTCCAAACGTGGAAGCAAATCCGTCTTCCGCACTTAATTCAACCGCTGTATTGAGCGGCCCGAAATCTGATTTAAAAACAACGGCGGTAACACCGTTTACAACATCTGCCTGTGCATTTGTACCCTGCTTCTGAATATTAAAATACGCACCCGGTCTTACCTTTGTTTCTCCAACAATATAGGTTTCTGCCATTACTATCTGACCTCCTTCTTCATAAATGTCTTTACGGTTTCACCTGCTTTGGAAACCGTACATTCTTTGATACCGGCGGCTTTCAGTGCCGCCGCCGCACATTCTGTTCTGACCCCGAACAGCTTTCCTGCATTTGCCGACAGTTCCTCCGCTGTATAAACGGATTCTGCCTGTACAGGTGCAGCTTTCGCTACAGCCTTTTCTGCCACTGTCTGTTCGACTGCGGTCTTTTCTTTTGATACTGCCATACCGTACCTCCTAACTGTAATTTGTTTCTGTATTATTAAGAATATGAGGTTTCGCCCTGTACCTCAGTAATCCATAATGTCCCGTGATGAACACCTGCCCTTCCTTCAAGTAGTCAGATTTGTAATTCACCTGCAGCCTCTTAACGAACATAGGCGAATAGTCCAACATGATTACCTCTCCGTTGAGTGACAGGTGGTTGGCAATATCTGCAGCCATCTTCAATCTCACTGTACTTTCCGGACACAAAATATGGACGGCAATTCTACCGTCCATCCAGGCTACTGTATTCGTTTCTTCCTGCTTCTCAGTTGAAATCAGTCTGCAGTAAACCACCGGCTGCTCTGCTGAGGCTTCGGTTATCTCCTCCATCCGGTCATATCCCATAACCAGGCATTCCGGGTACAACTCCTTGATATACTTATCAACCGCCATTACCGGGTCCGGATCGGATGTTTCCATAGACGGATATTCCAGGATGTCAAATCTGACTTCACAGCCGATCACAACACCGGCTTTTCCTGCATCCTCGCCCATAGTGAACGCATCCGTCCTCGCCCAGGTAAAGCAATACGGTGTACCACCTTCCGGAAGAAGGATTACATCACGCAGGCACCCCTTCACGATAGGCGCTATGTCTTCCGGGAATATATCTGCCGTATTCTGACAGAGTATCGATACTGAAAGACTACCGGCGCTGTTTCGCTCTTCGTTTGCCTGCAGGTCATAGTTGTAAGTTACCATAGGGTACTGCGTTTCACCGCCCCACCCTTCCTGTTCGT
>ERZ1106964.1454-NODE-1454-length-16408-cov-2.901731_pt1 | contig 16408 bp, 10 predicted proteins | sample MGYA00403682_ERZ1106964 | MGnify/ENA primary metagenome ERZ1106964 (study PRJEB35170, sample SAMEA104062451) | human gut metagenome | biome: human gut; feature: human-associated habitat; material: faeces | place: Denmark | collected 2013-04-10 ...
TTAATACGCCCAAAATAGGAAAGCATGGCAAGCTCTCGGCTCAAACCATCATTTGTTTGTGTAGAAGCCCCACCGGCATCCATATCATTCAGGCTATTACTCGGGAAATTATTCCTCTGCATCTGATTCTTGCTAACCTCATACTTCTCCGCATGATAACCTACCATCACTTTCAAGCCATGCTGACCAAAGTTCTTGCTGTAATTCAGCAAAGCATCGAAATTATAACGTTTCCAATTCACGAAACGTTCAACCAAGGAAGTGGTACGAGACGCAGATGCCGGATCATCCGGTATGCTCAGAACTCGCTCCGTATGACGTTGGTCCTCGTTCACATAGGCACCCGTCACAGTAGCCTTCAGCCCATCAATAATATCATAATCAACAGAAAGTGCCCCCGTAAAATTCTGGTTACAATTATCCACCGTCTGCCCGGAATCCAACCATGCGATAGGGTTACCATCGTTAGTTTGTCCGTATTTGCCATCCTTATCCTTGACAGGAATCATCGGACTAATAATATTCAATTGACGGATAATCTGGTCGGAAGAACCACCATAATAGCTAGCATTCGGATCCGAGAAGTCATTCTTGATAAAAGACATGTTCATCCGAACAGCCAGTTTCTTCGTCAACTGCATATCCAGATTCGTACGTCCGTTAAACTGTTTACGATCTGAGTTAGGAAGGATACCCGTCTGCCCTAAATATCCGGCCGAAGCCATATACTTCACGTTCTCCGCACCTCCTGTAATACTAACATTGTGCTTATGCAACAAACCTGTCCGATAAGCCTCATCATTCCAGTCCGTATTAGGATGTCCGTAAGGATCAGAGCCATCCTCAAACATCCGGATGTCCTCGTCACTATAACGTCCTGGCTCGAAACGATTCCACAAACGTGCGTAATCGGCTGAGCTGACACGATCAATCATGGAAGTAGCTTTCGAGGCACCCACATATCCGTTATAAGAAATACGAGGAGCACCCGTCTTACCACGTTTTGTCGTGATCAAGATAACACCATTAGAAGCCTTCGAACCGTAAATAGCGGCGGAAGAAGCGTCTTTCAATACAGAAATACTCTCAATATCATTCGGATCGATATCATTCATGGAGCCACTCTCGATACCATCGATCAAGATATATGGGCTGGCAGAGTTCAAAGTACCGACACCACGGATACGGATCGTACTACCATCCTGTCCCGGACGGCCTTGACCCGAGGTAACGGTTACACCCGGCATCATACCTTGAAGACCGGAAGACACGTTGGAGATAGGACGGCTTGTCAACTCCTTGCTATCCAATTGGGCTACCGCTCCCGACAAGTTTGCCTTCTGTTGCGTACCATAACCAACAACGATCACCTCATCTAATTTCTGGGTATCTTCCTGCAAGGACACATTGATGGAAGGCTCTCCATTATATTTGAATTCTTGAGTTAGATAACCGATAAAGGATACTTGGATCACATCCCCTTTCTTCACATCCAACACGAAATTACCATTCATGTCGGTTACAGTACCATTCGTAGTACCTTTTACAACTATTGACGCTCCGGCCACAGGGCCAAAACTGTCACTAACCGTTCCCTTCAAACTACCTTCTTGCTGGGAAATACCTACCCTCGGAGTTATCGCCGCACGATCAGAAGCATGAACCACACCCCCGGAACAAAACGCTGCAGACAATAGAACAAAACTGACAGGTCTTACAATTTTCAACATAAGAATCGTTTTTTGTTTATTAAATAGCTGTTACTATTATAAGACTTAAGGCATACTATTTTAGATCTCGTTTCTTATAATATTCACTCTTCTAAATCATTAATGTATAATTATAAATCCTCGGTTAACTACCATGAAAGCACTTCTTCATCGTTCTGGCGGAACTTATAATCATTAGACGCAGCAAATATAGCACTATTTTTAATTATAAAACAAAAAAGACTAATTTTTCGCATACGAATCTAAAACAACACCATCTAATTATTAAAATATTTAACAAACAATCTTTCCAACCATAATCTTTTTTAGTATGGAGCTATGGACATCAAAGAGGTATATGGTTTGAAATTCAAACATGAAGTTAGTGTATATTAGTAATAAACGGAGTTCCGCCAGAACTACGTACTTAATAGAAGCTTGATTAATATTAAGGCACTTATTCCATTTATTCCTTTATAACCACTATTTATCATGAAAAAGTTGTTATCTTCGTCCCTTGTAATAACTAATTATTAAATTATGAAAAAGAAAAGCTTAACTTTATTACTAGCGACTACGGTGGCAAGTAGTATCCTATTTTCGTCCTGTATAGGATCTTTTGGTTTAACAAACAAACTTTTAACGTGGAATAGAAGCATCGACAGTAAGTTTGTTAATGAGCTAGTGTTCATTGCTTTCTGGATTGTCCCGGTTTACGAGATTTCCGCTTTGGCTGATGTCCTTGTGATCAACTCTATCGAATTTTGGAGCGGAAGTAATCCTGTAGCAGATGTAGGTAACGTTAAAACAATCGATGGTAAAGACGGCGTTTATACCGTAGAAACAAAAGTTGACGGATACCATATCCAAAAGGAAGGCGACGAGAAAGCGCTTGACTTAGTTTTCAACGAAGCAGATCAAAGCTGGAATGTAGAGGCTGACGGTGAAAGCACAAAATTGTTAAAATTCAATGGCAATGACGAAGTTGTCATGTACCTACCGGACGGAAAAGAAATGAATGTCGAGTTAAGCCAATCTGGGGTTTTAGCATTCCAGCAAGTAGCTAACGGATATTCTTACTATGCAGCTAAATAATTGAAAATTGAGAATTGAGAATTGAAAATTACGTAGAGTCACTTCTAATTTTCAATTCTCAATTCTCAATTTTCAATTCCCCAGTGCTAATCTAAATAAAATACGATGAATATGAACTCTATCAAAAAAATGATGCTTTCCGGAGCATTAGGTTGCCTTATTTCCGGAATGGCTTATGCGGACGGTTCTTCACCCCAACCCGTAAAACCTTATTGGCAAGACATTCAAGTCGTAGCCGTAAACAAGGAAAAACCCAGAAGCTCCTTCATGAGTTATGCGGACCGAGAAACCGCCCTCACCTCTCGATTTGAGAAAAGCCCGTACTATTCCCTATTAAACGGTACTTGGAAATTTTTCTTTGTCGACTCTTACAAAGATCTTCCTCAAAATATCACAGATCCTTCCGTTAATACCTCCTCATGGGATGATATAACCGTTCCCGGAAACTGGGAAGTACAAGGACATGGCGTAGCCATTTATACGAATCATGGTTACGAGTTTAAACCAAGAAATCCCCAACCTCCGTTATTGCCGGAAGCGAATCCGGTTGGCGTATACCGCAGAGACATCGAGATACCCGCAAGTTGGGATAACCGGGACATTTATTTACACATCGGCGGAGCTAAATCCGGCCTTTACGTATATTTAAACGGGAAAGAAGTGGGTTATAGCGAGGATTCCAAAAATCCCGCCGAGTTCCTGATCAATAAATACCTGCAACCCGGAAAGAATGTGCTTACATTAAAGATATTCCGTTGGAGCACCGGTTCTTATTTGGAATGTCAGGATTTCTGGAGAATGAGCGGTATCGAACGTGACGTATTCCTTTGGTCTCAACCCAAGGCCAGTATTCAAGATTTCCGTGTCGTCTCAACCTTGGACGATACGTATACGAACGGAATCTTCAAACTGGCGGTAGACTTAAAGAATCATACCCAAGAAACAAAAAACTTAAATGTCGGATATGAGCTTTTGGACGCAAAAGGTAATCTTGTGACCTCCGAGGCTAATGATATATGGGTAAGTCCCGCAAGTCCTCAAACAGCATCTTTCGAGTATGATTTAAAGAACGTAGCCCCTTGGAGCGCCGAGCATCCGAATCTATACAAATTATTGATGACGATAAAAGAAGAGGGTAAGGTAATCGAGGTAGTTCCATTCAACGTTGGTTTCCGCCGGTTCGAGATGAAGCAAATCGACCAAGTAGCGGAAAACGGAAAACCTTATACGGTCTTATTATTCAACGGACAACCGGTGAAGTTCAAGGGAGTCAATATCCATGAGCATAACCCGGAAACCGGACATTACGTAACCGAGGAACTCATGCGTAAGGATTTCGAGCTGATGAAGCAAAACAATATCAACGCTGTCCGCCTATGCCACTATCCGCAAGACCGTAAATTCTATGAACTTTGCGACGAATACGGATTGTATGTTTACGATGAGGCGAATATCGAGTCTCACGGTATGTATTACAGTCTGAAAAAAGGCGGCACTTTGGGTAATAATCCGGAATGGCTGATCCCGCATATGGACCGTACGATGAATATGTACGAACGAAACAAGAATTATCCGAGCGTTACTTTCTGGTCACTCGGAAACGAGGCTGGAAACGGATACAACTTCTATCAGACTTATTTATACCTGAAAGACAAGGAAATAAATAGCATGAATCGTCCGGTGAACTACGAACGTGCCCTTTGGGAATGGAATACGGATATGTACGTACCTCAATACCCGAGCGCTGAATGGCTAGAGGAAATCGGGCGTAAGGGTAGTGATCGTCCGGTAGCTCCTTCGGAGTATTCACATGCGATGGGAAACTCTTCCGGTAACTTATGGGATCAATGGAAAGCTATCTATAAATACCCGAACCTGCAAGGCGGATTCATCTGGGACTGGGTGGATCAAGGTATCTTGGAAAAAGATAAGAATGGACGTGAATATTATACCTATGGTGGTGACTATGGAGTAAACGCCCCTAGTGACGGAAACTTCCTTTGCAACGGTATAGTAAACCCGGATCGTACCCCGCATCCCGCTATGGCAGAGGTTAAATACGCCCATCAAAATATCGGGTTTGAGGCGATTGATTTAGCGAACGGTTTATTCCGCGTCACGAACCGTTTTTATTTCACGAACCTAAAGAAATATATGGTCCACTATAGCGTAACAGCCAATAATAAAGTTGTACGCTCCGGTAAAGTCTCTTTGGACATAGAACCCCAAGCTTCTAAGGAATTTACGGTTCCCATAGGCAACTTAAAGCCACAAGCCGGTACGGAATATTTCGTAAACTTCAACGTAACGACCGTAGAAAAAGAGCCGTTAATCCCTATCGGACACGAAATCGCTTGTGATCAATTCCGCTTACCGATCGAAAGCCCCAAGAAGGCGTTTAAGACCAGCGGCCCTAAATTAACGGTTTCGACAAATGGAGATAACTTATCGGCATCCTCCTCAAAGGTAAACTTCATGTTTAACAAGAAGACAGGAATCGTTACTTCTTATAAAGTGGATGGTACGGAATATTTCAGCGAGGGTTTTGGTATCCAACCGAACTTCTGGCGTGCGCCGACCGATAACGATTACGGAAATGGTATGCCAAAACGCTTACAAGTATGGAAGGAAAGCAGCAAGAACTTCAACGTAACAGACGCTACCGTCACTATGGATGGCAATAACGCCGTGGTTAACGTGAACTATTTATTGCCGGCAGGAAATCTATACATTGTTAATTATACGATCTATCCAAGCGGAGCTGTAAATGTGGCCGCCCGTTTCACATCCACGGATATGGATGCCGCCCAAACCGAGGTATCGGAATCTACTCGCACGGCAACTTTCACTCCGGGACGTGACGCCGCCCGTAAAGAGGCTTCCAAATTGAATGTTCCCCGTATCGGTGTTCGCTTCCGCTTACCGGCAAGCATGAATCAAGTGGAATATTTCGGACGAGGACCTGCTGAGAACTACTTGGATAGAAACGCCGGTAGTATGGTCGGCTTATATAAATCTACAGCCGAGGAATTATATTTCCCATATGTACGCCCGCAGGAAAACGGTCATCATACCGACACTCGTTGGGTATCACTTAGTACCGGCAAGAAAGGCTTGTTGATCCAAGCGGATAATACGATTGGATTTAACGCTTTGCGTAATTCCATAGAGGATTTCGATGACGAGGAAGCGACTGGCCTATCCCGTCAATGGAGTAATTTCACACCAGAGCAAGTAGCGAATCATGATGAAGCCGCAGCAAAGAACGTATTACGTCGCCAGCATCATATCAACGATATCACGCCTCGCGACTTCGTTGAGGTTTGCGTCGACTTGAAACAACAAGGTGTAGCAGGTTATGATAGCTGGGGTTCACGTCCGGAACCAGCTTATACATTACCCGCAAACCGGGAATACAACTGGGGCTTTACCCTTATTCCGCTTAAATAAAGAAAAGTCATAACTTATCCATAAAAAAGGGAGTGTATTAGGCTTAATCCAATACACTCCCTTTGTTTATACTACTGCAACGGCTTTGCAGTAACGTATCCTTATTTAATCACTTCCTTCAAGGTATTCTGTAAGTCTTCTCCAGTGATATTCTTGGCGATGATCACCCCATTCGGATCCAATAACACATTTGCCGGAATACCCCGTACCCCATAAAGAGCAGGGATCTCAGAATCCCAATATTTCAAGTCGGAAACGTGAGCCCAAGTCAGATGATCGTCAGCGATCGCTTTCTGCCATTTAGCCTTATCCTTGTCCAAGGATATACCTACGATCGTAAAGTTCTTATCCTTATATTGCTGGAAGGCATTTACCACGTTAGGGTTTTCCTTGCGACACGGGGGACACCAAGAGGCCCAAAAATCCAATAACACATATTTTCCCCTAAAGTCCGACAAAGACACAGAAACCCCGGCAGTATCCGGCAAGGAGAACTCCGGAGCGACTTGTCCGATCTGTACGTGTTCTAATTGCTTGATAATACCGTCCAAGTCCTTCACATAAGGACTATTCGCCAATGCCGGGGAAATCTTCGCACGAGCCGCCTTCAAATCATCCAAAGATAATTGGTAGGTAAAATAACGATATAGATAGAACGCCGCCGCCGGAGAATCCGGATATTTCGAGATCAAACTGTCAATATCATACCCTTCCTCAAATACCTTCTCCGCATTTTCTTGAAAGACATCATTCACCGGCGAGTTCCGTACGGTGATGGTCTCCCCGTCATTCCCGATCTTGACATTCATATCCGTATTCTCCAAGAAAAGTTGAACCGGATAGTTCATGCTCTCGGTTGCCAAACCGAATAGTAAAGGCTGATCTACCGCACCCTTAAAGGTGAATTTCCCGTCTTTTACCTCTGCCGTATCCACATCAAAGAACATTTTATTACGGAATGACTTCAAGTAAATTTTACCGTCGGGCATATTCTCTACCTCACCATTGATAACATATCCTTTTGGAACTTCTTGGCAACCAACCACCAAAAGGCCGACAAGCGCCATCATACAAAATTGCTTCATTTCTCTATTCTATTTATTGATTACTTAAACTCTGGGTGATGATAACGTCCCTTTTTCAACGAGATCGTCCCATATTCTATCGCACGCACCGGACAACGATGAATACAGGCAACGCACTGAACGCAAGTATCAGCCCATTCCGGTTTTCCGTCACCCGACAGGGAAATCGTACCGGTCGGACAGACCTTCGCACAGATACCGCAAGAGATACAGGTATCCGTAGCATAAAATCGGTTGCTGCCTATCGCAAAGTGAGTAAATAACGGATAGACCATATAGCTCTTCAAAAGAGGGGCACTTCCCGCACAATACAAAGAGGGATTTTTCTTCTGCCGGATCGCCTCTACGATCTCGTCTACACGTTCCGGTGCTTTTTTCAGTTTTTCAGTCTCTACCTCCTTACTATCCACGTCGAAGCCGGGCATTAAGATATAATTGTTCGGCATTTGTAGAGAGAATCCTCCGGTTAAGGTAATTCCCCGTCTCGCCAAGGTGCTCCGCATGATCCGATCCGTATATCCACAATCATCACCACAAGTACAGACGAAATAAACCTCTTGCCCTTTATATCCAGACAGGATCAACCGGGAAATAAAACGGGACACCAATACAGCCGGCCCCCAAGAATGGACAGGAAACACAAAAAACACTTTCTCCCTCTCCCTCAATGGATAAACATTCTCATCCTTACCCTCATTCAACGCATCGGCAATGGAAACCAACGGCTCATCGAAAGCCGTTCCTAACGCTTCCGCAACCCAACGGGAGTTTCCTGTCCCTGTAAAGTAGAATATCATGCGCTCATTTTTTAGATGCAAAAATACATAATATCCAAATATATACGCTATCTTTGTCTAGTTTAAGAAACCTAAAAAACAAATCTTATGACAACGATGGAATTAAATTTACGGAAAGAATATCTCTATGACTTGATAAAAGGCATGGATGAGGAAAGATTATCGAAAGTGGAGACCTATATAAAACGTCTATGCCTTGCCTTGCCAAGCAAAAGGAGAGTCTTTATCCTTGGGCACCAGACGAGGCTGAATTAACTTGTAAGATAGCTGAATCTGAAGTAGATTTCAACAATGGGGATTATTGTACGCAAAAAGCGCTGAAGAAAAAACTACAAAAAAAGTTGGCTTCATGGTAAAAGAAATCCAATGGTCTAAACATGCAGAAGAATCATTTACTGAAATATCAGATATTCGATACTAGGCAATTACCGGATAAACTGATGGATTTATTCAGATAAAATAACAAGGGATAGAAATGTAAGCGTCTTACAATTTATCCCTTGTTTTACTTTTCTGAATTATAGCACAAATCAAATCTCAATATCCCAAATACCCGCCGAACGTTCTAATTCGACCAAGGCTGAGCTGTAATTAAACAGCGTCTCGATATACTGAGCTTGTACCTCATCGTAAGTACGCTGGGCGTCCAAGACTTCCAACAAAGAGACTTCCCCCCTATTATAGCTGTAAATCTTGCCATCCATCACCTCACGGGCTTGCCTTAAAAGCCCATCCTCATAATGATTAACTTGCTCGGCGAAAGATTGATAATTACGATATGCCTGCATCACCTCCGTCTGTACTTGCAAAAGAGCCTGCTTATATTGCGCTTCCGCCTGTTGCTCCCGATAACGAGCGGCACGAACCGTTCCCTTATTGAAATTAGAGAATTTCAAAGGAACAGCGATACCTGCCGTCACTCCGGTAAAAGGAGGTGCCGGGGCTTCCTCATTATAAACCCGGGCGTTACGGCTTACGGCGATAGACAAATCCACATCCATATTCCGCTCCCGGCGAGCTACTTTCAAGGCTCTAGCGGCCACTTCCTTGTTTTTTAAGGCAGCTACCAAATCCGTACGCCCCTCGCTTGCCGCCGTGATTAAGTCGGCAAGGATAAAATCCCGAGGCTCCGTACGTAACTCAGCCTCTGGGTGAAATAAAGTATCCGTACTGAAAGTCCCCGTCAAGAAGTTTAAGTTCGAGAAAGCATTCTTTAATTCCGCTCCGGCTTGCAGCAACTCGTTTCGTAAGACCCCGGCCTCTACCCGGCTCTGCGTAGCATCCACCTCACGGATTTGCCCCAATGAGAAACGGATACTGTCGCTCTCCGCCAATGTCCGGATATTCTCATAGGCATTCTCCTTTACCTTATACAACTCATGTTGCTTCAAGGCTTCCATATAAGCAATCGTAGCGTCTGCCCGGAGATTCCGGAAATAATCGGCCAACAAAGCCTCGGTCAACTCACTCTCGCTACGTGCCAATGAGATATTCGCACCCCGTTTTCCAAAAGAGAAAGTTTTGCTCAGTTCTACTTCAACACCTTCTCCCATTTGCAAGGAATTATTCTCATTATTGAAATAAGACACGGAAAGGTTCGGATCGTTAAACACCTTTGCCGCCGTTACCTCAGCCTTAGCGGCCGGCACATTCAATTTCTCCGACGCATACTCAAGGTTACCTTCCGCAACCCGCTCCATATATTGCCGATACGTAAGCGGAACCATGGTCTGGGCATTCGCGGATAAGCATCCGCAGAGTAACGACAGGATTAATATTTCTTCATATCTTCTAATCTAAACATAGTACATCTTTTTAATTCCACCGCCGGATTAAGCGTGCAGCTCTTTTTCCTCCGATACCGGCGTCAAATCCTTCCCCTCATAATGCTTCTCGATCATATAGTATAAAGCGGGAAGCACATAAAGCGTGATTACCGTAGCAAATAAAAGCCCGTAAACGATTACCGTAGCCAAGGGACGCTGCACGTCCGAACCGATCCCCGTACTGACAGAGGCAGGAAGCAATCCCAAGACCGCAACCGTAGCCGTCATCAAGATCGGACGGAGACGGTGCTTGGTTCCCGTTATCACCGCATCTTTCAAATCCCGCTCCCTCGTACGTAAGTTATTGATATGGGAAATCATGATCACGCCATTTTGGATAGCGACACCGACCAAGGCGATAAAACCAACCGCCGAGGAGACATTCAATGTCATTCCCCGCACATTCAACGCCAACATACCACCAAACAAAGCCAAGGGAACGACACTCATCATCAAAGCCGCCTGCCGGAATTTACCGCAAGCCGCAAACAACAAAAGCAGCATCAGCCCCAACGCCAAAGGAACCACAGCCCCCAAACGGGCATACGCACGATGCTGGTTCTCGAACTGTCCGGCCCATTTCAAATGCACGGAATCATGATCGTATTTCACCTCTTTATCGATCAACGCATTCGCCTTATTCAAGAACGCCGTCAAGTCCACGCCACGTAAATTAACCCGTACCGTCAAGTGCCGCTTATTCATCTCACGGGTAATCGTACTGGCACCAGTTGTCATCTTAATCTCCGCTACTTGCGAAAGAGGAATCTTTGTTCCGGAACCGGTAGTCAGCAATAGATTTCCGATACGTTCGGGAGAATTGCGGCTAGCGTCATCGAAACGACAAATCACGTCATAACTTTTACTTCCGACAAATATCTGGGAAATAGAAGCTCCACCGATCGCTAACTCAATCAAATCAGCCACATCCGACACGTTCAAGCCATACTGGGCGATACGGGCACGATCCGCAATAATCTGCAATTGCGGCAACGGAGGCTCTTGATCTACCGCTACGTCGGCAGCACCCGGTATTTCCTTCAACACATTAGCGACTTGATCCGCAATATGGCGACTTTCCGTAATATCATCGCTATAAATCTTCAGCGCCAAATCACTATGAGCCCCAGCGATCTGATCCATCACCATATCGATGATCGGCTGGGAGAAACCGACCGAGTAGCCGGGCATGGTCTCCAACTTAGCCGCCATTTCCTCGATCAGATCCGCTTTCGTCTTACCGAATTTCCATGTACTATAGGGTTTCAATCCCACGCCACACTCCACATGAGAGAGTGAGAACGCTTCCGCCCCCTCATCATCGCGACCGACTTGAGTCATTACATATGAGACTTCCTTAAACTCTTTCAAAGTCTTCCGAAGCTCCGCCCCCATCTCCTTCGATTTCTCAATGGAAATACCCGGAGGAAGCTGTACCTGTATCCAGATCGCCCCCTCATCCAACGGAGGCAAGAAGTCTTTTCCTACGGTATAACTTAAAATCCCCGCTCCCAGCAATATCGCCAGTAACGGTACAATAACCCGTCTTGGCTTCTCCATCAATCGGACAATTTGTGAATGATAAGCCGTGGAAAGTTTCTCCAACCAACGATTATGGTAAATCTTTCCCGGCTTACGATACGCATAAAAGGCCAATCCCGGAATCAAGAACAAGGCCACACACAAAGCGCCCAGCAAAGCATACCCTACGGTATAAGCCATCGGCGTAAACAATTTCTTCTCAATATGCTCAAAAGCGAACAAAGGAAGATAGGCTGTTATAATAATTAATGTAGAGAAAAAGATCGGGCGAGCCACCTCAGTCGTACGGCGCAAGATCGAATCTTCCGTCAATACCTCATCCGGATGCCGTTCCCTTTTCTTCAAGACCGTCTCCATCATCACGATCGCTCCGTCTACCAAAATACCGAAGTCTATAGCGCCTAAGGATAGTAGGTTCGCAGGAATATTCGTAACATGCATCAAGATAAAGGCAATCAATAGAGACAAGGGAATGGTTAAGGCCACCAACAAAGCGCCACGCCAACTCCCCAAGAATAAGATCAGTACTAAGACAACCAGTACCATACCCTCGAACAACGTATGCGATACAGTATGCAAGGTCGTATTAACCAAATCCGTACGATCCATAAACGGATGGATACGGGTTCCCTCGGGAAGTGTCTCGTTATTTAGTTCGTCTACCGCCTTATGCACATCATCCAACACCCGGGACGGATTCTCCCCCCTGAGCATTTGCACGATACCTTCCACGCCATCGGAATAATCACGGGTATCGTCCGTAAAACCTAAAACGCCCTTTCGCTCCAAGTTTCCGTATTTCAGTTTACCGATATCATTCAAGTAGACCGGGACACCATTCACGGTCTTGATCACGATATGCCCCAAGTCTTCCAAGTCCTTAACCAGACCGATTCCACGGATCACATAACTCAAATCCCCCCGGCTTAACATACTACCACCGGCGTTCACGTTATTCTTCTCTATCTTTTCCGTAATATCCCCTAAGGTAATGTCGTATTGCTCCATCTTATAAGGGTTCACCTCGATCTGATATTGGGTAGTGATACCGCCGTAATTACTTACATCCGCTACACCCGTAACCTGTTTCAGTCTCGGAATAATTACCCATTTATGCAAATCGGTCAACTCCCTCAAGTCCAAACGGTCACTTTCCACCACATAACGAAAGATCTCTCCCGTCGGCGAAGTCAAAGGATTTAAGCCGGGAACCGCATTATAAGGAAGCTCCACGTCTACCAACCGCTCTTGTACACGTTGCCGGGCCCAATAATCCTCAATACCATCATCAAAAACCAATACGACCGTAGATAAACCAAACGTATTCTTGCTACGCATTACGTTTAGTCCCGGCAGACCATTCATAGCCCGCTCGATCGGAATACTGATTTGTTGCTCGATCTCCTCGGCGGCCAATCCGGGAACTTGCGTCACGACTTGCACGGTGGTATCGGCGATATCCGGATAAGCATCTATCGCCAACCGCGTCCAAGAATAATAACCAACGATCGCTAAGAACAGAAATAACACGAACATCAGTCCTCGCCGATGTATCGCCAAGTAAATAATCCTTTTCATAATCCGTTAGCGTGCGTCAAGTAAATAAAACGCTCCCGTAGCTACGATCTCGTCACCTACGTTCAAGCCGGATAAAACCACCGTCTTGCCATCTTCAGTAAGGCCGGTCTCGATCTTTTGTTTCCGGTAATCGTTATTCCCCAATTCCACCAATACGTACATATTCTCCTCTTCCTGCAAGATAGCGGAAGTAGGTATACGAATCACCTCCGCCTCACGGTCGCTCAACTTGACCGTGCCGTACATCTCCGGTTTCATCAAACGGGTACTGTTATCGCACTCGATCAAGACCTCCACCGAACGGGTATCGGGGTCCAGCATCTCGCTGATGTGATAAATCTTTCCCGATATCGGTTTATCCGGCATGGCTACCAACCGGATTTCCACCTCATCCAAAGCCTGTATTAAACTCAAATCCTTCTCTTTTACATGGGCGACCACCCATACCTTGCTCAAATCGGCGATGACAGCTACAGGCTCGGCGTCCTCTTTCATATATTGCCCGATTACGATCCGATCTTTCACGACCTCACCGGCTATAGGCGAGCGAACGATCAATGGTTGCCCCAAAGCCATTTCATCCGGATTAATCTGAAAGACTTTCAATGCGGCTACCATATTCTCATAGTCTTTTTTCTTTAACTCGTAATTCACCTCGGCCTCTTCCAATTCCTTTTGGACACCAACCTTGTTTTTCATCAAGTCTTTCTCCCGATTCAAGCTTTTCAAGGCCAGTTCCATCTCTTGGCGAGCTTGGTAATAAGATTTCCCCGCCTCATAAACAGCGGGAGCGCTAATCTCGAAGATCGGACTACCCGGGGCCACTTTTTGCCCTAAGCGAACGAACGATTTCGTAATTCGCCCGCTTACCGGTGAAGCCACCTCCGCGTAATTAGAAGGAATCGCCTGTACGACCCCCGAGGTGGTAAACTCCATACGGTAAGGTTCCTGTTTGACCATTTCCTTTGTCAACTTGGATAAAACAGGAGATTCGGAACCGATATGTATAACATCCCCTTTGAGTGTTACGGCATGCGCAGACTCATCCTCTTGCTTTTGGGTATGGCAAGAGCATAGTACTATCGCCGGAAGCAATAGTAAAAATATAGATTTCATATAAGATGCGTAAAATGTTTAGTATAAAAAGTGATTCTAATGCTTGATTCAAATTACTATACCAAACGAGGGAGGCGCACGGGATTCGCCACGCCGCACAAGACGCAAGACAACCTCTTTCTTTAGAAAGACGAGCACTACCATCAAAAGCGCCCAAGCCATAACCAAAGGCAAGTACGGAATCAGCTCCATACACAATTCGGTCAGCTCTTCAATCGTATTGAACGCTACCGTACTATGCTCATGATGAGGCAAGCCATCGGCTCCCGGCAGATAGGGATGAGAGTGAGTGATACTATAGGTCAGGAAATGGTGCGTATGGGTAAAGGCCGTGCCACCCACGTAGTAACTCATAAAGAGCACCACCAAGAGGGGTCTTAACCACTTCAAGCTACGCATCGTTTTCATCCGTCATCCTGTTTACGCCGCGAAGTTATAAAAGAAACTGCCATTTCATTTGCAATAAGTCAAAATTTATTCCTTTATTTGCATACACTGAATAATAAACAGTCATATCAATGAAATAAACACTACTTTATGAGAAAAATCTTACTTGTTTGTGCGGCATTAGCCTGCATGACAGTCTCCCCTGTACCAGCTCAGGACGCTGCCGTAAAAAAAATCATCGAGATGGGTCAGAACGATAATCAAGTGATGCATCAGCTGGATATCCTTACAAACCGCTTTGGCGGACGTTTAATAGGTTCCGACGCTTATGAGAACGCCGCCGAGTGGATGGTGCGTGAGTTTAAGAGTTGGGGACTCGATGTCCAATTAGAAGAGGCCGGTACCGTCCCTGTCGGCTTTAATCGAGGACCTTGGTTCGGACGCTTGTTGAGCGACAACGGAATGATCCTGCATTTCGCCACCCCTTCCTACACTTCCGGAACGAAAGGCGTGCAACGTGGGCATGCGGTGATGGAGCCTCGTAACGACGAGGAGTTCCAGCAAATCAAAGGAAGATTGAATGGTGCTTGGGTTCTTATCTCAGGGAAAAATGTAGGTTGTCCTATCGACCGCTCCGCCTCGGGAGATTCCATTCGTGCGGAGATCAAGAAAGAGAACAACGAGATCATGAAGAAAAACAATGATCTAAGACGCCGCAACTGGGAAAACGGGGAGAAAAACGAGATGTTGCCTTATAAAGAATTCCCCGGATTATATTATAAGGAAATGTGCGAGGCCGGAGCTTTAGGTTTTATCCAATCCTCCACCGTACCTATCCGTGCGTTATACGACCGGAAAATGATGAACGACCCGAATACGAACTTCGACAATCTGCCGGAACTTCCGGATATCAAATTAGACGAGCATCAATTCGCGATCATCGAACAAATGGTGAAAGAGAGACGTACATTCGAACTAGAGTTCGATATTCGTAATCATTTTAAATTAGGCCCGGTTAAATACCATAATGTCGTAGCGTCTATCAAAGGCAGCAAATACCCGGACGAATATGTTATTATCTGCGGTCACCTAGATGCTTTCGACGTGGCTACCGGAGGCATCGATTGCGGTACTGGAATCGGACCGATGATGGAAGCCGCTCGCATGATCGCCAAATCCGGAGCCAAGCCTAAGCGCACGATCTTATTTATCGGATTCGCCGGTGAGGAATTTGGCTTATTAGGAGCACAAGCTTGGGTGAAAGCGCATAAGGATAAATTACCCAAAATCGCTAATTTGTTCAATCGTGACGGTGGCCCGGAACCTCCTGTCGGTATCTCCGTCCCTCAAGCCATGTATGATGATTTCGTGAAGATCAGCGAACCCATCCAAAAAATCCGTCCGGACTATCCTTTCGAGGTAAAAGTTCGTGAACCCCGTAAACGCCCGACACGCATGGGGGGAACAGACGCATCAGTTTTCGCCATCGAAGGTGTCCCCACATTAGGTTTCACCACAGAGGATTTCAAAGGATATGATTTTGATTACGGCGAAATCTGGCATACGGAACGGGATTTATACACAAAGAACATCCCCGAATACCAAGAACATACGGCTACGGTTACCGCTATCATAGCCCTCGGTGTAGCGAATCTGGATAAGCAATTATCAAGAGAAGGTTTATATACCGAAGAGTAGGTCAGCACGATCGCTATTATAAGGAGTTTACAATGCCTATTATAAGCTCCTTATGATGGGCATCATAAAAGACTTACAATGCCCATTATAAGAAATAGAAAAAGGATATGCCCTAATAGACATAT
>ERZ1106964.1465-NODE-1465-length-16301-cov-30.608457_pt1 | contig 16301 bp, 10 predicted proteins | sample MGYA00403682_ERZ1106964 | MGnify/ENA primary metagenome ERZ1106964 (study PRJEB35170, sample SAMEA104062451) | human gut metagenome | biome: human gut; feature: human-associated habitat; material: faeces | place: Denmark | collected 2013-04-10 ...
CCATACATGCCGTTTTGCTATCAGCACCCTGACTATTGGCGCATAATCTCGGAGGAGTCCAAACGAACCGGCAATATGATTGCCTCCCGCAAACTGTTTGACGACTCTGAAACGGCGCACCCGATTACCGAGGAGGAATTCATAAAGGTAGAGAATATCCGCGGCAAGCTGTTTCTTGTCGGCGCAGAGGACGACGCACTTTGGGACACCGCAAAATATATCCGCCGCATGGAAAAACGCCTTGCGGAGAAACCGCACTCCTGCGAAGTCGAGGCGGTCGTATATGAGCACGGCACGCATTTTGTTTTCCCCGACGGTATGCTCAAGACCATGCTTCCCGTCGGCTCGGCACTGTTTGTCAAGCTGGCGTTCAGCGCTGCGAAGAAATATCCCAAGGAGTGCAAAGCGGCGCGCATTGACATTGACCGCCGCATGACACGCGTGATATGCGATTGGAGGGACAAAAAATGACCTATTTTGGAATGCCTTTCGGCATGTGGACAATGTTTGCAGGCTCATTCCAAAAGCAGCTGACAGCGGTGCTCGGCTACGATACCGATACGGCAAAAGCGATCACGAAAAAGGCAAAACCGAAATACAGGGAGATCATCGCAGACCTGCCGGAGTTTGAAAAGGCCGACCGGTTCAAGATGAACATTGTCAACTGTGCAATGCTCGGTGCGTTTATTCTCTCCATGCCGGAGCGCCCGGATGTGGAGCGGCTGACGGAGTATTATGCAAAATCCATGATGACAAAGCCCATGAAATGGTTCTGCCGCAAAAGCGGAAAGAGCAAATTCACCGAAAAGGACATTGCAGGTATGAAAGCCACCGCCGCGCTGAGAGCCGCTGACCGCAACCCCTACTCGTGGAATATGGAGCTTTACGAATACCCCGACGACAGCGGCTACGAGGGACGCTTCACCAAATGCGGTATCTGTGTACTGATGAAAAAGCTGGGGCTATATGACCTCACTCCCGCGCTGTGCCGTCTGGACTACACCATGAGCGAAGCGGGCGGCGCGACTGACTTTGTGCGGCAGTACACTCTCGCCTCCGGCGGCCCATACTGCGACTGCGGATATAAAAAGAAGGGGTTCGTGAAAGCCGGGACGGAGGAAGGACGATGAAGGAAACCTATCTCTCCCGTGATTTTCGGGAGACTGCGGCAAAATTTGCCGTCTCTGTCTCGCAATAAAAGAAAGCAGGATTGTTTTAAAACAATCCTGCTTTTCTTGTCATAACCGAACAAAACAATACAATCCGAAAGTCCGTATTTAAATATTGATGTCGGGAAGTTCAATGGGTCCCGAGACGTCGGTTGTAGTCGGTTCAGAACTGATGGTAATAATATCAGCCGTGCAAAATTCCGTTATTTCAAATGACGGAGCAGAATACTCTTCTTTCATTCTTTTTTCTCCTTTTATTAAGTCCTGTAAGCTGCGGCGGATTTTCCGTATCGCATCATAGCCTGCGTTAAGTCATCAAGAGCAGTACCCTTATATGCACTTGACTGCTGAATAACACTTGCGTATGATTCGACGCTGAAAAGCATTGTGTTGCTGCAGGGAACGCCGTTTTCATAAACCGTAAGCAAAAGCTTATCGCTCAGCTCGTGTGCAAAAAGCTCATTACAATAAACATAATATGTGCCGTCACCGTTATTCACAAAATCATTTTTGTCATAGGTAAATTTTGTGTTCCTAAATGCGATTTCAACGGTCTTGTTTTCAACGTCCTTAGCGGAAAACTTAGCCCTGAGCATAATTGAATTGTTGAGCACCAAGCCGCAAGTATTCCATTGCGCCGTAGGACTGCTTATCGTTTTGTAATTTAAGTCGCTGATATTCTTAAACTGCTCTGCCCCATTGCTGCCCCAGCTTTTTTGAACAGCGGTCAGCTCGGAATTAACAAGATTATCCGTCTTATACCCTACATATTTCTGTGCCATCGCACCGTAATTAAGCAGATCCACAAGCAGCGTGCGAAGCTTTGAGTATTCATCGCTGCTGTATCTGTCGAGCAATGTATAGGCGTACTCCTTGACGCTCAACGCCTTTTCGGGACTTGTGTATTCCTCGTTTCCCTTTTTGGCGTGCAACACCGCAGTAACCTCATCATTCATAAGCTGCGGATTTATGCCCTTGTACGAGAATACGTAGTAATCCCCGTTCTGCTTATATTGTGTAGCCTTTTCTTCTTTTCCGTTACATTTAAATGTCATATAAAAATCATCGTAAGATGAAAGACTGCTTTTAGGTACTTTGAAATTCATTGTTATGCTGCTTTCGAGCGATATTGAAGCCTTGTCAATTGCAAGTGCGGGCTTTTCTTCCGGAGCAGCTTTGTTTTTGTAATAATATGTAACAACCGTACCGTCTGAAACAATCGGCTCATTCAAGCCGTCGGCCTTCACAAATTCATAACCGTAAAGCGATTTTGCCGGCGTCAAACCAAGCTTTGTGCCATACGGAACAGTAAATGTTCCTCCGGCAGTATTCGGGATTTCTGTGCCGTCCTCAAATTTATATTGGATTGAAACGGTTGTGTAACGCTGTGTTTCCGTATTATCGTCCGCTAAGATGTTACCGTTTTCGTCAAGTACCTGAAATGCTACGGTATCACCGTTCAAAAGCTGAGCGTCGGACGGAATTTGATAAATAAGCGAGCAGCTCTTCAGACCCGAATTAAAATCGCTTTTGATGTGGTCCAAAGCACCTATCGGCCAGAAATTCGCCTTATCATTCCAAACGGGAATGTCAAAGGTTTGAGTAGTCTGAAGCGGATTACCCGATGAATCGGTTGCCACGCTGCCGTCGGAATGCCTTATCCACATTTTGAACCTTATCTGCCTTGCTTGCTTATCCGAAACATTTTGAATGACAGTGCGCAATTCGATTTTTTTACCGTTCATATCGGTATTAAATCTGCTTTTACCACTACCGCTCAAAAGCCTGCCGCTGCGATTTGAAGTATAAGTATAATACGAGCTTGTTTCAAGGTCCGTAAAATCAGATGGACTTGAGTAGGCTCCGGTGTACTCCTTAACCTCAGGCGTGGCAACATAGAGCTCTGCATCCTTGACAAGCTGAGACATTCTCTTATAGCCCTGCAAGCGGCAAACCTCGCAAAACTGATAATTTGTATCTCTCATTATACACTCGTAGCTTGAGACAAGCATTTTTGAGCCGTAAGCATTGCGGCAGGTATAGGTGTTTCTGAAGCCTAAAAGCTGAGTCCATTTTATCTTTGCCGGGTCTTCAACCGAGGAGAGATTCAGGGACTTCAGTTCCTTATCCCCAAGTAAATATCCGTTGCTGTACTCATCGCCGAGGCCGAGCAAGCTATGCCCAAGCTCGTGTGCAAAGGTCTTAGGCGCACGATAGCTGTCTGACGGTGTAATAAAATAGTGGAAGCCGTATTCGCGATTGTTATAGGCACCGCCGAAATCGGATTTTGTATTTACAACCACGGCGAACTGCGCAATATAATCGTGAACATAGTAATACGGTTCATACTCGTTCGACTCGCCGTTAGGCTTCGTCGGAATCGTGTTCGGGTCGGTTGTTTTTTTGATATGGGCATCGTGAATTTTCTCTATAAACTCAGGTCCGATACATCTTTCCAAAATATGGTTCTTCCATTGACTTCCGTGGAGATTGTTAGAAATAACCGGAGAATTGTAGCTGTCAACTATAACATCGAAGAAGGTGCTCCCCCCGTTATCAAATGTAGACTCTGAGGCTGTGCAGAGGGCGTAAACGTTAAATCTGTCGGCATAGCTGCGATACGGCTCGTATTTCATAGCCTCTTGCCAAAGTCGTTTTACATCATTGATAAATTTACCCTGCTGACTTTTTGTATATCCCTCACCGCAAATGACGACAACCATATTTTCCGTGTCGCTGCGAGTCTTCTGAATAGTGTATACGGGAATGGTAGGATTAGAGTATTTCCCGTCAGCCGAATACCATGGTCCGAGCGTGGGCTGAATGCTTTGCTCGGTGCTGACATTCCAATCGGGATTTGCCTCTTCCGCAGGCTCTGAAATTGTATAATCCGCCTCCTGCTTATTCGGAGCAGAGCCGACATAAGGATTGCCCTGAGTGCCGCTGCCGGAGGTTGCGACAAAATACTCGGTATCGAGATAAAACGCAGGTCTTACGCCCAAATCGGAATACCACGGAGCATATCTGCCCACCTCGCCCGACGAGCTGACATAACGCATATCATGATTACAGTCGGTAACGGGAGTACGAAGCCAATAAGGCCAAGCCATACCGTCGTTGTTGTATGCGACATAATAGCCTTTAAGATTTTTCCACACGGCGTTAGCCTGTTTCACATCGAGAAGGAACACCTTTTCGGTCGTGGTTTCAAAATATGAATTATCATAATTAGCCACAGCCTCCGAAATATCGGTGTAGTATAACAAATCGGAATTTGCGTCGCCCTCAACAATACCCTTATTGTATTCGGGATGAGAGACAAGAGAACGCTGGGTAACGGTTTTCATAGCGGCAATTTCCGACTTTGAAAATTCGTTTAAAAAGCCCGCTTTATTATTATAGGCCCCTGTTCCGCTGACATAACCATCCTTCGGCGGGTTACCGCAAAGCCAATCGACCTTACCTGCAGCCGCAGTCGAATTGAGCCAGGAACGCATATTGCTGTCTCTCCAATAATTTGAGCCGTAATCGGCGCGCTTATAGCTTCTGCTGTGCGATTTCGAATTGCTGTTGTCGTTTGTCTTGGCATCATACGCAAGAGTGTCAACAATTCTGTCTGCAAGCATAAGCGGACCGTTATCGTCAATACTCACGCAACGCCAAAGAATCGAGGCATTATTATATGTTCCCATTTTGACATAATCGCCCACTTTAATATCAGGCTTTGACGCCGCCTGAGCGAACATAGGCAACAGCGAAACAGCCATGCACATCGTAAGCAATACTGCCGTCAGTTTTTTTACCATTAACTCAATCCTTTACCAAATATATTTGCTTACATTATATATGACTTGGTTATAGATGTCAACACAATTATAGTTAAACTTTTGTCAATTATGGCAGCTGCCTCTCATAATAAAATGCTTTTCGCAGCGTTAACATTCACGCTTTCCTTTTGCCGCTTATATATGACGAAAAAAACGTCTGATTTGCCCTTAAACACAAAAAAGCACCCTCCACTTTCATAAAAAAAGCAGAGAGTGCTTAACATGGTTAAAAACAATTCACTTGACCGCAAATACCGCAAGTATCAGCTGCAAATTGAGCTGATAATTTTTTCCGCATCAAACGGCTCGCCGAAATGATTTCTATAATCCGAATTTAATATATATACCGTTACCTTATCGCTGCTTTCCGCTACGATACTGAAATATGACGAAGACCGCATTTCAAATTTGTCTGTGTAATTACAGTATTTATATCGGTAATCGCCATTGGTTCCGTCTGTATATTTAATGCTTTTTCCGCCGACCGAGGTCTCCCTTAACAGTTCTTTTTCAAGCCTTTTCTTAATAAGCTTTCGCGAAGCCGCCGTTCCGCCGGTATACTCATATACGGTAGCTGTATAATAGTTATAGCTGCCGTCGTTTTTGGAATAATTATCAACAGTATAATAACCGCTTAAAAAGCCGTTTGAATACAGCTCATCATCCGAACGCTCAGCCTCGTAATCAGACAAATCGACAAAATTACCCAAGCTGTATTTACTCTCGGCGGCTTCTTTATAGTTGCTCGTCTTTTCGCTGCCAGAATTTACAAATACCGCGGCAAAAAACGACACGGAGAAAACCACGCAGAAGGCCGCTATACATAAGGAGCTTATCTTAAGCGCGGATTTTATTTTTGCGTCATTGACAAAAAAGTAAGCGATATAGCAAATTATTCCGGGTATCAAAATTATGCTCGGTATAATCAGTTCAAAGGTATCAACAACAATATATATCGGTGTTGTTGTTACTTGGCTTTTGACAAAAGCCCAAAGAAGCCCCAATGCCACCACTGCAATTAAAATGACGACGAGATTTTTAATTGATTTCTTTTTATCCATATTAGCCCCCGCTTTTTATAAGTAACAGAATATGTGTTACTTCCGCAACATATTGTATGTATACAATATGTTATATTGTTTTTTTCGTTTTGTCAACAGCGGCTGCTTTTAAGAACGATAAAGGAAATTAAATGCACTTTACCGACAACCAAACACGGTATACTCTGCCGCTTTTATTACGGGTTGTTCACACAACGAAAATGCAAAAAGCAGGACATAGCTTTTGCTATATCCTGCTTTTTTGGCGGAGAGTGAGGGACTCGGCTCACTTCGTTCGCCCGCGAGTTTGCTCCGCAAACTATCCTATTGTAAACCTCTTTTGACAAGACTTCGTCTTGCAAAAGATTGTAAGGGTTCGAATCCCTTGCTGTCTTATCAACAAAAAAATAAAGGGTATAGCAAACGCTATACCCTTTATTCTTGGCGGAGAGTGAGGGACTCGGCTCACTTCGTTCGCCCGCGAGTTTGCTACGCAAACTATCCTATTGTAGACTTCTTTTGACAAGACTTCGTCTTGCAAAAGATTGTAAGGGTTCTCTTCACTTTTGTATCAAAAAAACTAGTGAAAAACAAGGGCTGAAAGTCTTCTGCGATTTTGCGGAGTTCTAACGGATTTTCGAGAAAGTCTATTAGAATTTTTTATAGAACTACGCCTATTTTTACTCCAAAATCACCCCTTTGGCAGTGCGTGAAATGTCCCGATTATGCCGGACAACACCCAAAATCGTGTAGGTTAATTCGTTTCAAGAAGTGGATTTTCACAGAGTTTTCACTTTTTCGTTCTTGAAAGTGAAAATTCATTTTAAACACTGATAACACATATCCTCGACTAAAATAGAAGATTTATTCATTTTAGCTGGGGGTTCCATCTCTTTACTTTGAAATGTCATAAAATTTACCGCTATAATATATTGAAATGTCATTTCTATTGTGCTATAATACATTTGAAAAGTTTTGACGGAGGAAATTTTATGCTATATCGTAAGATAGAATCTCTCATTGAAGAGCATTTAAAATCTGATTCTAAAAAGATTCTTTTAATCGACGGCGCACGTCAGATTGGCAAAACCTACATCATTAATCATGTAGGCAAAAAACTTTTTGAAAACTATATAGAAATCAATATGATTGCCGATTCTTTGGGCGACCGCCTTTTTGAAAATACTAAAACCGTTGAAGATTTTTATCTGCAAGTCAGTATGCTTGCAGGAAATAAAATGAAGAATAAAGAAAATACACTGATTTTTATTGATGAAATTCAGGCTTATCCTCATTTACTCACTCTGCTCAAATTTTTGTCGCAGGATGATAAGTTCACTTATATTGCAAGCGGATCGCTTTTAGGTGTTACGCTGTCGCAAACCACCTCGATTCCGATGGGGAGCATACGAAAGGTCAGAATGTTTCCGCTGGATTTTGAGGAATTTCTTTATGCTAACGGAATGAACGAACTTGCAATTTCCTCAATGCGCAAAAAGTTTGAGCGGTTTGAAGCATTAGATGAGTCCATGCACAATAAGATGATGGATTTATTCCGCAAATTCTTGCTTGTAGGTGGTTTACCCGATGCGGTCAATACCTATCTTGAAACAAAAAACATTCAGGCAGTCCGAGATATACAAAATGAAATTCATGATTACTATGCAGCAGATGCTTCCAAATACGATGATGAAATGAAGTTGAAAATTCGCAGAATTTATGACCTTATTCCCTCTAATATGGAGAATAAGAAAAAAAGAATTGTTGTACAAAGCATTGAGAACAAGAGGGGTAAGACGTTCAATAATTATGCAGATGAATTCGATTATCTTATAAGCGCAGGTATCGCACTGAATGTTCAGGCGATTTCTAATCCGACATTCCCCCTGATCGAATCTACCGGAAAGAATCTGCTTAAACTTTATCTGAATGATGTCGGTATTCTTACGGGTATTCTTTACGGAAATAACATCCGAGCTGTGCTGAATGATGAGAGAAGTATCAATCTGGGATCTGTTTATGAAACAGTTGTTGCGAGCGAATTAATCGCTCACGGTCATAAACTCTTTTATTATGATAATCGCAGCAAGGGTGAGGTTGATTATCTTATTGATGATTATGATAGCCTTTCTGCCGTGCCAATTGAAGTTAAGTCCGGTAAGGACTATACCGTGCATAGCGCATTGAACACATTTGTTCAAAACGAAGATTATCATATCAAAAAAGCATTCGTTGTATCCAACGAAAGAAATGTCACACAAAACGGCAAAATAACTTATATACCAATCTACTATATTATGTTTTTTAACGCCGATTGGGGCAATAAAAATTTGCAGTTCTAAAATGAAAGTGTTATCGGTAAATCGCCGTCGGTGCTCGGTACATCTGCTGTCTCTGTATGAGCGACCGCCTCTCTGCCTTTGACAGAGATAACCTCATCGTCCCGATTGGGGTGATATGATGTTTATTGAAAGTGAGGAAAATAAAATGAGTTACGGAATCTATACACAAGAAGGTATTAAAAAAGGTTTAATTCATATTACGGAAGATGAAAACGTTATTACGTATATTCATCACAATATTACTCGAAATTATAAAAATCCTGAGGAAAAAGTTCAAGCAGAAATTTTTTGCAAATTAGTCCTTTGGTATAAATACCCTGTAGAAAAAATCGGGTTATATGTTCCTGTTACGGACGGTTCCACAAAAAAGCAGGCGGATATCTTTGTCTATAACGATAGTAACCATACGTCTCCACTTATTGTTATCGAATGCAAAAAAGAAGATGTTTCTGAGCAAGAATTTGCACAAGCTACCAATCAGGCTTTTTCGTATGCTCACTTTACTGCAGGAACTATCAAATATGTATGGACTACATCAGGAATCAAAAATGCATATTTCAAGTTTGATAAAGAAAGCAGTGTTAGGGAAACTGTTTCCGATATCCCTCAGCACGGTGTTAAAAAGCTTAGTTCCTACAAATATGCCTATAATGGTGGCTCTACAGCAAGTGGTCAACAATTGTTTCCTCTTGCAAAAGTTACTGAAAGCGAATTGACTAATATATTCAAGCAAGCACATCAAGCACTTTGGGGTGGCGGTGAGCTTAACCCCTCTGAAGCTTTTGACGAGCTTGATAAATTAATCTTTTGTAAAATATTTGACGAGAAAAAAGATCGAGATGTTGGAGAACCCTATGATTTTCAGGTAATTCCCGTTGAACCGGAAAACAACACAGAAGAAGCAAAGGCTAAGGCTGAAGCGGAAACCAACAAGCGACTTCTTAAGCGATTGACTGCTTTATATGAAGAAGGTCGTCAGATTGGCGAAAGAAAGAACGATCCCGAAATCTTCAAGGATAACATAAAATTAAACGCATCCAAAGCAAGAACTGTTGTAAGTTATTTAGAAGGTGTTGACTTATTAAGTACTGACCTTGATAGTAAAGGACGTGCATTTGAAACCTTTATGGGTTCATTCTTCCGTGGCGATTTTGGACAGTATTTCACACCGAGAAACATCGTATCTTTTATTGTCGATAGTCTTCCTATTACCAATAAAAGCAAAGTAATAGATACTTCTTGCGGTAGTGGTGGATTTTTGTTGCACGCCTTAGATAAAGTGCGTAAAGCTGCAACTGATAAATACCCTGATTACAAAACCGATATTAAACAATATCAAAGATGGTGGCCGTTTTGGCATAATTTCGCAGAGAATAATCTTTTTGGAATTGAGATTAACGAGCAAATCGCACGTACTGCCAAAATGAATATGATTATTCACGATGACGGTCATACTAATGTCGTGGCATCTGATGGTTTAGTGTCTCCCGAAGTTCTGCAGGAGAAAACGGGCAATTCGGGCTTTAGACGGAATTCTTTTGAGTTTATTATTACGAACCCTCCCTTTGGTTCTGTTATTAAACAAACAGAAAAAGCTTATTTACATCAATATTCTTTAGCGACTAAAGATGTGGATTGGCTCAATCCGGCGAGCAAAGCCGCAGATCGTCCGAGTCAAAGCAGCGAGGTTCTCTTCATTGAACAGGCAGAGCAATACCTTGCTGATGGCGGTTATTTGGCAATTGTTTTGCCCGATGGTATTTTAACAAATTCCAGTATGCAATATGTTCGTGATTATATCAGTGACACATTCCGTGTTGTCGCTGTTGTTTCTATGCCTCAAACTGCATTTATGGCAACAGGAGCCGGAGTAAAAAGCTCTGTGGTGTTCTTGAAAAAGTACAGCAAAAAAGAGAAAGAAAAACGTCAGTCAGTTAGAACAGGCATACAATCTTCTTTGTTGGCAGAATCCGATAATGGCATGGAATTATTTAATTTGTTGGAACAGAAGAAAAAAGAAACAGCTAAGTACAATAAATTAATTAAGGCCGCCGAAAAGGATTCTGATGAAGACACAAAAAGATTCAAAGACGAAAAACAGGCTGTTATTGATGGATTTGATGAAAGAATAGAAAAAGTCAAAGAATTATTAACGGAATCTTATGAGGAGCAATATAAGAAATCGTTAATTAATTATCCTATTCTCATGGCAATTGCTGAGGATATAGGCTTCGACGCCACAGGAAAGGAAACAGGAAATAACGAACTAATAGAAATTTCTAAGGAGTTAAGTAAATTTATAGAAGCAATTGAAAACGGTAAAGATCGTTTTTTTCTCTAAGCCCCAATTTTGATGAGAATAAATTGTTTTTAATAAATTGGGGCGAATTGGAAGGAAGAACTGATGTTGAGTTCTATGTGCCTTCAGTTTTAAAATACATTGAAAGATTGAAAGGCATGGAACACCAGAAGTTGTTGTTTATCTCACAAAAATTTGCAAATGGCTCTACCCCGTCTGAAGGAAAATTTGAACAAACTGGTGTTTTGTATTATCGATCACAAGATATCGGTTTAATGGAGATGCAAAAAAAACAATACATATCGGAGGAGTTTGATGAGAAACTATCTCGATCAAGATGTAGAACGGGAGACGTGTTAGTTGCCATTGTTGGAGCGACTTTAGGAAGAATAGGTTTTATTGAGAGAGATGAACAACAGGGAAATATAAATCAAAATATAACCAAAATCACAATTTCAGATTTGCGATTTTCACCTAAATTTGTTGCCGTTTTTTTGGACTCAAAATTGGGTCAAATTCAGCTTTACAGATTATCAACCAAAACAGCACAATCGTATCTAAATAATGAACAATTAGGTAAAGTTATAATACCTACTGTTTGCAAGTCGCTACAAAATGATATTGTTAAGGCTATAGAAGAAGCTCATCAACAAGCCGAAAAGAAAAAAAGCGAAGCAGATGAATTACTTAACAGCATTAATTACTATATGCTTAATGCGCTTAATATAGCATTGCCTTTGAAGCCATGTGACGATTTAGCAAACAGGATATTTTATATTAATGCTAATGATATGTTAGGTGGTAGGTTTGATCCTCGAAAATATAGCCTTAAGTATAAACAATTATTTGAGACAATAAAATCAGCACCATACAATAGAATGTCGCTGAAAGAAGTAGTATTAAATGATGTTTCAGGAGATTGGGGGTTGGATGACACCGTTGAAGATCCCGATTTAATTTCTTGTTTAACAATCAGAGGAACAGAATTTGATAATAAGTTCAATTTGAATTTAGATAATAACAGGGCTAAATTCAGAAAATACAAAAAGGCATCGTTTAGTAAAATTGAACTGAATGAAAAAGACATTTTGATTGAAAAATCAGGAGGTAGCGAGGATCAACCTGTCGGACGTGTTGCATTTGTAGAGAAAGATATGCTTGATAACTATCCGTTGGCATTCAGCAATTTTATTCACCGTATCCGAATCGATGATAAAAAAGCTGTACCGGAATATGTGTTTGAGTATCTGCGTTTAATGCATAATATTAAAATCACTGAAGTTATGCAAACTCAAACAAATGGCATTAGAAATCTAATAATGCAAGAATATTTCACACAGACTATTCTTCTGCCGGAACAAAAGAAACAGGAAGAGATTGCTGTTCATGTAGCTCAAATGAGAAAACGTGCATTTGAATTGCAAATGGAGGCTGAAAAGATTGTTTCAGATGCAAAAGGAAAGGTCGAAAAAATGCTCTTGGGGGATGAACAATGAGATTAACAGGTGTTATCGATTATTCCATGGGCAATTTCCTCTGTATAAGAGGTTTTTGCCCAATGATCAAGTTAGCAAATATATCTGAAACAATTCCGGAAATTCAGCGTGATTTATTATCCGAACATGCTGGAGAGATGGATAGGTTTTTGTCGAGTGGTGAGTTTACTTTTTTCCCCGAAGTGATCCTCTGTTCTGATTTGGCAGCAAACGGTGCTGAATATGATGCTATTACTTCATTGCGGGTTGCAGTTCGTCAAAAACAGAATTTTAATGGCTGGGTTGGCCCATTCAAATTTGCTACAAAAGGATACGAACTAAAAAGCAAAGAGGATGAACGCAAAAAAGACAATGTGCAAACTGTTTATATGGATTTTGACGTTACAAAAACAGCTAAATTTTTACGTATAGATGGCAACCATAGATTAAGTGCTGTTAATGAGCATTCAGCCTATAAAGATGCCGCTATCCCTTTTTGCTTATTGTTGTTCAACGGAGCAAGTGAAACGGACAAGTTTTGTCGGGCATTGTTTCACAACATCAATACCAAGCAAATTCCCTTGAAAGACGAGGAAAACTTGAGTGTTATCATTGAAAGTGTTGATGTTTTTTCTGACGATGATCTTGCAAACAATTTTGGCACACCATACTTGTATACTCGTAAAATTTGCGATAGGATTAATCTCTCGCATTATCCGCTAATTGAAAAGTACATTGGAAATAGCCAATACACATATTTCGTGGGTATCTTTGAGCATCTATTGAAAGAAGGATTGATTGAAGATAAGCCGAAATGCGTAGATGTTATTATTCAAAAATTATCAGATATTAACACTGCACTAAGAGAATCCGGTATTGCAAACGTGACTGAAAACATTGCGGTTTTAGGAGCGATGACTTTCTACAAGTTGCAAGATCAGGTTAAATACAGAAGTTTTATTAACTGGGTACAAAAGAATAATATCGGCATTGCCGACAAATTGCATATTAATGATGTGATTTCAATTTATGATTCTGTATATGCTCATACGCCTAAACGGGTATTTTTAGCACGTTGGTATCCGGATAGTGAACCACACTTAAGTAAAGCCGAAGGCAGATTGGCTGTAATTAAACGAATTGTGGAACAAGATTTCGGATTAGAATTAATCGACTTGGGAACAAAAGGCGGTGGCACATACTCTATTAGAGATTTGATGTACAGAGAAATAGAAGCTTCTGATATATTCATTGCGGATCTGACAAGCAACAGGCATAACGTTATGGTGGAAGTCGGATATGCAATAAAGAATGTGGGTTTAGAAAGAATGCTTTTATATTTTGAGCCTATGGATGGTGCTGAAAATCCGCCGTTTGATCTCAATGGTTTTCGTTATGAACAAATAGCGGATTCGAACGATATCGAACGCAAAGTTAAACCTAAGCTCAAGGATATTTTGGATGGTGTAGCTTTAGGTGAGCTATAAAAGGAGTCAATTGTGGGAGTAATATACATACTTACAAATCCCTCATTCAAGGAATATGTAAAAATCGGTTATGCCGACAACGTGGATTCTCGGTTAAAACAATTGAATAACAGTGAGTGTATTCCGCTTGCTTTTCGCATTTATGCTACATATGAGGTTGAGGAACGACTTACGGATCTTAAGCTCCATGCACTGATTGACCAACTCAATCCGAATCTGCGTTCGATTGATAATGTTGACGGTAAAAAACGAATTCGTGAGTTCTATGCTATGTCGCCCGAACTCCGCAAAGCACATCAGGAAAACGATAAAGCCGTTATGCGCGCATATGGTTTTTGGTGCAAGCTCAATACCGAATCCGAATGTGTCGCAGAGCTTATGAAGATGTATCAAAACTGGTCGGTGGTTGATATGAAAATTGAAGATATTAATTTCACACTCCCAACCGCCGAAATATTTGAGAACAAGATTTGCACGATTTTTGCTCGATTTGGCAAAAATTAACCAACACGAAACAGGAAAGACATATCAGTTCGTTCCGGTGCAAGATTTCTCAATAGCGTGGACTGACGAAGCTCTGTATGCCAAGTACAGACTGACAGAGTAAGAAATCGCATTTATTGAATCTATGATTAAGCCGATGGAGTGATAATAATCGGTTGAAAACCATATGAAAGCAGGAGCTCAGTATGAACGAAAAACTAAATGGTATTTTTTCATACCTTGACATTGATGATAAAACTGGTTTGGCTTCTGAAAACAATGTAGAAAGTCTATCCGCTTTTCAAAAATTGTTTTACGAGCAAGCAAGAAGTAAGATCGGTGTAGATGCAGTATATTTTTTGAGAGACGAGGAAGGCGTAGCAAAAATCCCATTAATCTATTTTTCAATGCTTGAAGATGATAATACAGCTAAGGCGGCACAATTACATAGATTGTCTTGGAATATGGGTGAAGCACCACTGCTTTTTATAGTTACGCCAACAGAATTAAAAATATATAATAATTACCAAACGCCTCAAAAGAAAGATGGCACTTTAGATCCGGAAGCGGGTTTAATAGATACCATCAGTTTGATTACTGATCTTGAAACTCAAAGACAAAAGCTTGCTCCATACAACCGTATGTTATTAGAAAGCGGTGAGTATTGGAGGCGTGCTGAGGGTCGGTTTAATGTCAACACAAGAATAGACACAACATTAATGAATAACTTGCGAGTTATGCGTAGAAGGTTGATTACTCGAATCAAATCAAGAGTAAATAATGTTCAAATTTCTACTGAGAATATCGTTTCAATTGTTCATGGGTTGTTAAGTCGTTCTATCTTGATAAAGTATTTAGAGGAAAGAAAAGATTCTAATGGCGAATCGGTTTTCCCGAAAGACTTTTATGAGCAATTTTCTTTCGATAACACTGTGTGCAAACAGTATACAGATGTCCTTGGGAATAAGGATGCCACATACAACCTGTTTAGCGTTTTAGAAAGCAAGTTTAACGGTGATATGTTACCGCTCATTGACAACGAACGCGAAATTATTACCAAAGGTGATTTGCAAGAGCTAAAATCTTTTTTAATAGGTGATTCAGATTTAGAAAGTCAACAGATGACATTATGGCCCTTGTATGACTTTAACATTATCCCAATTAAAATAATAAGTAGCATATATGAACTTTTCTTTCATCTCTCTGATGTTGGAGATGATGACAAGGGTACGTATTACACTCCTTTACATCTTGTTGATACACTGTTAGACGAAGTGTACCCTTGGGAAGGTGGGTATGAACCTATTTCCATTATTGATCCGTCTTGCGGATCAGGCATCTTTTTGGTTGAGGTTTACCGTAGAATTGTTTGTCGTTGGATGCACACAAAAGGTGTTTCTCAAATTACTAATGAGCAACTGACTGCTATATTAAAAGAATGTATATACGGTGTTGACTTAAATGAGGAAGCAGTAAGGGTTGCTTCGTTTAGTTTGAGTTTGGCATTATGCGATTTCTTGGATCCACGCAGTATATGGAATGAATTATCATTCCCGAAATTGGTAAATGAAAACTTAATTGTCAGCGACTTTTTCGACAATGATTTAGATTCTCGATTAACAAAATATGATATTGTTATTGGCAATCCTCCGTGGCAGAGTCAGCTTACCAACAAGGCTAACAACTACTTGAAAGAAAACAAATACATAGTAGGAGATAAGCAAATAGCACAGGCATTTCCAATAAAATGCGCTTCCATTTGTAAAGAAACTGGGGTGGTATGCCTTCTCATGCCAAGTAAGGGATTGCTTTTCAATCGTTCACCGAAAAGTCGAGCTTATAGAAGACGCTTTTTCGATGAAAACACCGTGTCTGTCATTATCAATTTTTCTATTTACAGAAAAGTATTGTTTGATAATGCAACTGCACCCTGTACTGCAATTATATATTACCCTAAAAAGATCGATGGAAATAACACAACAATTTTCTATTGTACACCAAAGCCGCAATATTCTTTGCAAGATACTAAAAAATTCTCTATTGATCCAACAGATATATGTAGAATTCCGAGTGATTTGGTGTGTGATGATCGCATTTGGAAGATTGCTATGTGGGGAAGCCCAAGAGATTTGGGGTTAATTGATCGGCTTCAAAGCACCTACCCTTCATTAGATCAATT
>ERZ1106964.1469-NODE-1469-length-16287-cov-3.510412_pt1 | contig 16287 bp, 14 predicted proteins | sample MGYA00403682_ERZ1106964 | MGnify/ENA primary metagenome ERZ1106964 (study PRJEB35170, sample SAMEA104062451) | human gut metagenome | biome: human gut; feature: human-associated habitat; material: faeces | place: Denmark | collected 2013-04-10 ...
CAAACAAAAATCATGGTTCTCTCCTCCTGTTTCATTAGATCGTATGAATTACTACCTGCTTTTCTTGTTCCTGTAAATCGGCCGCTCCTGTATTTTCTTTAGGCGATTTTCAATAGCTGTCGGCGTCCGTTTTAAAACATTTGCAATCATGTAGATATTAGCTCCTCTATGATGCATTTGGATAAGTTGCCTCTCCTCTTCTTTACTCCAAAACTCCATACAACGTGGATATTTTTTTCTATTCTCTTCCCTACGCTGCTTTCTTTCCTGCACCTTTTCTTGCTTAATACGAAATAGGTACTGTTCGTTAGATTCGATCGTGCAATGATCCAAAATTTCGATCAATGCATCTTGGATCTTCTCATTTGAACAGCTGTCATTCAGTGGAAGCACTCTGCCGCTGAGCGGGTTAATTCCTTTGCTAAGGCTCTCAACCATAGTTCTTGCGAGAAAAGGATCCATACCATCATCCTCCTGTTGATTTCCTGTGATACACGTTCCAAGGCTGCCCCTTTCATTCACCCGTACCACGTTGTCATCACAATATACGGCTATCTTTCCTCCCTCAATTATACCGATTCCCCCGCAAAAAGACAACAAAAAATGTGCAGGCGCTTGCTTGCACATTTTTCTCCCGACTGCTACAATGTTAAAAACATTCTGCGAAGGAGTTTTCATATGATCCTCTATTTTTCCGGCACCGGCAACAGCAAATATGTGGCCCAGCGCATGGCGGAGGCTCTGGACCAATCGCTGCTGAGCATGAATGACCGCATCCGCTCCCACGACACCTCCCCCGTGGAGGCGGACGAGCGCCTTGTGATCGTCACGCCTACCTACGCATGGCGCATCCCCCGTCTGGTGCGGGACTGGCTGCTGGAGACGGAGTTCCCCGGCGCAGCGCAGATGTGGTTCATCATGACCTGCGGCAGCGAGATCGGCCACGCCAGCCGGTATAACCGCTCCCTCTGTCAGACCAAGGGCCTGACGGACATGGGGACAGCCCAGATCATCATGCCGGAGAACTACATCGCCATGTTTGACGCTCCGCAGGCGGAGGAAGCCCGACGCATCGTGGCCAAGGCTCAGCCGGATATCGACCGTTCTATCGCCGCCGTCCGGGAGGGCCGTCCCTTTCCCCCGCCCCACGATCGTCTCTATGACCGCTTCATGAGCGGCCCGGTGAACCCCATCTTCTACGCCTGCTTCGTCAAATCCAGCGCCTTTACCGTTTCGGAGGCCTGCACCGGCTGCGGCCAGTGCGTCCGCCGCTGTCCCACCAACAGCATCACCCTCCGGGACGGCAGGCCCGTCTGGGGCAAAGGCTGCACCCACTGCATGGCCTGCATCTGCTACTGCCCACGTCCGCCATCGAGTACAGAAAAAAGAGCCTCGGCAAGCCCCGGTATCATTTCGAAGCCCTGTAAGCCCTCCCGCCAGGCGATGGCCTCCCGCCACGTTCCCGCAGCGGCAAATTTCCGGTGCTGCTCCTGATTCCTCCGGAAGAAACCCCGGATGATCAGCAGAACGAACACCGTCGGCACCATGCCAAAGGACAGCAGCACCGCAAAAGCTCCGAAGAACAGGTCCGCCCACACCAGCCACAGCTGCGTCAGCACCGCAGAGTGCCGTTTTGTCAATAAGACTTTTGAAAAAAATTATTCTTCTCCCCTGCATCTTTCCCTCCTTCACCGCATAGGCTTGTCTGTGAGGTGATACCAATGAAACAGATCCATATACGCCGATTCCTGTCCCTGCTGCTGGCGGCGCTGACTCTGTGGGCCGCCGCCGTCACCGCCGGGAGCGATTCTGCCGCCGCAGCCCTCCAGCAGCTGCGGCAGGGCAGCCGCCTGCCCCAGCAGGCGCTGCGCTGGGAGCTGGGGGACTTCTTCGGTCTGGACTCCCTGTCCGCCGTCACGGTGATGACGCTGGCCCAGTCCCCCCTGCTGCTGGCAGGCCGCAGCACTGTGGCAGCTCTGCTCTCCGCCGGTGTGACCAGAGATCCGCCGAAGCCTGTGGCCCCGGAGTCGCCGGATACGCCCTCCTCCGCAGCTTCCTCCCTCACCGACGGCCTGACCTTTGCCGACAACGGTGTCCCCGCCCAAACCACCGCTCCTACCTCCTCCAAGGGGTACACCGTGGTCAACGGCGTATATCTGAAAAACTCCTCCGGTACGGAGCTGGATGCCGATGCTCTCTCTGACGGCAGCTTTGCCGCCCAGCTCACCGATGACGGCCCGCAGGTGCTCATCGTCCACAGCCACGGCAGCGAGGCCTACACCATGCCCGCCGGGCAGGAATACACCCCCACCGGCAGCTTCCGCACCGACAACGATGCCTGCAACGTGGTGCGGGTAGGCGACGAGATCGCCGCCGCCCTGTCGGAGCGTGGCATTTCCGTCCTCCACGACCGCACCCTTCACGACGTGCCGGACTACAACGACGCCTATCCCCACAGTCTGGCCTCTGTGGAGGATTACATGGAGAAATACCCCTCTCTGGTGTTCGTGCTGGATGTCCACCGGGACGCCGTCTCCGACGCCGACGGCAACCAGTACAAGCTGGTCAGCGCCGAGGAGCCCCACGCCGCCCAGATGAGTTTTATTATGGGCAACGCCTACGACGGCTGGCAGGAGAATCTGAAGCTGGCCATAGCCATTCAGCAGAACCTCAGCGCCGACTATCCTACCCTCATGCGGCCCATTACGATGCTGAACTACCGCTATAACCAGTTCGTCAGCCCCGGCGCCATGCTGCTGGAGGTAGGAGCCGCCGGCAACTCGCTGGACGAGGCCCTTTACGCCGCCCGTCTCTTTGCGCAGGGCTTTGCCGACACGCTGCAAAGCTGAAAACCACACGGGACAGAGCACCGCTCTGTCCCGTGTGGTTCGTTCAATTTTCCCGTCATAGTCTCTCCCCCGCATCCTCCCTTTCCGCATCCGCCAGACACAGCCGCAGACGCAGCCGTTCATTCCGGTACGCCCGCTGCCCCTTCTCCGTCAACCGATAGTTCCGCTGCCGTCCCTGCACCGACGTCTCCTGAATGAAGCCCTCCTCCAGAAAACGCCCCAAGATGGTATACAGCGTCCCCGGTCCCAGACGGACCCGCCCCTCCGTACACCGCTCCGTCCATGCGGCGATCTCCGTGCCGCACAGCTCTCCCCGCCGCAGCGCCATCAGCACATAGAACATGGCCTCCGTCAGCGGTGCGCCCGCTTTTCCTGTCATAGCTCTCCTCCTGCATCGTCATTCGATATCATATATCGATATTGTATCCTTTCCTGTGGGCTCTGTCAAGAAAAATGCAAAATTTACAAAAATTTTTGTGGACAACTCTTATAAGCTGTGATAATATGAGGAATCAATAAAAGAGATACCACCCAGCGCATCCCGCCCGGCGGGAGAAAGGAGCCGTTTATGTCTGTCAAGGAAAGCTATGCCGGCAAGATCAACCGTAAGCTCAATAAGAAGCTCCACGTCATCGACGTGGCGGCGGGCCGGGCTCCGGCGGATCTGGTGCTGAAAAACGCCACTTACGTCAACGTATTCTCCAATGAGCTGTGTCACGGGGACATCGCCGTGGCAGAGGGCCTCATTGTAGGTATGGGTGAATACCACGGCAAGGTGGAGGTGGACGTATCCGGCAAGCTGGTGCTGCCCGGTTTCATCGACGCACACATCCATCTGGAGAGCTCTCTGGTGAGTCCCACGGAGTTTGCCAAGGCGGTGCTGCCCCACGGCACCACCACCGTCATCACCGACCCCCATGAGATCGCCAACGTCATGGGTACCGACGGCATCGAGTATATGCTGCAGGCCACGGAGGACCTGCCGGTGGACGTGCGCTTCATGCTGCCCTCCTGCGTCCCCGCCACGCCGCTGGACGAGTCCGGCTCCAATCTGGATTACCGTGCCATCGACTCCTTCTATGACCATCCCCGTGTGCAGGGACTGGCGGAGATGATGAACTATGTGGGCGTGGTCAACGGCGACGGTCAGGTGGTGGAGAAGATCGTGGCCTCTCAGGCCCACCACAAGAAGATCGACGGCCATGCGCCGGGCCTTTCCGGCAAGGATCTCAACGCCTACATCGCCGCCGGCGTCTACTCCGACCACGAGTGCTCCGATATGGAGGACGCCATGAATAAGCTGCGTCTCGGCCAGTACATCATGATCCGTGAGGGTACGGCCGCCCGGAATCTGGAGGCTCTCATACCCCTGCTCACCAGCCAGTACGTGGATCGCTGTATGTTCTGCACCGACGACAAGCACCCCAACGACCTGCTGGAAAAGGGCCACATCGACTACATCGTCAAAAAGGCTATCTCTCTGGGGGCCGACCCCATCGTTGCCGTGAAGGCCGCCTGCCACAACGCCGCTCGGTACTTCCTGCTGAACAACCGTGGTGCCATTGCCCCCGGCTATTTGGGCGACTTCGTCATCATCGACGATTTCCAGCATTTCGAGATCGAGATGGTCTATAAACGCGGCGTCCTCATGTACGACGGTCAGCTGCGGGACTTCCCCGCCCCGGAGATCGACCCCTATCTGGTGAAGCGGGCTCACGACACCTTCCATGTGGCCCACCTGACGGCGGAGGACTTCTCCGACGGCCGTCCCCACGCCGTCATCGGTATGATCCCCGGTGAGATCGTCACTCAGGATGCCGGCTACGCCGACCACGCCGACCCGGAGCAGGACATTCTGAAGATCGCCGTTATCGAGCGGCATAAGAACACCCACCACATCGGCTTGGGCTACATCAAGGGCTACGGCCTGAAGCGTGGCGCCGTAGCCACCTCCATCAGCCACGACAGCCACAACATCATCGTGGTGGGTGCCACCGACGAGGATATGGCCGCCGCCGCCAACCGCATCGTGGAGAACCGTGGCGGCATCACCGTCATGGAGAACGGTCAGGTGCTGGGCGAGGTGACGCTGTCCATCGCCGGCATCATGTCCGACGACAGTCTGGTGATGGTGAACAGCGCTCTGGAGGATGCCAAGGACGAGGCCTTCGGTTTGGGCGTCTCCCGTGGCATCGACCCCTTCATGACCCTGAGCTTCATGGCCCTTCCGGTGATCCCTTCTCTGCGGATCACCACCCGTGGTGTGTTCGATGTCTCCAGTCAGCGTTATATCTGACCTCCTCATCCTCCCCATAGCGTGATACCCCCCGGAGCCTTCGGCTCCGGGGGTATCACATTTCCCCTTGAAAAGAGGGAGGACGCCGCAGCGTCCTCCCTCTTTTCACAAGCTATTCTTACTTCACCGTACCGTCGGCGTTGAACACCGGCAACGGAGCCAGATACTGGATGTCCTTGCGCTGCTGGGCGTCGCCCTCGGCCAGCACGGCGATGCGGTCCACCACGATGCCGCCGGCCAGCTTCACCAGCTCCTCCATGGCGTGGAGGCTGCCGCCGGTGGAGATCACATCGTCCATCAGCACGATGCGCTTGCCACGGATCATGTCGGCGTCGTCCCGGCCCAGATACAGCTTCTGCACCCCGGCGGTGGTGATGGAGCGATCCTCCACATGGATGGGATCGGGCATATAGGCCTTGGGGCCCTTCCGGGCGATGAAGTACTTCTTGGCGCCGGACTGCCGGGCCATTTCGTGGATCAGGGGGATGCTCTTGGCCTCGGCGGTGAAGAGGTAGTCGTACTCCTCATTCTCCACCAGCTTCAGCAGGTCACGGGCGCAGGCCACCGTCAGCTCCGCATCACCGAAACAGATGAATGCACCGATATACAGATCATCCGCAACCTTGCAGATGGGAAGTTCCCGCTGCAGGCCCGCCACGGTCATGGAATAGGTCATCTTTGAAACTCCAATCCGCCGGGCGCAGCCACGCCCCGGCTGCCGCCTTTAGGCGGACGGCACGCCTTTGTTTTTAAGTACCGCTTGGATGCACTGGCCAAGCCATAGTATATTATATAAGCAATTTGGCAAATGTCAATATCCGTCTGCACTTCTGCTTATGAAAGTTCCTGCTTTTCGCTCCCATCTGTTTCTCTCCATTCTAACATTTTTTCTTGCGCTCTCATAAATTTTCAGCTTATTTTTACGTTTTGCACAAAAAACGCCGGTATTTTTCAGTAACCCCCGCTCGTCCTTTTCCCCCTGACCCCCTTGCGGGAACCGGAAATTGGTGTTATCATGACCTTAACAGGGTTCATTCTTCCTGTGAAAGTAACGGAACAAGGATTTAGGAGGAACAAATTATGAACGCATATCTGGCCAGTGTTTTGGAAAACGTTCGGACAAAGCACGGCAACGAGCCGGAGTTCGTGCAGACCGTAGAGGAGGTTTTCTCCTCCATCGAGCCGGTCATCGAAAAGCACCCGGAGTATGAGAAGGTAGACCTGCTGGGCCGTATGGTGGAGCCCGAGCGTATGTTCACCTTCCGGGTGGTGTGGTGCGACGACAATGGCCAGTGGCATACCAACCGTGGCTGGCGCTGCCAGTTCAACGGGGCCATCGGCCCCTACAAGGGCGGCCTGCGGTTCCAGAAGAACGTCTACGAGGGCATCATCAAGTTCCTGGGCTTCGAGCAGACCTTCAAAACCAGCCTGACGGGCCTGCCCATCGGCGGCGCCAAGGGTGGCTCCGATTTCGATCCCGCCGGCAAGTCCGACGCCGAGGTCATGCGCTTCTGCCAGAGCTTCATGACGGCTCTGTACCGCTACATCGGGCCGGACGTGGACGTCCCCGCCGGCGACATGGGCGTGGGCGGCCGTGAGATCGGCTACCTGTTCGGCCAGTATCGCCGCCTGAAGGGTGCTTGGGAGAACGGCGTCCTCACCGGCAAGGGCCTCAGCTACGGCGGCTCCCTGATCCGCCCGGAGGCCACCGGCTACGGCGCTGTCTACTATCTGCAGGAGGTCCTCAAGCACGAGGGCGACACCATCGAGGGCAAGCGCATCGCCCTGTCCGGCTACGGCAACGTGGCTTGGGGCATCATGAAGAAGGCCACTGAGCTGGGTGCCAAGGTCACCTATATGTCCGGCCCCGATGGCTATGTCCACGATCCCGACGGCATCAACACCGAGGAGAAGCTGAACTTCATTCTGGAAATGCGTGCCAAGGATCCCATGCACTGCAAGCCCTATGCCGACCGCTTCGGCTGCGAGTTCGTGGCCGGTGCCAAGCACTGGGGCGCCACGGACGTGGATGTGAATATGCCCTCCGCCATGCAGAACGACGTCCGCATGGATTCTGCCGAAAAGATCGCAGCCTCCGGCGTGAAGTACTACATCGAGGTGGCCAATATGCCCACCACCAACGACGCTCTGAACTTCCTGCGGGCCCAGAAGCATATGATCGTGGCTCCCTCCAAGGCCGTCAATGCCGGCGGCGTGGGCGTCTCCGCTCTGGAGATGGCACAGAACTCCGAGCGTCTGGTCTGGACCGCCGAGGAGGTGGATGCCCAGCTGCATAAGATGATGAAGACCATCCATCAGGTGTCTGCCGAGGCCGCTGAGGAATACGGTCTGGGCTACGATCTGGTGGCCGGCGCCAATATCGCAGGCTTCAAGAAGGTGGCGGAAGCCATGATGGCGCAGGGCTGCTTCTAAGCCGTCCCTCCTCCCTATTCACCCATAAAAAAGCATCCCCGGTACAGCTGCGCCGGGGATGTTTTTTCTTTGGATGCGGAAACCACCGGCTCTGCCGGCGAAGGTGCTCCCTGAAAGCTTTCCCTTCCATCGACGAGCAGCCAAGTGAGCCGCAAGCAGAAGTCTTGATAGAGGAGTTTATGCAAGCAGATGCCTTAATAGGGGGAATCCGTGTAAACAGAACACAAGTTTCCCGTTTACGGGTCGAAAATCGCAAGGAAATAAAATTCAGTGGTTTCTGATCCGTGTCCCTTGATTGGTTCCGCCAGCAAAATTGCCCATTTCAGGGCAATCGAACCTCTGGAGTAATCGAGAAATATATTTCTTCACAAGAAAAACAGCTGTAAGGTAACTCTGCCTTACATCTGTTTTATTTTCTCACTTTTTTCCTTTTCCCCACTTACTCATAGGGCGGAATACCAGCGGCCAGACGGCTCCCGCCACCAGCACCAGCAGGAAGTACCGCACGCCGCCGGCCAACCCTTCATGGCCCAATAGCGCCAGCAGCGGAGCCTTCAGGCCGCTCTTGATGGCCAGCAGCAGCGCCATGCCCACAGCCACCTTGATCACCTGCACCCACCAGACGGCCTGCGTCTCGAAGTGAATATACCGCCGGTCCAGCAGCCAAGCCAACGTCATACCCGCCACAGCGCCCAGCATCTTCCATGCATTGCCGATGCCGCTGGCCAGATTCTCCGCATCCATATCCGCCGGAAAGCCGCAGGTCTCCACGAACACCACAAAGGCCCCGCTGACCACCAGCATGGCAGCCAGCACATAGCCCATGTATCGGGGCTTTTCCTGCGCCCGCCGCATCAGGGGATACAGTCCCAGCACCAGCGCCGCCGCCAGTACCAACGACACCCCCACGTCCGCCGGGGTATGTACCCCCAGATACATCCGGGAAAAGGCGATGACCAGCGCCAGTGCCGTCAGCCCCAGCCGCACCCACCGGCGTCCGCCCCACCGGGCCATGCCGCCGAAGAGCCCTATGGCGTTCTGGGTATGGCCGCTGGGGAAGGAGTACCCCGTGGCCTCCGCCCGTGCGCTCTCCACAATGGTAAAGTTGGGGTCCCGCACCCACGGCCTCGGCACCCGGCAGATCAGCTTCAGAAACTGGTTCAGCACCGTGCCGCAGAAAGCGATGGTCATCAGATAGTACCCCTCCCATTTGCTGACGCACCAGAACACCACCACCGCCGCCACAATGAAGATCACCTCGCCGCCCAGTTGGGTCACGGCACTCATGACGCCGTTCCAAAAGGGCGTTCGAATTTTTTCCAGCGCATATAAAATGTCCACTTTTCCGTCTCCTTTTGTCCTGATCTCTGACAGAAATTTCGTCCTATATCTGTCCTATATCAGTTGGAATTTTGTTCAGATCATTTGTCCTGATCAGAAAACTGCATTTTCTTCTTCCAAACGATCCTCCTCCGATTCTTTCTTCCGACAAGGCTACCGGGAAGGGCAGCAGCTGCCCTTTCTCAGCTGTCTGACTTTTCCGTCATCTCTTTCTCCGACAGCTGTTCCCCGATCGTCTGCTTTCCAACCGCCCTCTTTTAGCGGTGGCCGCCGCAGCCGTGGGGCTCCTTCTCCGGGGCGGCGTAACTCTTTCCCGTCACCGTCTCCGGCACGATCCTCACCACACGGGTGGCCGACATATATTTTTCCATATACTCGCTGAACCGGCCCATGCCCTTGGGGTCATAGGCGGTACACAGCAGCAGCATGGCCTTCACCTGCTCCGCTTCATCGGTGACCACCTCCGCACGGCCATGAAGCACCGCCGAGGCATAGGCCATGGAGAACTCGTTGGGGATGGCCGCCGCATAGGAGACTGCCGACAGGCATACCGGCGGGTTTTTCGCCAGCAGCTCCCACTTTTCGCCGTGACCGGCGCAGTGGAAATACACCACATGGTACGCCTCATCCACCACCGGGGAGATAGGGATGGCGTAGGGCTTCCCCACCTCATCCGTCAGAGACAGGGTGGCATAGGGAGCCTTCTGGAATACCTCCCAGGCAAAGGCGGCATCCCGCTCCCGATCCTTTCGCAGCATTGCTTTTTCCTCCTTATCAGGTGGCCGGGCCACCCTGTTTTACCCCGCTCTCCTGACCAGCAGCCAACCGGATATGCGGGGAAAATATCAGACATATTCAAGTGATATGGTCTATCCTATGGATGGTACCATGATTCCCATAGAAATGCAACAAACATTCTTGACTTTTCCCGGAGGTGAAATATAATATATGGGTGAAAATTTTTGCAACGTGATGAATCGATATTAGGAGGACAAGCCCATGACACTGGATCACAGCTATTTCGAGGAAATGGAGGCCAAGATCCCCCACGGAAAGATCCGCACCCGGTTCGCCCCCTCCCCCACCGGCTATATGCACGTGGGCAATCTGCGGACGGCGCTGTACACCTGGCTCATCGCCCGCAGCCACGACGGCACGTTTATCCTGCGGATCGAGGACACCGACCAGAGCCGTCAGGTGGAGGGCGCTGTGGATGTCATCTACCGCACCATGGCCGAGTGCGGCCTGACCCATGACGAAGGTCCGGACGTAGGCGGCCCCGTGGCCCCCTATATCCAGTCCCAGCGCCGGGACACCTACGGAAAGTACGCCCGGCTGCTGGTGGAAAAGGGCGGCGCCTACTACTGCTTCTGCGAAAAGACGGAGTCTGAGGAGGATTCCGGGGAATTTGACCGGGCCGCCGATCCCTGCCGGGAGTTGACGGCCCAGCAGGTGCAGGAAAAGCTGGAGGCAGGTCTGCCCTACGTCATCCGCCAGCGTATCCCCGCCGGAACCACCACCTTCCACGACGCCATTTTCGGGGACATCACCGTGGACAACAGCACGCTGGACGATCAGGTGCTGCTGAAGCGGGACGGTCTGCCCACCTATAACTTCGCCAACGTCATCGACGACCACCTGATGGGCATCACCCATGTGGTGCGGGGCAGCGAGTATCTGGCCTCCGCCCCAAAGTATAACCTGCTGTACGAGGCCTTCGGCTGGGAGGTCCCCACCTATGTTCACTGCTCCCCCGTCATGCGGGACGCTCAGAACAAGATGTCCAAGCGCCACGGCGATCCCTCCTATGAGGATCTGAAGGCGGAGGGCTATCTCACCGAGGCCATCCTCAACTATGTGGCCCTGCTGGGCTGGAGCCCCAAGGGGGAGTTGGCGGAGCAGGAGCTGTTCACCCTGCCGGAGTTGGTGAAGGCCTTTGACATGACGGGCATCTCCAAGTCTCCCGCCATTTTCGACCGGCAGAAGCTGGATCACTTCAACGCCGTCTATCTGCGGGGCATGGCCCCGGCGGCCTTCGCCAAGGCCGCCGAGCCCTACATCCGCCAGACGGTGACAGACCCCCGGTTCGACACCGCCGCCATCGCCGCTCTTTTGCAGGCCCGGTGCGAGAAGCTCACGGACATCCCGGAGAAAGTGGACTTCTTCGATGCCCTGCCGGAGTATCCCGTGGACTACTATACCAATAAGAAATCCAAGACCAACCCCGACGTCTCCCGTGCCATGCTGGAGGCGGTCATCCCCGTGCTGGAGGGCCTGACGGAGTGGACGGACGAGGCCATTCACGACGCACTGGTTGATCTGGCGCAGCGGCTGGAGGTGAAGAACGCCACCCTCATGTGGCCTGTCCGCATCGCCGCCGCCGGTAAGCTGGTGACCCCCGGCGGAGCCGTGGAGATCTGCCGCATTCTGGGCAAAGATGAGACGCTGCGCCGCCTGAACGCCGGTCTCGCCATGCTGGGGGCATGATGGACTGGCTGGAACAGCAGCGCACCCGGCTGCACGGATTTTACCACACGGAGTACCGCTACTCCCTCCGCATCACCGCCATCGCCTTCGGCGCACTGATCCTGCTGGGCTTTGCCGCCAGCCTACTGCTGCCGGATCTGGCAGACCAGCTGTTCCTGCAGTTCGCCCAGCAGATGGCGGAGCTGGGCATCATGGACACCACCGGCCGGGTGGATGTGCTGGCGCTGTTCGGCAACAACGTCCGGGCGACGGTGTTCAGCATCGCCTACGGCTTTATCCCCTTTATCTATCTCCCGGCCCTGTCCATCGGCATCAACTCCCTGCTGCTGGGGCTGTTTGCCGGGGTGTACGTCAACAACGGCATCTCCCTGCTGGCGTATTTTGCGGGCATCGTCCCCCACGGCATTTTCGAGTTGCCGGCCCTGATCCTGGCCCTCAGCAGCGGCATCTATCTCTGCCGCAAGGTCACAGACTACGTCCGGCACAACGAAAAGGGCGTTATGGGTCCCCTGATGAAGGATCTGCTGCGCCTGTTCGTCATGCACATCATCCCCCTGCTGATGGCAGCGGCGGTGATAGAGGCCTATGTGACACCGCAGCTTTTGAAGCTGTTTCTGTAAAAACTTTAGTGCCGCAGCGTGCGGCGAAAGGAGCATCACATGAACGAGAAGAATGTACGAAGCATCCCGGAGCTTTTTGGCAGCATGGTATTCAGCCAGGCTCAGATGCGACAGCGTCTGCCGGAACGGGTCTATGACGCATGGCAGCAGTGCCTGATCCAAGGAACTTCTCTGGATCGCTCCATCGCCGACGAGATCGCCGCCGCCATGAAGGACTGGGCCATCGAAAAGGGCGCTACCCACTACACCCACTGGTTCCAGCCCATGACGGGCTTTACCGCCGAGAAGCACGACAGCTTCATCGCCCCCAACGTCCCCGGCACCATTTTGATGGAGCTGTCCGGCAAGGAGCTGTCACAGGGTGAGGCGGACGCCTCCAGCTTCCCCTCCGGCGGTCTGCGGGCCACCTTCGAGGCCCGTGGTTATACGGCGTGGGATCCCACGTCCTATGCCTTCATCAAGGATCAGACCCTGTATATCCCCACCATCTTCTGCTCCTACGGCGGCGAGACGCTGGATAAAAAGACGCCTCTGCTGCGCTCTATGAAGCAGCTGGATACACAGGCCATCCGCATCCTGCGGCTGTTCGGCAACACCACGGTGCAGCACGTTACCGCTCAGGTGGGGCCGGAGCAGGAGTATTTCCTCATCGACAAGGCCATGTATCGCCGCCGGGAGGATCTGATGCTCTGCGGCCGCACGCTGTTCGGTGCCAAGCCTCCCAAGGGGCAGGAGCTGGACGACCACTACTACGGTGCCATCAAGCCCCGTGTGGCGGCCTTCATGCATGAGCTGGATCAGGAGCTGTGGCAGGTGGGCGTGCTGGCCAAGACGGAGCACAACGAGGTGGCGCCCGCCCAGCACGAGATCGCCCCGGTGTACTCCGACGCCAACAGCGCCTGCGACCACAATCAGTTGACCATGGAGTTTCTGAAGAAGGTGGCCGATCGCCACGATCTGGTGTGCCTGCTCCACGAAAAGCCCTTTGCCGGGGTCAACGGCAGCGGCAAGCACGACAACTGGTCTCTGGCCACGGATACCGGTGAGAACCTGCTCAAGCCCGGTCGTACCCCCAGTCAGAACGCCCAGTTTCTGCTGTTTCTGGCGGCCTTCATCAAGGGCGTGGACGAGTATCAGGAGATGCTGCGCTGCTGCGTGTCCTATCCCGGCAACGACCACCGGTTGGGCGGCAACGAGGCGCCTCCCGCCATTGTGTCTATCTTCCTTGGCGACGAGCTGACGGCCATCCTCCGCTCCATCATCGACGGCACGGCCTATGTGGACATCACCAAGAAGAAGCTGGAGATCGGCGTGGATACCCTGCCGGAGCTGCCGCAGGATACCACCGACCGCAACCGCACCTCCCCGCTGGCCTTTACCGGCAACAAGTTCGAGTTCCGGATGTTGGGCTCCTCCCAGTCCATCGCCAGCCCCAATGTGGTGCTCAACACCATCATGGCCGACGAGCTGAAGCAGTTTGCCGACCGGCTGGAGAAGGCGGAGAGCTTCCATCAGGCCCTGCAGGAGCTGCTGCGGGATACCTTCCGGGATCACCAGCGCATTATCTTCGACGGTAACGGCTACGACGACGACTGGGTACAGGAGGCCAAGCGCCGGGGGCTCAGCAATCTGCGGGACACCGTGGACTGTATGCCCGCCTACATCGACGAGAAGAATGTGGCGCTGTTTTCCCGCTTCGGCATCCTGACGCCGGAGGAGATGCACGCCCGGTACGAGATCCATCTGGAGAATTACTGCAAGGTCACGGCCATTGAGGCCGCTACCCTGCGGGATATGACCCTGCGGGGCATCCTGCCCGCCGTCACCCGCTACACCGGCGATCTGGCCAAGGGCGTTGTGAGGAAGCGGCAGGCGGAGATGACCACTCCCTGCCGGGTGGAGAGCTATCTGGTTCAGCAGCTGGATACTCTCAGCGGCGACCTGCTGGACGCCTGTCAGGCTATGAGCCGGGCGCTGGAGGCCGCTCCCGCCGCCGATGCCGGCATCGACGCCGCCCGGTACTACCGGGATCAGGTGGCCTCCCGGCTGGAGGAGATGCGGAGCATCATCGACCGCATGGAGCCGCTGGTGGGGGCCGACTACTGGCCCTATCCCACCTATGCAGACATCCTGTTCTCCGTGTAATGATACCCGATACGAAAAGAGAGTGTGTTCCGGATGGAACACACTCTCTTTTTCGTCAACCGGCGGGGTGAGCCAGACGGCTGAGTAAACTAAACGGAGGGATCAATAGTCGGAGTTCAGCCACGGCTTCTGGCCGTAGTGAAGAAGCTGCGCCAGCTGCTGCCAAGGGCCGGTGACGGCGACGGCTCCCAGCCGCACCATGCTCTCCAATCCGCAGGAGGCCATCAGCAGGGATGCCAGATCCCCCTGCCGGCACGTCACCGTTACCTCGGCGGGTGCTTCCTCCGGGAGGGCGGACCAGCGGCCGCCGTCGAAGCGCAGCACCGTGCGGCAGTCCCGGTGGGCCAGCTCATCACGGTAGCAGAAGGCCGCTGTCAGCGTCCCCTGCGGGAGGGTGCGATAGGCGGTGGCGGTCACGAAGGCCGCCGGGTCCAGAAGCTTGAACATGGTGCCTATGGCGGAGACGTTGGTTTGCAGGAAGCCGTAGTCGATGTAGTTGCCGGAGACGTCCTGCGGGTCCTCCAGCAGGTGGTGGAAGTCCTCCTCTCCGGTGCGGAGGCGCACCGTCTGGGCCAGATCCTCCTGCAGCTTCAGCGCTCCCAGCAGCGCCCGGAGGACAACGCCGTCGTCGTACACCAGTTCCTCCACCGACAGGCGGTTGCGGGTGTAGTTGGTGTCGCTGGCGCTCTCAAAGCGATAGGCCACATAGCCCCGCAGCGTCCCGTCGTCGGCGCAGTAGCCGATGCGGCGCACCTGAACATCCGTGCGGGCTGCCCGAACCTCCTCCTCGAACTTCTCCACCATGCCGTGGTTCTGGGCGGCGAAGCGGCTGTGACAGGCCAGCACCCGGTCAAAGTCCTCCGGCTGCAGCAGGCGCAGATGGCGGCGGGCCTCCCCGTCGGGCTTGGGCAGCACGGCGGTGGGCAGGTGGTACTCGTAGAGTTTCCCCGCAAAGCCATAGCCCATGCGGCGGTAAAAGGAGATCTGGAAGGGCAGCAGCAGCGTCAGCAGAGCGCCGTGGCGGCGGGCGTAGTCCTCGAAGTAGCGGATCATCTCCAGCGCCGCCCCCTGCTTTTTATGGAGGGGGTGTACCTCCAGCGCCATCAGGCCGCAGGCCGTCTGCATCCGGCCGAAGCAGTTCATGGAAAAGAGGATCAGCTTCATGGTGGCAATGAGTACGTCCCCTTCAAACAGGCCCACCGTCTGCACCTGACGGTCCTCCCGCAGCTCCAGACGGTGCTTCTCCCGGTAGTGCTCCCGGCACGCTTCGTCCAGCGTTTTATAGGCCGGGTAGGCGTTGAGGTAGATGTCCAGATAGGCCTCCAGATCCTGCTGGGTCAAGGGGCGGATGGTGTGGTTGGTGTGTTCCATGGCGGCGGGCTCCTTTCACATGATTAGATGAAGCTATTGTACCGTGTTTTGCCGGTTCCGTCAACGATGGGTAAGAAAAAAGCCCATCCGCTCAGGCGGACAGGCTTTCAAGGGAAACTACTTTACAGGGGCGGGCTCTTCGTCCACGCAGAGACCTCCTGTGCGGAGGCATGGCTGGACAGGCGCTTGCCCTCGTTCCAGCGGGTATCGGGGGCGCAGGAGGATCGCAGGAGCTCCACGGTCTTGCCCATGCCGCTGCCGCCGGAGGTAGCGAAGGGGATCACGGTCTTGCCGGAGAAATCGGCGCTCTCCAGAAAGGTCTGGATGATGCGGGGCGCCTGATACCACCAGATGGGATAGTAAAATGTAGCCAGTTCCTCTCATGCCTTGATTTTACTGGGCTTAACAGCATACAAAACTGTGTTTTGTGTTGCTCTTTCTGCCTGATCTGTCAGTCACTGTAAGTTTGGTTTTCTGGACTGCCTAGTGAATACATAATTTTTAACTTCTTGTTGCAACTACATTATAAAAAAATCGAAGCCTCCTGAGAAGTTCCGATTTTTTATCGAGTATGTACCTTATGGTTATAGCTAAATTTTATTTTTTTTAAGCATAGGCATTAATATATTAGAATATAGTCCAAAACTCTGTTCCACCTTTTTTTTATCAAACCATCCCTCCATAAAAGTATCTGCTACAAAGAACATCCTTTCTGGAAATTCTTTAATAATAGGTGTATTATCTA
>ERZ1106964.1477-NODE-1477-length-16210-cov-4.129248_pt1 | contig 16210 bp, 21 predicted proteins | sample MGYA00403682_ERZ1106964 | MGnify/ENA primary metagenome ERZ1106964 (study PRJEB35170, sample SAMEA104062451) | human gut metagenome | biome: human gut; feature: human-associated habitat; material: faeces | place: Denmark | collected 2013-04-10 ...
TTATCGCGACAGTCGCCAAGGTCTCGCAAGCGCGGACTTTTGCACGTTATTCGCGTAAATTAGATAATACAGTGGTGGTCGCAAAATTTGTGACAACCACTGTATGCAGAAGTAAATTTTCAGTCCTTGTTCCTCCCAGATAACTCCCTTGACACTCTTGTTACTTCCGTCCGGAATATCTTATGTGGGCAGCCGAAATACATACCGAAGAATACTATCTGAATATGATGCGGGCATGGTATTTTGCAACAGCTCTCGCCAAACAGCCGGATGCCGTCCTGCCCTGGCTCACAGAGCGCCGCCTGGATGTCTGGACCCACAATAAGACCATCCAGAAAGCAGTCGAAAGCTTCCGAATCCCACCTGAAATGAAGCAGCAGCTCCGGGAACTTCGCATCCGCTCCTGATGCTTTCCAAATATTTCAGTTGGGCATTGCACTCTGTTTCCCGTTTCATTCAACAAAGCACCCATCATAAACAACAGACCGCCTGCCAAAAGCAGACGGTCTGTCTCTATCATTCACTCCGTTTTCTTCAACAAACGGCTCTCTTCTATTTTCCTTCCACGATCTTCTTCAGCTTATCCATCAGAATGATCGTGTCATCCACGGTCCGCACCGCGCACATGATCGTATTGTCTCCGGCCACACAGCCGACGATCTCATGAAAACCGATCACATCCAGTGCCTCAGCGACTGCCATCGCCATACCGGAAACCGTCTTGATCACAAGAATATTCTGTGCCATGTCCATGGACACATAGCAGTCCCTGAAAATACGGATATATTTCTCGCCAAAATCTTTCTGATGCTGCATGACTGCATAGCACTGGCGGCCATTTTTTCCAGGAGCTTTCGTGAGCTTCAGTTCACGGATATCTCTCGATACTGTCGCCTGTGTCACATGATATCCGGCCTTTTTCAGATACTCCGCAAGCTCCTCCTGCGTCTCGATCTGATATTTTCCGATCAGCTCCACGATCTTACTGTGTCTGTCAACCTTCATGTCTGCTGCCCCTTTCTGATCTCGTCCTGTATCAGTGTCCAGTTCACTTCTTTTGAAGTGATCCGCACACCGCCCTGCGTGTCCTGCAGCGCTATTCCGCTGTAAATTCACGCGTCGTACATCTTCATCTTTAAAATATCAAGGAATGACCGGTGATCAAGCTTCACAACTCTTGTCACGGTCTCTGCCTTTGTGATCTCAATATAATCCCCGTTTTCCAGGCGAACCAGCGTGTCACCGTCAAACGCCGCCACCTGGCTGCCGCGGTTCGTCGCCGGGATCTCGATCCGGATCCGGCTTCCGGCACCGAAAACGATCGTTCTCGATGTCAGCGTGTGCGGGCAGATCGGCGTCAGGATCATGAGCTGTCCGTCCGGCTGTGCGATCGGCCCACCCGCCGACAGATTGTAGGCTGTCGATCCCGTAGGTGTCGCAACGATCATGCCATCGGCGCTGAATTCGTTTAAAAACTGTCCGTCCACGTACAGCTTTAATTTCAGAACGCGCGGATCCCCGTCCCTTGTCAGGACGATATCATTTAATGCGATACTCTCCTTCACAGGTCTTCCGTCCCGGTAAACGCAGCCCTTTAACATCATGCGCTCCTGGATCTGGTAAGAATCCTCCAAAAGCGCATCCAGAAGCTCCTTCACATCGCCTTCCCGCCCGATCTGAGTGAGATACCCGAGACCGCCGAGGTTGATCCCGATCATCGGAAGATCACGCCCTGCGAGATCCCGCGCCGCCTGGATCAGGGTTCCGTCGCCGCCGAGTGTGATGACACATTCCGTATCTCCCGGAACATCCTCAGGATCCGTATAGGGATTTCCATGTCCGGAAGCACTTTTTCCGGCGGAGACTTTTGCGCCGCGGGTCGTCAGATACTCCTCGACCGCTGTCTGCATGTTCTTCGTATTTTCTTTGTCAGGATTCGCAACGATGTAAAATTTCTTCATATATTCTGTCCTATTTATCCAGTGTCTCGTGTGCCTTGTCGACGATCCCGGAAGCTCCGATCGCGTCGTTTGTGAAGGTGCTGCCATCAGTACAGTTTCTTAAATGAAGCAGGTACTCGATGTTTCCTTCCGGTCCTTTGATCGGTGAAAATTCCAGATGCAGCGCCTCAAAACCGATGCTTCCGGCAAATGATGCTACCATCTCGATGACCTCGAGATGGACTGATTTTTCACGGACAACCCCCTTCTTTCCAACCTTCTCACGTCCGGCCTCAAACTGCGGCTTGATCAGGCAGACAACCTCACCATCCGGCTCCATGAGCGCCTTCACAGGTCCCAGAACTTTCGTCAGGGAGATAAAGGATACATCAATGGATACAAACTGGATCCGATCCGGGATCTCCTCCGGAGTCACATAGCGGATATTCGTCTTTTCCATGCAGACCACGCGCTCATCGTTTCGGAGTTTCCATGCGAGCTGTCCATGTCCAACATCGACGGAGTAAACCTTCACCGCTCCGTTCTGGAGCATACAGTCCGTAAATCCGCCGGTGGACGCACCGACATCCATACAGATCTTTCCGGCCAGTGTCACACCAAAGTGCGTCATCGCCTTCTCTAATTTCAGACCTCCGCGGCTCACATATTTTAAAGTCGTTCCGCGCACCTCCACGTTCGCAGTCTCATCGAACATGGAACCCGCCTTGTCTTCTTTCTGTCCATCTACATAGACGATGCCGGACATGATGACCGCCTTCGCCTTCTCCCTGGACTCCGCCAGGTTTCTCTTTACCAGAAGAACATCCAAACGTTCCTTCATGGGCTTTTTCTCCTTCCCGGGATCTTCGCCTCCCAGACTGTCTTTATTTCCAGGAATCCAGTTCCTTCTCGATCCGCTTCAGGACCGAATCGCTGTCGATCCCCAGCATTTCCCGAAGGACGGACACATTTCCGTGTTCCACATATGCATCCGGAAGTGCGATCTGGATCACCCGGATCTCCGGATAAAATTCATGAATATACTTTGTGACATACATGCCCATGCCGCCGCGGAGCACATTTTCCTCCATCGTGACGATGAGCTTATGATCTTTGCACAGATGATCGATCATATCGGTGTCGAGTGGCTTCACAAACCGCGCATTTACCAGGGTACATGCATGTCCTTTTGCCTTCAGTTTTTCCCGGACATGCTCTCCGGTGCTCACCATGCTTCCGAGAGCAAAAAGAGCAATGTCAGACTCCTCATAGAGCATCTCCGCCTTTCCGTACTCGATCGGCGCCCGGAACTCCTCCAGTCCGCGGTACGCCTGACCTCTCGGATAGCGGATCGCGAGCGGTGCGTCGAACTTCACGCCGAACTCCAGCATGTCCTGAAGCTCCCAGAGATTCTTCGGCGCCATGATGTTCATCCCCGGAACAAGACTCAGAAACGAGATATCAAAGATTCCCTGGTGGGTCTCCCCGTCGCTTCCCACAAGACCGGCCCGGTCGATCGCGAATAAGACCGGAAGGTTCTGGATACAGACGTCATGGAGCACCTGATCATAACCGCGCTGTAAAAACGAGGAATACACAGCGACAACCGGTTTCAGCCCGGCCGACGCCATACCAGCCGCGGACGTCACCTCATGTGCCTCCGCGATCCCCACGTCAAAGAACCGCTTCGGGAATTCCTTCGAAAACTTCGTGAGTCCCGTTCCGTCCGGCATTGCCGCCGTCAGCGCAACGAGCTTCTCGTTCTTCTTCGCAAGTTCACAGATCTTCTCAGAAAAGATATCGGTATAACTCGGGAATTCTTTTTTCTTAAGCGGCTTTCCGGTCTTGATATCGAACGGCTCCACACCGTGGAATCTCGCCGGATTTTCCTCCGCCGGCTTGTAACCTTTTCCCTTTTTCGTGATCACATGGACCAGGACTGCATGCTGGACCCGCTTTGCTTCCTTAAACACGCGGATCATCGCTTTCACATCATGTCCGTCAACAGGTCCAAGGTAGGTGATCCCCATATCCTCAAACAGCATTCCCGGGACGAGAAACTGCTTGATCCCGTTCTTTAACTGGTAAAGCCCATATGCCATCGGCTTTCCGATCACCGGGATCGAGGAAAGTCCCCGTTCCACCTTGAGTTTCAGCTCCGCATAACCTTCCTTCGTGCGGACACTGCTCAAATACCGTGACATACCGCCGACGTTCTTAGAGATCGACATCGCGTTGTCGTTCAGCACGATGATAAAGTTCTTTTTGATCTGGGCAGCATTATTTAATGCCTCGTAGGCCATTCCGCCGGTCAGCGCGCCGTCTCCGATCACAGAGATCACCGAATATTCTTCGCCCGTGATCTCCCGTGCCTGGGCGATCCCAAGCCCTGCGGAAATCGAAGTGGAACTGTGTCCCGTGTCGAACGCATCGTACGGGCTCTCTTTTCGCTTCGGGAACCCGCTCATCCCGCCGAACTGGCGCAGATCGTCGAATCCGGCCTTTCTTCCGCTTAAAAGCTTGTGCGTGTAAGCCTGATGTCCCACATCCCAGACGATCTTGTCCTTCGGCAGATCGAACGCCAGATGCAGCGCCATCGTAAGCTCCACAACGCCAAGGTTTGAGGCAAGATGACCTCCGGTCTTACTTATCTTTTCGATCAGGAACTGGCGGATCTCCCTCGCGAGCTCCGGATACTGGTCTTCTTTCAGTTTTTTGATGTCCGAAGACTGTTTTATATGATCAAGCAGCATGTTTCCAGACTACTCCCTTACATATTTTTCTTCCTTAGTTTTTCCTGTTTACGAGCATTTCAATAATGTCATACAGAAATTCATTCTTTCCCGGCAGACCGGCAAGTCTTCCCGCTGCCCGGTCGGAAATCTCTTTGACATCCTGTTTTGCCTTCTCAAGACCTTCCAGCGTCACATATGTGGTCTTCTGATTCTTCTCATCGCTTAAAACAGGCTTTCCAAGCTCTTCCTGGGTGCTCGTCACATCGAGGATGTCATCCTGGATCTGGAATGCAAGTCCAACCTCGGACGCCATTGTCTCGACTTCCCGGATCTCCTCATCGGATGCACCGGCAAGGACTGCGCCGATCATCATGGAGGCCTCTAAAAGAGCTCCTGTCTTTAAGCGGTAGATAAAATCAAGTTTCTCCCTCGGGACCGCCTTTCCGGTCAGCTCCACATCTACGGTCTGTCCACCGATCATACCGTAGATCCCGGTCTTCTCCGCAAGGATCCCGATCGCACGTCCGACCTTCGCAGGGTCCGCTCCCATCGTGAATGCCTTTGAAGCCACCTCAAACGCGTAGATCATCAGTGCATCGCCCGCGAGGACCGCCATATCATATCCGTACGCTTTCCAGGTCGTCAGCTTTCCGCGGCGGTACTCGTCATTGTCCATACACGGAAGATCATCGTGGATCAGTGAGGACGTGTGGATCATCTCCATCGCCGCCATGAACGGCCCGATCTCCGGTCCGTTCCCGCCGAATAAACGGTATACTTCCCGCATCAGCAGCGGTCTCAAACGCTTTCCGCCCGCCTTCACGCTGTAATTCATCGCCTCAAAGATCGTCTTCTGGTGCCCGGTCTCCTCCGGAAGATAAGAATATACGACTGTCTCGGTCTCTGCGACCGCCTGTCTGAACTTTTCCTTAAAACTGTCCGTCATCTTTCGTTCCCTCCGCCTGATCTCCGCTCAAAACAAGGATCCTCTTCTCGATCATTTCGATCTTTTCATTGCAGCTCTTTACGAGCTTCATACCTTCTTCATAGTCCGCAAAAGCTTCTTCCAGGGATCCGTCTCCCTTTTCCAGCCTTCCGATGATCTTATCGATCGCCGCAAACGTCTCCTCTACATTCATCTTTTTTCTTGTCTCGTCATCCATAGTCTTTCCTCACTGCGACAGTTTTTCCTGTCCTGATGTCCTGATGTCATAGTTTTCCACGTTGTTCACGGTCGCTCCGATCCGTCCGTCTTTCACACGGACTGTGATCCGGCTTCCAGGTACTGCCTGTTCCACGGTCTCCAGACGCTTTCCGTCTCCGTCCGTGATAAATCCAAAACCATCGCTGATCTTCTTTAACGGGGAAAGTCCCCAGAGTCTGGCACTCTTCACCGCAAGATTTCTCTTGTCCGCGGCAAGTCGGTCCTTCATCTCTCTCTGAAGCAGCGTCTCAGCATTCTGAAGATCTCTTCTTGCCTCCTGCTGCCTCTGCGCGATCAGCCGGAGCAATGTATCCTCCGCATCTGCCAACCGCTTTTTCTTCTCATTTAACTGGCTCTTCGGATCATAAAACCGAAGCGTCAGCATATCCTGCCTCAGCCTGCTCTTCGTCCGGTCCAGACATGTCGCCATCTCCTTCATCAGACGCTGCTTTCTCGCGTTCAGATCCATCTGGAACTGGAAATAGTCAAACACCGCAAGCTCAGCCGCCGCCGATGGTGTTGGCGCCCGAAGATCCGCCGCATAGTCCGCGATCGTCACATCCGTCTCGTGACCGACCGCCGAGATCACAGGCATATTGCACGCAAAGATCGCTCTCGCGACCTCCTCCTCGTTAAACGCCCACAGATCCTCGATCGAACCGCCGCCGCGCCCGACGATCAGGACGTCCAGTCCCATCGCATCGAGCGTCCGGATCCCCTTCACGATACTGTCCTTCGCCCCGTCTCCCTGAACCAGAGCCGGGTATAAGATCAGCTGGACATACGGATTTCTCCGGTGCGCGATGTTCATGATATCACGGATCGCCGCCCCCGTCGGAGCCGTCACGATCCCGACCGTCTTCGCAAACCGTGGGATCGGCCGCTTATACTGCGGGTCGAACATTCCCATCTCTTCCAGCTCTTTTAAGAGTTTTTCAAATCTCAGATACAGGTCCCCGCGCCCGGAAAGTTCGATTTCTGACGCGTAGAGCTGGTATTTTCCGTCGCGCTCGTAGACATCCACGGTTCCTTTTACGACAACCTGCTGTCCCTCGGCTAACTTGAAGTTGAGACCGCGTCGCTGGCTTGTGAACATGACAGCCTGAAGTGTTCCGCCTCCGTCTTTCAGCGTGAAATAGATATGTCCGGAACTGTGATACTTACAGTTGGAAACTTCCCCCTTCACCGACAGGCGGCGAAGAAGGAAGTCCTGTGCAAACATATTTTTGATGTATGAATTTACCTGTGCAACAGAGTAAACACCTGCCATCGTTTAATTGCCTTTCTGGATCAGTTTTGCAAGGATACCGTTTACAAACGCCGGAGCTTCATCTCCGCCGAATTTCTTTGCGAGTTCAACTGCTTCGTTGATGGCAACCTTCTCCGGGATCTCCTCGTCATATTTCATCTCAAACACAGCAAGACGTAAGATCGTAAGCTCGACTTTACCCATACGTCTTGTTCTCCAGCCTTCCGCGATCTCGTTGATCTTCTCATCGATCTCCGGGATCAGCTCCATGATCTTCTCGACGCGTTTTTCGAGGTATGCGCGATCCTCTTCTTTCTCAAACGGATCATGAAGGATCTCATCTTTTCCGTCTTCGCCGGTCACATCCTCCTTCGGCGCTTCAAAATATCTCTCTAACTGCTCTTCCTTCTCATCTGCCGGGTAAAAATCCTGGCAGAACAGCATTTTAAAACAATGTTCTCTGGCTTCCCTTCTGGTCACTTTTCTACCTCCGTTTATCTGAACGGGCCGACGGGCTTTTCCGACAGTCCGTGCTGCTCTGATTGTCACTCTCTCTGAACTGCTCTTTTGTGCCGCCATGTATCCCGAAAAACTGCCTTTTGCAGCTTCTACAGATGTGAGCGCAGAACAGAGTACTCCTAATTTAGGATTATACATGAAAATGTATACTTTCACAAGTCCTTATGTGAGAGATGTTTTTTTTATCCTTATAATATGGTATACTCTTTCTGATCCCTTCAGAATTCCAAATTCCCCTCAGAAAGGAAAATAATACAATGGACAAAGTAAAATGTATGCCGTTCATCATCCTGTGCATGCTATTATCAGGATGCGGCGCTGAGAAAAACACGATTTCAACAGATACTCCCACAGAAACAGCGATACAAACTTCTGAAATCGAATTAAAAACAGAGACGAAAGACAGTTCTAAAAATGCTACAGAAACAACGGCAGAAAGCAGCTCTGAATCTGAGACAAAATACATTACCATCGACTTGTCCACAGTCAAGGAGACACATCCCACCAGTGATGCCGCCGCTCCTTTTGATTTAAAGATCGTATCCGAAGAAGAAAACGGTATCGATTTTGCAAACGAATGGTACGACAGTAAAGGATTATCCCTCCCCATGATCGGCACCGACTGGAACAACTTTTATGATGACAACTACCAGTACCTCTGGTCCGGCGAAGATCTTTATATTTTTGAGAACGGTACCGGAAACTGCCTGTATGTCTTAACCTATCCCACCGACAAATGGTACATCAACGGAAATAACGCCTGTCTAAGGGACGGAATCTTCTATGGAGCCAGCGTGACAAACGGCTATGCCCAGCCGGATACCTGTTTCATGTTCGCCTATGATCTGGAAGATAATAAACTCCTCTGGCGAAGCGCTGACCAGACTTATAACTCCATGAACTTTATCTTAAAAGACAATGTCATCCTCTGCGGATACGGCTTCACCTCCGAGGACGACTACCTCTATCAGCTTGATCTTCACACCGGCGAAATTCTCTCCCGCCTGAAACTAAAAAAACAGCCTGATCTCCTCGTATACCAGGATAATACACTTTACGTCCATACCTACAGCTATAACTACACCATCGAAATAGAATAAGTTTGCCAAAAAGGGCAGGATCCCCAGTCTTCTGGGGATTCTGCCCTCACGCAGTCATAATCTTTACTTTTCTTCCATGCTGACCCCGGCAATCTTAATATTCACATCAAGCACCGTAAGCCCCGTCATGTTCTCGATCGCACTCTTAACCTTCTCCTGCACCTTCTCGCAGACATCCGGAATACTATATCCATACTTCAGGTTCAGCGCCATATTCACACTCACATGTTCCTCTGTCACTTCCACCTTCACGCCCTTGGAAAGATTCTTCATTCCAAGCTTTCCAACCAGCTCATTTGTGATATTTCCAGCCATGGAATCCACGCCCTCGACCTCAGTTGCTGCCAGGCCGGCAATAATTGCCACGACTTCATCCGCAATCCGGACTTCTCCGATTTTGTCCTTCTCATAAACCTTATGACTGCTTCTCTCTGTTTCCGCTGCCACAATAATTACCTCCTGTATATCAAAGATACTGTTATTATACCATTTTCTCCCCCTGTTGCATAGCTCTTTTTCTCATCCTCTGCCATGTTCCCATCACTCCTCCGCATCCAGCAGCGTGATCACGATCCCGTCCGCCCCGATCTCCGTCTTTCTCTTCACGATATCCTCGATCTGCGCCCGCTCCTGGTCCGTGAGCGATGCCGCGTTCACAACAACGTCCGCCTTCCCGTCCGTAATGCTGACCACCGGGTCCACAAAGCCCTTCGCCTTGAGAAGCGTCTCCGCCGCATTCTCCTTCTCCGAAACCTCCGTCAGACCGATCAGGTTCTGGATCGCCGTCTGCTTCTCCTCCTCCGAGATCTGATCACTGTTGATGATCTGCATCAACGTCTCCTTGTTCTTCGCCCGGATCTGCTCCCTTCCAAGCTGAACCCCCGCTATGTACTCAGAGATCCCCGTTCCGCCTGTGAGCACCGCCTCGCCCGGATTCTCGATCCCCGCTGCCGCGGTCTCCTCCCCTGCAGCCTCAGATCCAGAAACCTCCGCACTCTCCGGCACCGCAGCCACCTCATTTCCATCCGGAAACTTCTCTTCGCCGTCTCCGTCCAGACTTGCGATCTCCGTGAGACTTCCATCATCCACTCCGCTCTTCGCCTGATTCTCCGCCAGAATGTCCGAATCGGAAATGTCCATCATCCCCGCCTCGTACACCTCTGCCCCCGCCACTTCCTTCTTCGACGAGTAATTCAGGTATCCCGCCGCCGCAATCATGACTGCCAGTGTCGTGATAATGATCTGATTCCTTCTGAAGATCCGTTTCATCGCAAAACTCCTTCTTTCCCATACTTTCATACTTCCATTCTATGATTCCACGCCTAAAATATGCAGTCCCGGCAGAATACCGATCTATTTTCCCGGCACCATACACTCATTCCGGACATCCGAAAGTTCCACAGCCGGATCCCGCCCCGGAGAATTTCTTCTCAGGATTCCCCTGCCGCCCGCTTCATCACCTTGATCTTGTTTGCCGGAAGCCCGAGGAGCGCCTCCATGGCCTCCGTGATCTCCGCCCGGATCACCGCGCTTCCTCCCCCGTCCGCGCTGATGATGATCCCTGAGAGTTCCGGCTTCACCTCCTTTTCCATCACCGGCGACTGGCTCTTCCCGTCAAGCACCGTGCTCTCCGACTGATCTTCCTCCCGTATGATCCTGGAACTCCCGGAATCCGCCCCGCTCTCCTCCGTCACCGAGGAGGTGCTGCTCTTATCCACATGCCAGACTCTCTCCTCCGAGGATTTTAAGACTACCATCACATCCGCCTCCCCGACGCCGTCCACACTCCTTAAAAGTTCCCGGATCCGCCGCTCCAGCTCCGCCTCGTAGGAAACACTCTCCGCCTTTGCTGCCGTCTCCGAACCGGCGCTGGGATCCGCCGCACTCTCATCCCCCACATCGGCCAGGACCTCCGCCGCACGATTATTCCACCCAGGATCCGTCTTTCCGCTGTCCGGAAGCGAGATCACAAACAAAAGCAGTCCGGAACAGAATAAAAAGAGCACTTTCTCCTTATTTCCTTTTAACATCGACCTCAATGTCCTGTTCTTCCACTCCATAATACGCTCCTATCTTTCTTCTCACCGAGGCGATCCCCACCCCGGTCTGATCCTGCCTGCCCCTGACCACCAGCTTCACATAGCTGATATTCCCGGCTTCCGCCACATCGACCGAAACGCTCTCACATTCCAGCCCGTCATGCTCCGCCATCGACCGGATATCCGCCTCCGCCGCAGCTCGGTATCGCCCATAAAATTCCCTGATCCGGCGCTCATCTGCTGCCCCCAGCTCTTCCTTCAGCGTCCGGACATCATTCTCAAATGTGATCTTTTCAAAGATCCCCGCCATCGCCGTCTCCATCCCCGTGATCCGTAATACCGGTCCAAACGCCAGAAGGATCATGACCGCGCCAGCAAACAGCCGCAGATATTTCTCATATTTCGGATCCGGCAGAAGGTTCATGACCATCGTCACAAAGATCATGTAAAATACGATGTCACGCACCCAGTTTTCCACTGCTTTCATGCCGTTCACCTCACTTTTCCACCGCTGCTCACACCACTTCCAAAACATCCGTCTGATTTTTCAGACTTCCATACCCGCTCCGCATCTTCAAAACTGCATATTCTCATTTTGCTCATCCCGCATAATACACCGCGTTCGTCGAATAGCTGATCACCGCGATCGTCACGACGAACAGTGCCAGCGAGTACCCCACGATCTTCAGCAGCATCCCATGTCCGGCGGCATTCTGCGTTATACATGCCGTCAGCCGTTTGTCGCACACGGGCTGCATCACGGCTGCCGCCAGATAGTAAAGCACCATAAGGACTGTAAGCTTCACCATCGGAACTGCTGCCAGAAAAAGCAGGACTGCCACTGCCGCTGCTCCGGCTGTATTCTTGATCAGGACCGCCGATCCCAGAAGAAGATCAGAAACCACTCCGGCCCCTGCGCCAACCCCGGGGACTGCCTCGACCGCCCGCATGACCGCCGCGTTTTTCATGGCATCCGCCTGTGGAAGTACCAGCCCCTGGATCAGATGAAATCCCACAACGATCCCGAACATGGTCTTCACCGTCCACCCCACAACCTTTCCCAGAAGCTCCGTCATCACCGAGAACATCTCCTCCCGGAACAGATTTCCGACCAGGGAAATCACCATGTAAAGTTTCATGACCGGCAGAAGGAATCCGGAGACTACCGTCTGGATCACTCCGATGGCTCCGATCGTAAACCCGCAGACCGAGGCGGATGTCACCGCCCCGCCCGCCATCGTCACTGCAAGAAAGTAGGCCGGGAGCAGCACTTTCATGAATCCCAGGATCTCCCCCGTCGTCTCCTCCGCGATCCGGATGCTGGAAAAAAAGCCAGCCGCCAGAAAGGTCTGCACACAGATGCAGATCACATAAAATCCCGTCTCCGACAGCTGGCCGGAGCCAAAGATCCCAAAGAAACCGGAGCAGGCCGCCCCGCACAGGGACAGGATCAGGATCTCCGCGAGAAATGATGCGTTTGTCCTGATTTCCGAAAATAACGCGGAGGCGATCCGGTCTCTTCCATACAAAAAGATTTTCTCCATGTCCCCTGCCTGGATCATGTTCATCAGTTCCCCAAATGTCATTCCCGCCGTTTTCTGTTCCCCGATCCGGTCCAGATAATTCTCAATCTCTGAAAGATCAAGAGCCGTACTCCCCACATCCTGTGTCCTGCCCGGGATCCCCCGGCTCCGCCGCAAATGCGGGAATTGTCCTAAAAAAGTTCCCCGCAAAAAGCCCCATGATCATGAGCATGAACCGGATCAGCACCGCAGATCCCCTACGTTTTCCCGATCTTTTCATTCCATAAACACCTTCAATGACTCCACGAGTGACAGAACAACCGGTGCGCTCACCGCCAGGATCGCGAGTTTTCCCACCATCTCCACCTGTGTCCCCACCGCCGAATATCCCGCATCCTTACAGATCCCAGACGTGAACTCCGCGATGTAAGCGATCCCCGCCATCCGGAGAAGTGTTGTCAAATACACATGCCGGATCCGGATCCCGTTTCCGATCTCCCGCAAAGTCTCGAGAAGGACTCCGAGCTTTGCAAGTCCCAGAAATCCGATCCCGATGGATGCCGCCAGAACGAGATAGACCGCGTACTCCGGCTTCAACGGCTTCAGCTGAGCCGCAAACAGGATCGCCGTAAGCCCCAAAAGCGCCGCCTGTACCACAGACATAGTCATTCCCCCTCACAGTGAAAACAGGTTTTTGATCGTCTCAAACAATTCATAGATATACGGTACGATCCAGAACAGGACCAGAATCAGACCCGCGAGACTCGTGAGAAATGCCTGGTCCTCCCGCCCGCTGTGCTTTAAAACCTGGCACATCACCGAAACCAGGATCCCCACCGCCGCGATCTTAAAGATCAGATTTACCCCCATGTTTCCCCTCCTTTACGCAAAGAGCACCAGAATGAAAAGTCCCGCTGCCATTCCAAGCGACCGGTAAAGCTTCGTCCGGCTCTCCGTCTCCTTTTTCAGGAAAACAAGCGAGTCATCCGCCTGTTCCAGATAGAAAAGGATCGTCCGCTCCTGGGTCGTTTTGTCCGCATATCCGAGATTTTCCCCCAGCGACCGGAGTGCCTGAAGATCCTCGTTTCTCATCGGCAGATCCTCCGGAAGTCTGTCCAGCTCCTCTTTCCATATCTCAGAAAATGATTTTCCGCGTTCTTCCTCCATCCGTTTTTCCACTCTCAGGAAAAAAAGCCCTGCTTCCGCTTCCATCCCGCTTTTCTCGTCCGCAAATCGTGTTCCGACTTCCTTCAGAGCCTCCGGAAGCGTCTCATTCGAGTAGAGAATCCGGCTCTTCAGATAGACCATCATCTGACGGAAGAGCAGCAAGATCTTCATCCGCGCTTCCCACTCCCCCGCCATCAGAAAACCGCCCGCCACCACCGCTGCCGCCATGCATAAAAGTCCCACATATTTCATATCTTTTCATTCTCCCATTTTCCGGTCATCCTCAGCTGAGATCGGTAACTGAATGCTGCCGCTGCATACCTGTCTTCACAGGTGCTTTTCTCCCTGCATTGACATACAGATTCATCATAGATCTCCGCCACAGTTCCAGGTGTCGGTACCCCAGTGAGGACCACATATCGGGAAAATATCTTTTCGCCCACGATGTCTCTCCACGCCGGACGTTTCATGATGTCCTCCATGTCCGCTCCATGGACCGTGGCGAGGATCCGGCACCCGCATTTCATCGCGTATTTCATCGCCCGGATCTCCTCCTCCCCGCCCGCTTCGTCGACCGCCAGTACCTGCGGTGCCATGGAGCGCAGCATCATGAGCATGCCCACGGCTTTCGGACAGCCGTCCATCACATCCGTCCGGGGACCGAGGTCACACTGCGGGACCCCGCCAAAACAGGCCGCGATCTCCGAACGCTCGTCCACCACAGACACGTTTTTCCCGGATCCCCATGATCCCCCGCTGGAAAGTTCCCGGATCAGATCACGCAAAAGGGTAGTCTTTCCGGCTCCCGGCGGGGAGATCACCAGCGTATCAAGAAACTCTTCCCCTGACAGAAGATGCGGCAGCACGGATTTCGCGCATCCTTTTATCTCGTGGGCGATGCGGATGTTTAAGGATGAGATATCCCGGACTGTTTTTACATGTCCGGACTCCACCACTGCTTTTCCCGTGATCCCGATCCGATGTCCGCCGCGGATCGTGAGAAATCCCTGGCTGATCTCCCGCTCGTAGGCATAGAGGGAATGTCTTGCAAAGATTTCCATGAGAGCTCGGATCAGCTCGGAATCCGCCATGCTCCCATTCTCGATTCCTGAATTTTCTTTCTCATCTTCTATCCGCAGTAATTCTGGATTTCCTCTTTTTTCATCAAAATTCAGGATTTTTTCCCCCTCCGAATCCAGAACGAACACCGGCTTTCCAATCCGTATCCTGATTTCCCGTATTGGTTCTTTCTCCGTGATCACCTGCTCCAGAAATCTCTGGACCATTTCAGCCTTCAATCCGCCATCCTCCCTTCCATTCTGTGATACATCATATGAGACAAGTCCGGAAATATGACTTGGTCGATCTTGTTCTGAAAGTCCGCAATTTTGGGAAGGAAATTGCGTTTTGCTCTAAAAGTCCGCAGTTTTGGGGAGAAAATTACTGTCTTCTGATAAAAAAAGCAGATCTACCGGTCAGAAGTATTTCCAACCAGGCAGATCTGCCTTTTTACAATTAACATCCTGTTCTTTCTTAATCTCCGTATACACGAATGATCCCGGAAACCTCCCGCAATACAGACATTCCTTTCACGATCATCAGCGCATCGTTGAAATGTCTCTCCAGCACGGAATCCGTGATCACAACGAGCTCCGCAACTCCGTCTCTCGCACGTTTCTGTACGACCTGGGCGATGCTTACATCGTTGTTTCCGAGAACTCCCGCGATATTCGCCAGAGCGCCCGGCTTGTTCGCAACCTGAAGGCGGAGGAAATATCTCGATCTCGTCTCCTCGATCGGTTTTACCGGATAATTCTTATATGCAACGCCGCCGTTCCATCCACAGTTGTCATGGACGATATTTCTCATGACAATGATGATATCACCCATGACAGCGCTGGCCGTCGGCATCTTTCCTGCACCGCGTCCCATGAACATCGCGTCATCGCAGGCCTCACCATGGACAAACACTGCGTTGAACGAATCGCGGACTGTCGCGAGCGGATGCTGCTCCGGGATCAGCATCGGGTGAACCTTGACCTCGATCTCATTGTTCACCAGCTTTGTGACACCGAGAAGTTTGATCACATAGCCGAATTCCTTTGCATAGCGGATGTCATCGGAGGTGATCTTTGTGATCCCTTCCATGTAGACATCTTTGAATGTCACCTTGGAGTTGAATGCCAGGGAGGACATGATCGCGATCTTTCGGCCCGCATCGTAACCTTCCACATCAGCCGTCGGATCCGCCTCCGCGTAGCCAAGTTCCGTCGCCTTCGTGAGCGCTTCCTGATAATCCATTCCCTCTTCCGACATTTTCGTCAGAATGTAGTTCGTGGTCCCGTTGACGATTCCCATGATCTCCGTCAGCATACTTCCTGCAAGACTCTGCTTTAACGGCCGGATGATCGGGATCGCACCGGCAACGGCAGCCTCAAACTGGATATCGCATCCATTATTTTCCGCAAGTGTCAGGATCTCCTGTCCGTACTCCGCGAGCACATCCTTGTTTGCCGTGACAACCTGCTTTCCTGTCTCAAGCGCCTCCACGATATAAGTTCTCGCCGGCTCCACGCCGCCCATCAGTTCGATGACCAGCTGGATTTCATCATCTTCCAGGATTTCCTTCCAGTTGTCCGTCAGGACCTCCTTCGGGATTCCCGGGCGCTCTTTTTTTGTGTTCCTCACCAGGACCTTCTTGATCTCCAGATTAGCTCCCGTTTTCTGAAACATC
>ERZ1106964.1478-NODE-1478-length-16198-cov-3.300688_pt1 | contig 16198 bp, 14 predicted proteins | sample MGYA00403682_ERZ1106964 | MGnify/ENA primary metagenome ERZ1106964 (study PRJEB35170, sample SAMEA104062451) | human gut metagenome | biome: human gut; feature: human-associated habitat; material: faeces | place: Denmark | collected 2013-04-10 ...
AAATTCAGTTTGCTTGGAGGAGGTGACCTGCGGCTCTTTATGAGGAGCTAAGGGAAAAATGGATAAACTGATTGTGCGCGGAGGAAATCCGTTAAATGGTGAAGTAACGATTTCAGGCGGCAAAAATGCGGTTTTGCCGGTTATTGCGGCGACTATATTGGCGGATAATATTTGTGAGATTAATGCGGTGCCGCATTTGTCGGATGTATATACAATAAACGAAGTTCTGCATTCTTTGGGAGCAGGAGTGGATTTTCATGACGATGTGCTGGTGATCGACCCCAGGAGCATCAATACCTGCATTGCTCCCTATGAATATATCCAAAAAATGCGGGCGAGTATTTTGATTTTGGGACCGCTTTTGGCAAAAAAAGGTAAAGCGGTCGTTTCGGCCCCGGGCGGCTGTCAGATAGGCTCACGCCCGATAGATCTGCATATTAAAGGTCTAAGAGCGTTAGGCGCGGAAATCGAGATCAACGATACGATGATCGAGGCGCGTTTAGACGGGCGCTTTAAAGGAAACAAAATTTATTTGGATTTCCCGAGCGTGGGCGCGACCGAGCACATCATGATGGCGGCGGCTCTGGCTGAGGGGACAACGATAATTGAAAATGTCGCCGAAGAGCCGGAAATCGTCGATTTGGCGAACTTTTTAAATCATTTGGGCGCCAATATTCGTGGTGCGGGGACGAATATGATCAAAATTGAGGGCGTGGAGCGTTTAGGTGAGAAAAAAGTGCGCCATACGATTATTCCAGATAGGATCGAGGCAGGCAGCTATATGCTGGCGGCGGCTATTTCGGGCGGCAATGTGCTCATAAAAAACGTCATCGCCGATCATATCAAGCCGGTTATCGCCAAATTGCAGGAGGCAGGCGCGCAGGTAGAGGACGAGGACGGTAATATACGCGTGATAGGGCCTGCGGCGCTCAAGGCGGCAGATATCAAAACTTTGCCCTATCCGGGATTTCCGACGGATCTGCAGTCGGTCTTTCTCGCGGCGGAGGCGTCGGGAACCGGGGAGAGCCAGATCCGGGAGACCGTATACGAGGCGAGATTCGAGGCGGCGGTGCGTCTTGCGTCTTTTGGAGCCGATGTATCGGTTCACGGAGATACAGCCATAATAAAAGGAAGATATCCGCTTCTTCCCGGAGTTGTCGAGACACCGGATCTTCGCGGCGGAGCAGCGCTTCTCGTCGCAGCTCTGTCGGCAGACGGACTCAGCGTGGTCTCGGACCGGGGACACTTAAAGCGCGGATATGAAGATATCGGAAGAGATCTCAGAATACTGGGAGCGGACATTGAAGAGAATATTCTTTAAGAAAAAGAGATCATGCGGCGGTTGTGTACCGGAAATACTTCCCGGTACATCAGGCTGCGATCAGGCAGATAACGGGTGAGAGGAATGTTATTTAGAAGAAGAGGACTTGGTTTTGGAAGGCGCGGCTTCGGGATCCATTTCGGGAGAAGGAGCAGCAGCGGTTTTGGAATGTATCATAGGAGAGGCGGAAGAAAGAAGGGGATCATTCTCGGGGTGATTCTGGGAATCCTCATCATTCTTCTCGTCCTCATCTTTTCGGTCCGCATCAAGGATGTGGAAGTGAGCGGCAACAAACAATATACAAAGGAACAGATCGAGTCGCTTTTGTTTGACGGGAAATGGTCGAGAAATTCTGCGTTCTGCTACTATCAGAACCGGTTTAAGGAACATAAGTCCATTCCGTTCATCGAGGAATACAAGATCAATTTCAAGAGTCCCACGAAGGTGGAGGTCGTTGTTTTCGAGAAGAGCGTTGTGGGCTGCGTTTCCTATATGAGCAGCTATATGTACTTTGATAAGGACGGGATCATCGTTGAGAGTTCTTCTGAACAGCTTCCGGGAGTTCCGGTGATCACCGGGCTGGAGTTCGGACATATCGTCCTGCACCAGCCGCTTCCTGTGGCGGATCAGGATATCTTCGGAGAGATCTTAAATCTGACGCAGGTACTGAACGTCAGCGGCATCCAGGTGGACAGGATCAATTACAGCAGCTACAAAGAGGCGGAGCTTGTGATGGGAGATATTACGGTGGAACTCGGGAACTCTGACAGCCTCGACGGAAAGATCGCGGAACTTCATGATATCATGCCGGAACTTTCCGGTCTCTCCGGTACTTTGTATCTGGATACTTACGATGAGACGAATTCCAGCCCGACATACCGTTTCGTGAAGAAAAACTAAAAAAAACCATCAAAAAACCATAAATTAAAGGTTGATATTTTTCAAAAAATCAAATATGATATATGTTAGATTAACTTGGGATTTTTATGCCATGCTAATGAAAATATAATAGATTGATAGATATTAAAGGAGGAGACATTCTTGTTAGAGATTAAGATAAACGAGGCAGAGAATGCCGCAAGAATTCTTGTGATCGGTGTCGGCGGCGCCGGAAATAACGCGGTAAACCGCATGGTAGAAGAAAATATTATGGGCGTTGAGTTTATCGGTATCAACACAGATAAACAGGCGCTTCAGTTCTGTAAAGCTCCGACTGCTATGCAGATCGGTGAGAAGCTCACAAAAGGACTTGGCGCCGGTGCAAAACCTGAGATCGGTGAGAAGGCAGCCGAGGAGAGCCAGGAGGAGATCTCCCAGGCATTAAAGGGAGCCGATATGGTATTCGTTACCTGTGGTATGGGCGGCGGAACCGGTACCGGTGCAGCTCCGGTGATCGCTCAGATCGCAAAAGACATGGGAATTCTTACAGTCGGCGTTGTAACAAAGCCGTTCCGTTTTGAAGCGAGACAGAGAATGAACAACGCGTTAAAGGGAATCGAGAACTTAAAGAACGCAGTTGACACTCTGATCGTAATCCCGAACGACCGTCTCCTTGAGATCGTTGACAGACGGACAACCATGCCGGATGCATTAAAGAAAGCCGATGAGGTCCTTCTTCAGGCTGTACAGGGAATCACAGATCTGATCAACGTTCCGGGTCTTATCAATCTTGACTTCGCAGATGTTCAGACTGTAATGACAGACAAGGGCATCGCACATATCGGTATCGGCAAGGCGAAGGGCGACGAGAAGGCACTCGAGGCTGTAAAACAGGCTGTATCCAGCCCGCTTCTTGAGACAACGATCGAGGGCGCTTCCCACGTGATCATCAACATTTCCGGTGATATCAGCCTGATCGAGGCAAACGAGGCTGCCGGTTATGTTCAGGAGCTCGCAGGTGATGATGCAAACATCATCTTCGGTGCAATGTACGATGAGAACGCAGAGGACGAGGTAACGATCACTGTTATCGCGACAGGTCTTGACGCTCACGGCGCAAACACACCGGTTGAGCGCGCAATGAAGGACTTTACAAACTATAAGACAAAAGTTCCGGCTCAGCAGGCTCCGATCCAGAGAACTGCTCCGACCGTAAAAGTTCCGTCTGAGGCAGCAGCTACAACAGAGTCTGCTCCGAAGTACAATATTCCGACCGGAAACGCACCGGTTTACCGTCCGGCACAGCGCGGCGAGACTCAGATCAACATCCCGGATTTCTTAAAGAACCGCAGATAAGATCCTGAGAATGGACAAGCTGCTTAAAAACAGTAAGGATGAACATATGAGGACCCAGGGAGAGAAATCTTCCCGGGTCTTTTTGGTTTCATAGAAAATTCCGATGGAACTTCCTGTGAAACTAAAAGGCACAGCATGGCTGAGATTTTATACATCACTTCTATAAAAATTCATCGCGGATCCCGACAGGAAAATGTCTGGATCCGCATTCTTTTTTTCTTCTGTTTTCACAGATCCTGCAAATATCATCGAAAATTTCCAATTTTTACGAAAAAACAGGGAAGAACCTGTTGGAAGAACCCGATGAGTTTCCAGGGTTCGCGTCCCCGCTTTGACAAATTCCGGATAGGAAGACAGGTATACTGTTGGAAAACGATATCAGGATTTCGGGGACGGATGATCGGAACTGAAAATCCTGTCTGACGCAGTATGGGCGGTCTTTGACGGTCCGGAATGCGGAAAGGGGGAATCCCGGTGGAATATGAATGGTACGCCGATCTCTTTTTTCTGGAAGAGGCGTACCGGGATGTCTTGATCCTGTGGCTGGCGGCGGTGCTCGGGAGAAAGAAGATTTCTGTTTTCCGGCTTTTGGCGGCGGGAATTGCAGGCGGACTTTGCGGGACCGCAGTTTCCTGCCTTGAACTGTCAGGAATCGCAGCACGGATTACGGGAAGAAGCCTGGCGGCCTGGATTTTCTGGGAAAGCGGGAAAGTTCTGATAAACGGCTTTTTGATTATAACGGCTGCACTTCCCCCAAAAAGAGTGTCCGGATGGAAAAAAGCGTTCTTTCAAAGGGGAAAGGAGCTTGGATTGCTGGTCTTGTCAGCGGGGATCCTGCAGAGCGGTCTTGCGGTCTTGCGGGAGCGCTGTTTTCTCACCGGGTGGAAAAGTCTTCTGTTTATGGGATTTTTCTGTGCAGGAGCGCGCTTCTTTGCGGAGGCGCTCGTGAAGCGGCCGGTGATCGGAAAAATGAGGTATCAGGTCCGACTTTTCCTGAACGGACGATCAAAGGAGTTTACCGCGATGGAGGATTCCGGGAATCGTCTTGTGGAACCTGTGACGGGAAAGCCGGTCAGCATTATCGCAGCGGCAGATGCGAAAGAGTTTGGGAGCGAGCCGGCAGGCGTCCTGATGATCCCGTACCGGGCGGTAGGGACAAAAAGCGGAATGCTTCCGGGAATCCTGTTCGACCGGATGGAGATCACGGACGGAGAAAACAGGAGTGTCCGGATTGACAGACCGGTCGTGGCTGTCTCGAAGGAACCGCTGTTTTTCAGAAAAGATTTTACGATGATCCTGCCGGAAAGTCTTTTCACTGATAAGTTATGAAAGGGAGAAAATGAGTATGATCATGAGAATTTCTATGCCAAACCGGTTTCGGTTAAAAAAAGTGATGGGATTCCGGACAATGATCCGGCCGGAGCGCGGGGAAATCCATTATATCGGAGGCGCGGATATCCTCCCGGCACCGCTGTCCTTGAAGGAGGAGACGGAGGCGTTAAATAAGTTTGGAACGGAGGAGGAAAAAGAGGCAAAATCAGAGCTGATCGAACACAATCTCCGTCTGGTCGTTTACATAGCAAAGAAATTTGACAACACGAGCGTCGGGGTCGAAGACCTGATCTCTATCGGGACGATCGGTCTCATCAAGGCGATCAATACGTTCAATCCGACGAAGAATATCAAGCTGGCGACTTACGCGTCCAGATGCATCGAGAATGAGATCCTCATGTATCTCAGGAGAACCAGCAAGATGAAGCTGGAGGTCTCCATCGATGAGCCGTTAAACGTGGACTGGGATGGAAATGAGCTGCTCTTATCGGATATCCTTGGCACCGATGAGGATGTGATCTACAAGGACATGGAGGACGAGGTGGAAAAGGATCTCCTGAAAAATGCGGTGAGCCGGCTGAGTCCGAGAGAGCGGAAGATCGTGGAGCTGCGCTACGGCCTAAAGCGCCAGGACGGGGCGGAGATGACCCAGAAGGAGGTGGCGGATCTCATGGGAATCTCGCAGTCCTATATTTCGCGGCTCGAGAAGAAGATCATGATGAGGTTAAAGAAGGAAATCGTGAAATTTGAGTAGAGCAGAGCGTGTGACGAGTCATATCCGAAATGGTGAAAAAGACAGGTAGGAAATCCGCGGCCAGAACTGTATCATACAGAATTTTCAGTTCAGAAAATTCCTACCATGAAAAGTATCAAATAAAAGAACTGTCTGACTGAAAAATTATCAGCCAGACAGTCCTTTTTGTCTAATGGAAAATTACTCATCATACAGCTTCGCGTATAGTATCTCACACAGCGAATCTGCGTAGGCCTGGTCCGGAATATCGCGGCCGGTGATCAGGAAATCCTGGATCAGCTCGAAGCGCTTGAGACTCAGCTCTTCACCGGAAAGATCCGGATCTTCCATCAAGAGCTGCTCATCGAGTTCTTTTGCGGAATAATTCTTTAAGAACCAGTCGATGATCTCCTGAGTCTCCCGTTTTTCGTCGTCGGCTTCCACTTTTAACTCGGCGGCGCGTTTCCTTGAGGAGACGGCGACGACAAGGCTGGCGACGGCGAGAATGACAAGTGTCCCCTCAAAGATGTATTTCTGGAATCCCTCCATCGGGAGATGGAAGACGCCGAGAAGGCAGAGCGCTGCTCCCACGGCGAGAACCCCGCCGACCAGGAAAAATGCGGATGCGGAGGAGCTCATGTCCTCGTAGCGCTGCCCTTTATCGACGTAGGCATGGACGATCTCGTCAGCCGGCTTCTTTTTGGCGGAAGAGATTTCGTCGGGATCCGCGTCTTCTGTTTTGGCCATCTCACCGGAGAACGGATCCATCTCCTGCGCCATGACGGCAAGCTGTTCTTCTTTTTCTTTCTGTTTCATCGCGTCAGCGACTTCTTTTGATTCCATGAGAGGACCGCCGCAGTCGCTGCAGATCTTGATCCCCTCAACAAATTCCATATCACATTTCGGACAATAAGGCATAACCTTTCCCTCCATTTTTCACTCGCTTACTGCTCAGCATATTACGGCTCGCACTTCGTGCTAAGCGCTGCTGCGCAGCTGCCGTAATCGGCTTCGCCGCTCGTGTCAAACATGCAAGCATGTTTTTCACTCGCTTACTGCTCAGCATATCATATTTTTGAATATTCGTCCACAGTTTGGGTAGTTTTGGACTTCCATTTATATAGGAAATCGGTTAAAATAAGAAGAAGGTCTGTCCGCGCGGAAGAAAAGAAAAAACGCAGCGGGACAGGGTTACTTTTCAAAGGTAGGAATTTTCTGAATGGAAAAATCCGTATGATATAGTAACGGGCGAAGAGAAACAGAAAGGGGAAATTTTGTATGAAGATCGCAGTTGTTACAGACAGCAACAGCGGGATCACCCAGGCACAGGCAAAAGAGATGGGGATCACGGTCCTGCCGATGCCGTTTATGATAGATGGAGAAACGTATTATGAGGATATTACACTGACCCAGGAGCAGTTTTATCAGAGGCTGAAGGACAATTCCGATATCTCGACCTCACAGCCGACACCGGACTCCATCATGAAACTGTGGGATGAACTGTTAAAAGAGTATGATCAGATCGTCCACATCCCGATGTCCGCCGGACTTTCCGGATCCTGCGCGACTGCAATGATGCTGGCGGGAGAAGACGAGTACGAGGGAAATGTATTTGTCGTTGATAATCACCGGATCTCCGTGATCCAGTATCAGTCCGTGAAGGACGCGATGATGCTGGCAGATATGGGAATGGACGGCGCACAGATCAAAAAGCGCCTGGAGGAGACAGCGGCTGATTCCGTGATCTTTGTCACGGTGGACACCCTGAAATACCTGAAAAAAGGCGGACGCATCACACCGGCGGCCGCGGCTCTCGGCACACTTTTAAGGATCAAGCCGGTCCTGATTATCCTGGGAGAAAAGCTGGATTCCTTTGCAAAGGCCCGCACGATGAAGCAGGCGAAGACACTGATGATGAATGCGATCCAGAAAGAGCTGGATGAGAGACTTCATGACAGTGAGTGCAAAGACTGCCACCTTGCGATCGCCCATTCGGACAACGAGGAGGCGGCTCTGGAGTTTAAGAAGGAAGTGGAAGAGCGATTCCCGGACGCAGATATCTATCTGGCACCGCTTTCCCTGAGCATTGCCTGCCATATCGGACCGGGCAGCCTTGCGCTGACGGCAACAAGAAAGATGGAAGAGGAACATGAGAAAAATTAGGGAACGGATCCGGGAGATCTACCGGAAACATACGCCGAGCGTCAAACTTCCTCTGATCATCCTGACTGTTTTATTCTGTATGATCCCGCTCCTCGTGGAGAGCCGGATCCTCGCTCGCTCCTCGCGGCAGGAGCAGGTGGAGCGCAGAATCATCGATGTCCAGAACCAGTGTCAGATCCTGAGCAATAAGATGTCGAGAAGCGGATATCTCACAAACTCCGCGCTGGATAATGCGGCCATCGACACAGAATTATCGCTCCTGTCGGATATCTTCAGCGGGCGGATCCTGATCGTAAATTCCGGCTTTAAGATCGTTGAGGATACGTTCGCGATCTCTGACGGAAAGACGCTGATCTCGGACGAGGTGATCCGGTGTTTCCAGGGAGAGAACACGAGCCGGTACGACAGTCTGAAACATTACTTCGTCCTGGCGATCCCGATCCCGGAATTTGAGCAGGAGACGGGAACGATCACGACGGGAAAGACAGCCGGAGTGATGATCGTTACCGCGTCCACGGAGAGCATGTACAGCCTGGAGGAGAGCCTGAAAGATAAGGCATCCCTGTACGAGATGATGATCTTCGTCATCGTACTGATCGTGACAATCCTGTCAGTTCACCTGATCATGAAGCCGTTCGGAACGCTGATCGCGTCGATCCGGCGCGCGGGTGACGGAAATCTGGATGAGGATGTCAACGAGGAAGCATACCGGGAGACGAAGCAGATCTCCGGGACGATCAATAAGACGCTGGAGAAGCTAAAGGCTGTGGATCAGTCGAGGCAGGAATTTGTTTCCAATGTCTCCCATGAGCTCAAGACCCCGATCACGTCGATCCGTGTCCTGGCGGATTCCCTGATGGGAATGGAGGACGCGCCGAAGGAGCTTTACCAGGAATTTATGCATGATATTTCGGACGAAATCGACCGGGAGAGCAAGATCATCGATGATCTTCTGACTCTTGTGCGGATGGACAAGGCATCCTCGGAGCTTTCCTGCACGCAGGTCCAGATCAACGGACTGATCGAGATGGTCTTAAAGCGCCTGCGCCCGATCGCCAGAAAACGGAACATTGAGCTGATCTTTGAGAGTAAGCGCGATGTCACGGCCGATATCGATGAGGTGAAGTTCTCACTGGCGATAAACAATCTTGTGGAGAATGCGGTCAAGTATAACAAAGAAGATGGCTGGGTCCGGGTAACGCTGGATGCTGACCATAAGTTCTTCTATCTGAAAGTGGCAGATTCCGGGATCGGGATCCCTGCGGAATTTAAGGAAAGAGTTTTTGAGCGTTTTTACCGCGTGGACAAGGCGCGGTCCCGGGAGACCGGAGGTACCGGCCTCGGACTCGCGATCACGAGAAGCGTGGTCCTGATGCATCACGGCGCGATCCGGGTGGACAGCGTCGAGGGAGAGGGAAGCACCTTCATGGTGCGGATCCCGCTCATCTATATTCCGTAGGAGGGAAAAATGAAGAAATTGTTGAAGATTCGGGCATTTTTTCTCCTCTTCGCACTTCTGTTTGCTTTGAGCGGCTGTACAGGGGAAAAAGCTGTGGAGCAGAGCGGAAATGCCTATACGATCTACTATTTAAACGCATCCGGGATCCAGCTTGTCGGGAGTGAGTACCGGACGGAAACGGCGGATACAGACGCGCTGGTGCGGGAACTGCTCGATAAGATGGGAAATGTTCCGGCGGATCTCGATTGTCAGAGAGCGCTGCCGGAGCGGATCGAAAAGATCACCTATCGGATCGAAGGAAATGTTCTGTACCTGTACGCGGATGCCAATTATGCGCTGATGAATTCCGTGCAGGAGATCCTGTGCCGGGCGGCTCTCACAAAGACGCTGACCCAGATCCCGGGGATCGAGTATCTGAGCATCTACTGTGCAGAGCAGCCGATCACGGATGCAGCCGGAAACCCGGTCGGGATGTTGTCGGCGTCAGATTTCGTGGACAGTATCCGGGATGTCAACTCCTTCGAGCGGACCGAGCTGACGCTGTATTTTGCCAACGAGACAGGGGATCAGCTGGTGGAAGAAAAACGGGAAGTCATGCAAAACAGCAATACTTCTCTGGAACGTCTGATCGTGGAGCAGCTGATCGAGGGACCGCAGGAGCTCGGCCATTACGCGACGATCCCGTCGGATGTAAAGCTTTTGAATGTGTCCGTCAACGATTCCGTCTGCTCGATCAACTTTAATGCGGCGTTCCTGAACAGCAGTCTGGATGTGGCGGCATACATTCCGATCTATTCCATCGTGGATTCCCTCGCGGAACTTTCCACGGTGAGCCGTGTGCAGATCCGGATCAACGGGTCCCAAGACGATGTGTTCCGGGACCAGATCCCGTTGAGCACGGTGTTTGAACGAAACTACGATTATATCGCAGGAGGAAAAAACGATTAAAAGACCTTTGCTGTGTGTGACAGGGGGATTGGTACTTGGAGAGGCACTGAACCTGTGGATCCCGGCAGAGCAGATTATTTTTGGACTGGCAGTCTGGCTGCTCTTTTTGGTGTGCGCATTTGCGCGCCGGAAGAGCAGATACAGGCTGCCAGTCCTTCTTTTTATGGCGGGACTGGCTGTGGGGAGTCTCAGGATGGAGGCGGAACAGGCGGCATTTTTGCGGGAAGAGGATTTTTTTCTGGAGGAACAGGAGGATGGAGTGGTTTTAAACGGGACCGTCCGGTCGGTGAAGGAGAAGGACGGGACGCTGGAGGTTGTTCTCGGGGACTGTACCTCGGAAGAGGAAAACGGCGGACTGGTGGGGAGATTCCGGAGAGTTTTATGTTACCTTGAGATCGTGGAAGCAGAAACAAATGAAAGTGAAAGTGTGGGATGGAATTCAGAGTCACTTTCTGCAGGAAAAAGGATCCGTGTCTTTGGAGAGGGAAAGGCTGCGGATCCGGCGAGAAATCCGGGCGGGTTCGATTACCGTCTGTACTGCAGGTCCCGGGGGATCTCCGGGATCGTCTACGCGGACGGATATGCGGTGACCGGAGGAAAAACACGGATCATCGCCGATCGCCTGTACCGGATCCGCCGATCTCTTTCGGAACGCTTAAAGACGATTGCACTCCCGGAGGATGCCGGGATCCTGTCGGCGGTCCTGTTCGGGGAGAAAGAGGATCTGGACAGTGCCGTCTATGAACTTTACCGGAAAAACGGGATTTCCCACCTTCTGGCGATCAGCGGACTTCATGTCTCCATCGTCGGACTCGGAATCTGGAAAATATTCCGGAAAGGCGGGGCAGGATTCTGGTTTGCGGGAGTGGGTGCAGGCGGCTTTCTCTGCGTCTACGGGATGATGGTGGGCTCTGGTGCCTCTGTGGTACGGGCGGTCTCGATGGCGCTGCTCTCCTTTCTGGCGGCGGCTGTTGGGAGGACCTACGATCTTCCGACGGCGATGTGCATTCCGGCTGTGGGACTCCTGCTCGCTCATCCTTTTCTTTTGACGCAGGCCTCATTTCAGCTCTCTTTTCTCGCTGTCACATCGTTAGTCTACCCGGGACGATTGTTTTCGGTTCGCGGGGAAAAGATTTTTGCGGGGGAACGGTCTTCTGCGGCGGCGTCCGCCTTTTTTACAAGTCTTTCACTCCAGATGGTGACGGCACCCGTCATTCTCTGGCATTCTTTTGGAATCCCGCTCTACGGGGTGTTCTTAAATCTTATCGTGATCCCGCTGATGACGTATGTGGTCATATCGGGATTTCTTGGACTTGGTCTGTCCTTTTTATCAATATCGGTGGGGAGCGCCATGCTCGGAGGCGCACATTATATTTTGCGTTTTTATGAATTCGTCTGCAGCAGCACCGGAAAGCTTCCGGGGGCGGAGCTCGTTTTTGGGCAGCCGGAGGTGTGGAAGATCGGTTGTTATTACGGATGTCTGATCCTGGGAGCGGTTATCTATGAGCGGGGAGAGAAAACCTGGGAAAAATTTGGGAAAATGATGGCAGAAAACGTTTGGGAAAGAGGAGAAAAAGACAGAGGAAAGATTGGAAAAAAAGATGTAGAAATGGCGGACGGACAAAAAACAGAAAATTCAGAAAAAAACATGATCAGAAAGAGAGTCTGTAAATCAGTCAGACAATTGGAACATCAGAGAAAATGCAGAATTCAGTTCGATAAAAGGAAGCGCCTGTTCGGTCTTACTGTCTGCTGGCTTGCCGCATTCTGTTTCCTTATCCCATCCCGCCCCGCAGGTCTTTCCGTCACATTCCTCGACGTCGGGCAGGGCGACGGGATCGTTCTGCGTTCATCCGACAAAGCAGTCCTTGTGGACTGCGGCAGCAGCCAGCAGAAGACGGTCGGGGAGAAGACGCTGGTCCCGTATCTCAAGAGTCAGGGTGTGGCGCACCTGGATCTTGCCGTCATGACCCATGGAGACCAGGACCACATCAACGGGATCCGGTATCTTTTAGAACACCCGGAATCGGGGATTACGGTGGGCGGTCTTATGATGCCGGAAGCAGGAACAGATGAGATCTACGGGACGATGGCGGAGCTGGCAAAAAAGCAGGGGATTCCTGTGTTTTATGCCGAACGCGGCGATATATGGAAAGATTTTCCGGGAAAAGGAATGAAGCTGGAATGCCTGTCCCCGGACGGGGAGACGGAATTCGCAGACCGGAATGAGGAATCCCTGGTATTTCGCCTGACGCTTAAACGGTTTTCGCTGCTTCTCACGGGAGATATGGAAGAAAGCGGGGAGGAAATACTTCTGGATTCCGGGATCCTGACTCCTGTGACGGTCTTAAAAGCCGGCCACCATGGTTCTGCGACATCCTCAGGGGAAAGGTTTATAGAAACCCTGTCCCCGTCGATCACAGTGCTCTCCTATGGAAGAAAGAACCGCTACGGCCATCTGGCACCGGAAGTGAAGGAACGACTGAAAGAAGCCGGTTCTGAGATCCTCGAGACCGGAAAAGCCGGCGCCGTCATGATCCGGACGGATGGAAAGAAGATCCGGGTGCGGACGATGATCCGGGAGAAATGATAAGCCGGCCGCGACGATAAGCCGGCCGCGGCGGGAGCAAAGACGCTGCAGGGAATCCATGTGAAGAGGAACCAAGGTGCGGCTTATACGAAAAGAAATTACATAAGTCACATATGTCCGATTGACCGTATGATGGATCATGGATGTATTTAAGGTGATCCCGAATGAGGGGACGGGGTCCGCCTGGTGAACGGGATCGAGGCGAATATTTTTGATGAACACGGCTCCATCGATGTGGAGGAGCCGATCCTCTCAAAGATGGATTACATCATTGCAAGTCTTCATACGCCGTGTATCGCAAATCTTGGGATCGTGAAGAATACGGTGGCGCTCGTGGGCGCTGCCGAGAATCCGAATGTGACGGTCATCGGTCATCCGGATGATGACCGGTATCCGATCGATCCGGATGAGGTTGCGGCTGCAGCTGCGGAAAACCATACGGCCATCGAGCTCAACAACGGGTCGTTAAATCCGCTTTCGACGAGGATCAACGGACCGAAAAATATCAGGAAGGTCCTGGAGGCATGCAAAAAGTATCACACCATGGTGCTCATGGGGACGGACAGCCATATCTGCTATGAGATCGGACATTTTGAGGATTCGATGGTGCTGTTAAAGGAACTTGATTTTCCGGCGGAGCAGGTGATCAATTTCGATGTGGACAGGCTGGGGTATGTGCTGAGAAAGCATTGAGAACAGGTTGGGAATAGAGCAACGAAAAAGGGCGATCATATTGTAACAATATGGTCGCTTTTCGTATATCAAGCGACAGGGGCCAGTGACAGGGGAAAAGGCGCAGCTTGACCGGCAGTGGCATCTCTGATAGAATGGATGGCAGAAAATGATCAAATGTACAGTTCACGGAGGCGGTTATGCAGACATTAAACCAGGATATCAAAGAGAAAACATTTAAGCGGGTCTATCTGCTGTTTGGGGATGAACCGTTTCTTGTGAACAGTTATAAAAAGCGTCTCCGGGAGGCGATTGCCGGGGATGACACGATGAATTACAACTATTTTGAGGGCAAGGGGCCGGACGTGAAGGAGATCATAAGTCTCGCGGACACCATGCCTTTTTTTGCTGAGCGGCGGCTTGTGATGGTCGACGGCAGCGGATTTTTCAAGAACAGTGCGCCGGAGGAGCTTGTGAATTATATCGCGGAGATCCCGGAATCGACCTGCATGGTCTTTGTGGAAAGCGAGGTCGATAAGAGGAACAAGCTTTATAAGAAGGTCAAGGACAATGGATATGCGGCAGAGTTAAAGAAGCAGGATGCGGATCAGCTCATGCGCTGGGCGGCGGGGATCCTCGCAAAGGACGGGAAGAAGATCACTCGCCAGGTCATGGAGTATTTTATGGAGCGGACCGGGGATGATATGGAGAATATCCGGATGGAGCTGGAGAAGCTGATCTGCTACACGATGGGGCGCGAGGTGATCACGAAGGAGGACGTCGAGGCGGTCGGGACGGTTCATGTCACGAACCGGATCTTTGAGATGGTGACGGCGATCGTCGCGGGGAATACGAGGAAGGCAATGGATCTCTATGAGGATCTTCTGACTTTGAAGGAGCCGCCGATGAGGATCATGTTTCTGATCGCGAAGCAGTTTAACCAGCTTCTGCAGGTGAAGGAGCTTGCGGGGAAGGGCGCCCAGAAGGGGGAGATCGCTTCGAAGGTGAAGGTGCCGCCGTTTGTGGCGGGGAAGCTGATCGCGCAGGCGAGGGCGTTTTCGCGGGAGCAGATCCTTTCTTATGTGGAGTTTTGCGTGGAATCGGAGGAAGCGGTGAAGACGGGGAGGTTGTCGGATCGGTTGGCGGTGGAGTTGTTGATCGCTAGGAAGTACCGGTAGGTATGGCGGAAAGTTAGCTTTAGAAACTTGGCGAAAGGTACGCGCCGGCCTGCCTTCAGACTCAGGCGCGAGTGGATTCCGGGGGCGGTTCCTCTAGGCTTGCGAAAGAATGCTAAGGGCGGAGAACAGAGGGCACAACTCGCTGCGCTCAGACAAGTGCCCTCTGTTCTCCAACGCATTTTCCCGCGAGCCAAGAGGAAGCCAGAGCCCCTGGAATCAGGCGTCTGAGTCTGAAGGCAGACCGGCGCTGGGTAGTGGCGGGAGTGAAAAAAAGAACCGCCGGTTCCGACACACCCTCGGAATCAGCGGGTCTTTTTTATTTATGCGTAATAATCCAGTTCGATGATAATTAAGCCATTGCGCTTACAGCTTTAGCCAAACGGGATACTTTTCTGGAAGCGGTATTCTTGTGATATACGCCCTTGGAAGTAGCCTTGTCGATCTCGCTTGTAGCAGCAAGAAGTGCAGCCTGTGCAGCAGCCTTGTCGCCAGCAGTAATTGCAGCTTCTACCTTCTTAACGAAAGTTTTCACTTTGGATCTGATTGCTTTGTTTCTAGCAGCTCTTGTCTCTGCTACTACGATTCTTTTCTTTGCAGATTTGATGTTAGCCAATCTGTACACCTCCATATTATTTTAAAAATTATCTCTGTTTGTTTTGCATCAAAGCCTGGACACGGACAGTTCAATGTAAACATACTATTACATTCTAGCGAATATTTCCCAGGATGTCAATACATAAATTGCTTTTTTCGAGAGAAAAATAGGAGAGAATGGTTACTTTTCTTTGATAGGAATTTTCAGAACTGAAAATTCCGTATGATACAGTGGAGGTCGTGGATTTTGCCGATTTGGAATGCGAAGCATCGGCAAAATCGAGTTATAGTGCGCGGGCACTATAACTGAGAATGGTTACTTTTCGTGGGTAGGAAGGAGAAGATGCTATGAGGCAGGCGGATGTTGATTTTGTGGTGCGGACGGATCTGGCGATCGAGGAGCGGGAGCGGGTCTGGGAGAGCGGGAGTGAGATCGCGGGGGTCCGGATGCGGGAGTGGGAAGCGGCGGACGCAGGGATCCGGGTGACGGAGGTCGCGGTGTGTGATGAGAGAGGAGAGAAACTATGGCAATTCAAATTAGCCCAAATGGTCGACTGATGACCATTCAGACAAATGATTCCAGTTATCAGATGCTTGCTGATAAAAATGGAGTGCTTCTTCATTTATATTATGGAAGCAGTATTGGTGCAGAGGATTTATCTGATCTTATTGTTAGAAGTGATGTTGGTTTTTCTGGAAATCCAGAGGAAGCAGGACTGGACCGCACATATTCACTTGATACACTGCCGCAGGAGGTTGCTTCTAGTGGTGTAGGTGATTTTAGGGATGATTCTGTTCGTCTGGTACATCCAGATGGCAGCTGTGCAGCCGATTTTCGTTTTGAGAGCTGTGAGGTCGTATCCGGTGCATATTCGATTCCGGGTATGCCAGCACTGTATGACACAGATAAAAAGAACAGTGAAACGCTGATCATTAAGATGAAGGAAAAGGCATCAGGAGCAATTCTTCATTT
>ERZ1106964.1499-NODE-1499-length-16049-cov-4.640115_pt1 | contig 16049 bp, 12 predicted proteins | sample MGYA00403682_ERZ1106964 | MGnify/ENA primary metagenome ERZ1106964 (study PRJEB35170, sample SAMEA104062451) | human gut metagenome | biome: human gut; feature: human-associated habitat; material: faeces | place: Denmark | collected 2013-04-10 ...
CCCGCCTGAAGCAGCTGGGCGGTCAGTTTCTTCAGGTCCGCCCGGCCGCCGGTCTCCAGTCTGACGGACAGCGCCGCCAGCCGCTCGGGCGGCATGGTCCGGGTCAGGAGGGCGTCCACCGTGGCGACCACCACCGGGGCATCCCCCGCCGCCATCTGGTGCAGGGCCGCCAGGCGGCTCCGCTCCCACTCCCGGGAAGAGATGGCGTTGGGCCGGAACTGCCACTCCCGGGCCAGCAGCGTCACCGGGATCTGCCCGGTGAGGCTCTGCAGGTCCCCCGCCAGCTGGCGGGCCTCCCGCTCGTCGGCGCAGAGGAACACCATGGGCCGTCCGGCCCCGGCGGCCACCGCCGCGCCGATGCAGGCCCGCTGCACCGGCTGTGTGCCGGTGAGGACAGCGGGGCATCCGCCGTTTTCCACCCGGCTGATGAGTTCCGCAACCTCCGGCAGAGTTTGTAAGGCCTTCAGAAATGCGTCCATCCGACACCTCCTGACAAAAGTCATGCTTTACGCGCAAATGGGCGCACTCCGGCCTTGGTGGCCGGGGTGTGCCGCTGTTTTCCTATGCTATTATATGCCCGTCAGACTGGTCAGTTATAATCGTTCATGGCCTTCTGGCAGCCGTTTTCGATGATATCCTCCGCCGCCTTGACGGCGTTTTCAAAGCTCTCCACCAGGATCTTCCGCTCCGCCTGAGAGGGTACGCCGATGACCCAGTCGATCATCTCCGCACCGCCACCGGACGGGGCGCCGGTGCCGATCTTAATGCGGGGAAACTCCTGAGTCCCCAGATGGGCGATGATGTTCTTGATGCCGTTGTGACCGCCGGCGGAGCCGGTGGGCCGCACCCGCAGCTTACCCACGGGGAGGGACACGTCATCGTAGATCACCAACACATGGTCGGCGGGAATTTTGTAGAACTGCGCAGCCTCATGGACGGCTTCGCCGGAGAGGTTCATATAGGTTTGGGGCTTCATCACCAGGCACTTCTGGCCCCCGAAGCGGACGATGTTATAGGCAGATTTGAACTTCACTTTGTTCAGTTTCACGTTCAGCTGTTCCGCAAGCAGATCCACCGTGAGAAAGCCCATATTGTGGCGGGTGTGCTCATATTTCTGGCCGGGATTGCCCAAGCCCACGATGAGCCAGTCCACCGCCCCGCCGGATTTTTCAAAGATCATAGGAAATTCCTCCTTGTTTGCTTGTATCATATACCAAAGGAAACGGGGAAGCAAGTCTGCTTCCCCATTTCAGCGTGTCGAAAAAGTATTTTCTCCCCGCTGAACCTATTTTCAGAACTTATAAAAGTTCCGAAAATAGCAGATTTCAATAGCGCAGGACACCCCTCTTGGGTTTCCCGCGCACACTCTTTACCCGCAAGGGGTATGCAGCATCCGTAAAGCAGCACAGCTGCTAACGGCTGCCCTACCTTACCATTGCGGGAATTATGCCTCTTTATCTACAGATTCAAACGGGGAAGCAAGTCTGCTTCCCCGTTTTTTATATTACACTCAATGCGCTGATTTTGGGCCGGATCGTTACCGGAACAGCTTGGAGATGGAGACCTCCTGATAGGTACGCTCAATAGCCTCAGAGAACATGGAAGCCACGGACAGATACTTGATCCGTGCCCGGACCGCTTCGGGATGGGCGGGAATGGTATCCAGCAGAGCCAGCTCCTCAATGTTGCTGGACTCCAGACGGTCAATGGCAGAACCGGAGAGGACGCCGTGGCTGGCGCAGGCGTAGACCTTGTTGGCGCCGCCCACTTCCACGATGGCCTTGGCAGCGTTGCACAGAGAGCCTGCGGTATCCACCATGTCATCAAAGAGGATGCAGTCCTTGCCCTTCACGTCGCCAATGACATTCATGACCTCGCACTGGTTGGCCTTCTGGCGGCGCTTGTCCACGATAGCCAGCTGCATGTGCAGCTTCTGAGCGAAGGCGCGGGCGCGGGCCACGGAGCCAACGTCGGGAGAGACCACCATCATATCCTCGCACTTGTCACCGAACTTCTTGGCGTAATAATCCACAAAGATGGGGTTGCCCAGCAGGTTATCCACGGGGATGTCGAAGAAGCCCTGGATCTGGGAGGCGTGGAGGTCCATGGTCAGCACACGGTCAGCACCGGCAGCGGTGATCATGTTGGCCACCAGCTTAGCAGAGATGGGATCGCGGGCCTTGGCCTTGCGGTCCTGACGGGCATAGCCGAAATAGGGGATGACGGCGGTGATACGGCCGGCAGAAGCGCGGCGCAGAGCGTCGATCATCACCAGCAGCTCCATCAGGTTGTCATTGACAGGCTTGCAGGTGGACTGGACTACGAACACGTCGCTGCCGCGGACGGTCTCGTACAGGGAGACGGAGACCTCGCCGTCAGCGAAGCTCTTGACCTCAGATTCACCCAGCTTGGTGCCCATCATCTGGCAGATCTCAGCCGCCAGAGGCTGGTTTGCGTTACCGCAGAAAACTTTGATGTCCTTCCCGTGAGAAATCATAGGAATTTTCCTCTCTTTTCTGTATATTTTATATATTCAAAATTTCAAAATTACGATTCTTGTTCCATCTTCGCCAAAACCGGTTCCAGCTCAGCGATGGTCTCCGGTCCGAAGATCGGCAGCCAGCCGGACACCAGCGAAGCGCCGGATACAGCGTTGGTCATCTTGTCCTTCCAGACCTCCCGCAGTTCCCGTCCGGGTGCGGAATAGGCAAAGCCGGGGCCGGCCTGAGCCATAGGCAGAGCCGCGCGGCAGAGGACCAGGGTGTCCTCGTCATTGTCCAGGAAATCCAGAAGCTCGGCATGCTGCTCAGAGATCACAACATCCGTTCCCTCCGGGAAGCAGGCAGCCGCCTCCTCAGCAAAGCGGGGCGAGCAGACAACAAAAAACCGCTGAACGCCATCCGCCAAACATTGCACAACGGCCCGCTCCATGATTGGGCGGTGCAATATGGCTTCCAGCATCAGCGGTTTGTGACCTGCAGGAATAGAGTGATCCTCTTCCAGAATAAACACAGCACGACACGTGTGATCCATGGTAAGTCCCTCCTGTCCGTCAGGCCGCATGGCGACCGGAATCTTATCACTGTCATTATATCAAACTTTTTAGGGAAATCCACCCCTTCCCGGAAAAAGTTCAAGGTAATTTCCTCCAAATCTTTCGTCCTTTTCTGTTTGAATTTATCAAAGACACCGGAAATTCAGCAAATTAACTAAAAAACCTCAATTTTTTGAGAATACATACCCACTCCCCCCGCGCAAACCATTCAACCGCCCAAAGAATCGCAAAATTCACCACAAAACAGTTGAATTTCTATCGGTAAAGGATTACAATAGTATCCATTCGAGCCAAAAGGAGGGAATATCTGTGCTGAATATCGTATTGGTGGAGCCTGAGATCCCTCAGAATTGCGGCAATATCGCCCGTACCTGCGCTGCCACCGGCAGCCGTCTGCATCTGATCCGGCCGCTGGGCTTTGACATCTCCGAGCGGGCTGTCAGGCGGGCGGGACTGGACTACTGGCATCTGGTGGAGGTCTTTGACTATGAAAGCCTGGATGACTTTTTTGAAAAGCGTCCGGAGGCCGCGCAGGACTGCTGGCTGACCACCACCAAAGCCCCCCGGTCCTACCAGGAGGCCCGGTTCTCTCCGGACAGCTGGATCTTTTTCGGCAAGGAAACGGCGGGCCTGCCCATGGATTTCCGGGAACGTTTCCGGGAACGCTGTATCCGTCTGCCCATGATCGACGAGGCCCGGAGCCTGAACCTCAGCAACACGGTGGCCGTATGCGTGTACGAAGCCCTGCGGCAGAACGGCTTCCCCGGCCTGCTGGGCGTGGGAGAGATGGCGGAAAATTCTTAAAAGCACTGCAAATCAACGATATGTTTAGGAGTTTGCTTATGAATTACCAGAAAAAGACCGTCCGTGACATCAATGTGAAGGGCAAGAAGGTGCTGCTGCGCTGCGATTTCAACGTGCCCCAGGACAAGAAGACCGGCGAGATCACCAGCGACAAGCGGATCGTGGCGGCCCTGCCCACCATTCGGTATCTGCTGGATCAGGGCGCGGCGGTGATCGCCTGCTCTCACCTGGGAAAGCCCCAGCCGGATTTTGACAAATGGGTCAAAAAGCAGACAGAAAAGGGTAAGGATCCCGCAGAACTCACCGAGGCTGCCTGGAGCAAGGAGCAGAAGAAGCTGACCCTGGCTCCCGTAGCCGCCCGTCTGGCAGAGCTGCTGGGACAGGAAGTTATCTTCGCCAGCGACGTTGTGGGTGAGGATGCTCAGGCTAAGGCCGCAGCCCTGCAGCCCGGTCAGGTCCTGCTGCTGGAAAACACCCGCTTTGAAAAGGGCGAGACCAAGAACGATCCCGCCTTCGCACAAAAGCTGGCTTCCATGGCCGAGGTCTACGTGTCCGACGCTTTCGGTGCCGTCCACCGGGCTCACGCCTCCACCGCCGGTGTGGCGGCTTATCTCCCCGCCGTCTCCGGCTTCCTGATCGAGAAGGAGCTGGAAGTCATCGGCGGCGCGCTGGCTAACCCCAAGCGGCCTCTGGTAGCTATCCTTGGCGGCAGCAAGGTCTCCTCCAAGATTGGCGTCATCAACAATCTGCTGGAGATCGCCGACACCATCATCATCGGCGGCGGCATGGCCTACACCTTCTCTGCCGCTCAGGGCGGTCAGGTGGGCGACAGCCTGCTGGAAGCCGACTGGGAAGCCTATTCTCTGGAAATGCTGGAAAAGGCCAAGGCCAAGGGCGTAAAACTGCTGCTGCCGGTGGACACCGTGATCGCAGACGCCTTCTCTCCCGACGCCAACAGCAAGGTAGTCAAGTCCGGTGAGATCCCCGCCGGCTGGCAGGGTCTGGACATTGGCCCCGAAACCGTGAAGCTGTACTGCGACGCTGTGGCCGATGCCGGTACCGTTATCTGGAACGGTCCTATGGGCGTGTTTGAGTTCCCCGCCTTTGCTGTGGGCACCAAGGCTGTGGCCGAGGCTCTCAGCAAGACCTCCGCCATCACCATCATCGGCGGCGGCGACTCTGCTGCGGCTGTGGAGCAGCTGGGCTATGCTGACAAGATGACCCACATCTCCACCGGCGGCGGTGCTTCCCTGGAATTCATGGAGGGCAAGGAGCTTCCCGGCGTGGCCTGCCTGCTGGATAAGTAATTGCAGCGCAGCGGGCTTTGCCCGCTATCGCTGTCCGGCAAAATCAGGATCTCCACATAGTTCGATCCCACAAAGCGGCAGAGCATTCTGCCGCTTTCCATACGATTTTTTCGCAAAAACAGTCGAATTTTTCAAAAATACTTGACAAATCCCCTCGTTTTCGCTATAAAATAATAAGTTTTGTTGTTGAGCCTTTTTCGGACCGCCCTGACGGCCCTCCGAAACGGTCCGATCATCGTTATCAAAGATACAAAAGGAGAAAAAAGAGTTATGAACCGCAGATACCGTAAGACTGTCATCGCCGGCAACTGGAAGATGAACATGACCGCCACCGAGACCAAGAAATTCGCTGAGGACCTGAAGAAGATCATGCCCCGCGCCAAGTGGTGCGACACCCTGATCTGTGTCCCCGCCTGCAATATTTCCACCGCTATGAAGGCTTTCAAGGATCTGCGGATCTCCGTGGGTGCTGAGAACGTCTACTTTGAGGAGAAGGGCGCTTACACCGGCGAGGTTTCCGCCGATATGCTGAAGGACCTGGGCGTGAAGTACGTCATCGTGGGCCACAGCGAGCGCCGTCAGTATTTCTGCGAGACTGACCAGACTGTCAACAAGAAGGTCCACGCTGTGCTGAACGCCGGCATGAACCCCATCATCTGCGTGGGCGAGAGCCTGGAGCAGCGCGAAACCGGCATCACCAACGAGTGGATCGCTCTGCAGGTCAAGAGCGCTCTGAACGGTGTCCCCGCCGAGAAACTGCGCCGCTGCATCATCGCCTATGAGCCCATCTGGGCCATCGGCACCGGCAAGACCGCCACTGCCGAGCAGGCCGGTGAGGTCTGCTCCAACATCCGTGCTGCCATCCGTGGCCTGTACGGTGCCCGCGTGGCCCGCAGCGTCACCATTCAGTACGGCGGCAGCATGAACCCCAAGAACGCTGCTGAGCTGCTGGCCCAGCCCGATATCGACGGCGGCCTCATCGGCGGTGCTGCTCTGAAGCCCGAGCAGTTCGTGGACATCATCAACGCGGCCAACCAGGAATAATGCGGAAAAGCGGGGGGACACAGTCCCCCCCTTTATGCGAAATGAGGTTTCTATGAACAAAACACCGACCACACTCATCATTATGGACGGATTCGGTCTCCGGACCGAGACGGAGGGCAACGCCGTTGCCGCCGCCAACACTCCTCGTCTGGATCAGTTCTTTCAGGAGTATGCCCATACAGATCTGTCCGCCTCTGGTCTGGATGTAGGTCTGCCTGCAGGCCAGATGGGCAACAGTGAGGTGGGCCACACCAACATCGGCGCAGGCCGGGTGGTGTTTCAGGACCTGCCCCGGATCAGCAAATCCATTGATGACGGAGATTTCTTCCAGAATCCCGCCTATGTTCACGCCATGGACGCCTGCAAGGAAAAGCGCTCTGCCCTTCACCTCATGGGTCTGCTCAGCGACGGCGGCGTCCACTCCCACATCGACCACCTCTTCGCCCTGATGCAGATGGCAAAGGACCGTGGCCTTGAGCGGGTCTACATCCACGCATTTCTGGATGGACGGGACGTTTCCCCCACCTCCGGCGTGGACTATGTGACCCGGACGGTGGAAAAGTGCCGGGAGCTGGGCGTGGGTAAGATCGCCACCCTCATGGGCCGTTACTACGCCATGGACCGCGACAAGCGCTGGGACCGTGTGGAAGCTGCCTATGATGCCATGGTCTACGGTGAGAGCGCCCACGTCAATCCCCTGCCCGTGGCAGCGGTGAAGGATGCCTACGCCGCCGGCGTCACCGACGAGTTCATCGAACCGGTGATCTGTGATGGGGACGGCACCATCTCCGATAATGACAGTGTGATCTTCTTCAACTACCGCCCTGACCGGGCCCGCGAGATCACCCGGACCCTTGTGGACCCGAAGTTCGACGGCTTCACCCGCCAGTATTTCCCCGTGACCTTCGTCTGCACCACGGAGTATGACGCTACCATGCCCAATGTGGAGGTGGCCTACCCCCGTCAGGCCGTCCGCAACGGTCTGGGTGAGTATCTCAGCAACCTGGGACTGACCCAGCTCCGCATCGCGGAAACGGAGAAGTATGCCCATGTGACCTTCTTCTTCAACGGCGGCGTGGAGACCCAGTTCCCCGGCGAGGACCGGGTGCTGGTGCCCTCTCCCAAGGTGGCAACCTACGATCTCCAGCCGGAGATGAGCGCCTACGAGGTGTGCGACAAGTGCGTGGAGCGGATCGAATCCGGTGCGTATGACGTCATCATCCTGAACTTCGCCAACTGCGACATGGTGGGGCACACCGGCGTCTTTGACGCGGCGGTGAAGGCCGTGGAGACCGTGGATGAGTGCGTGGGCCGTGTGGTGGACGCCACCATGAAAATGGGCGGCATCGCCATGATCACCGCCGACCACGGCAACGCCGAAACCATGACCCAGGAGGACGGCTCTCCCATGACCGCCCACACCACCGATCTGGTGCCCTTCATCCTCTGCGGCGCCGGTTCTGAGCTGCGTCAGGGCCGTCTGGCGGACATCGCTCCCACCATTCTGGATGTGATGGGCCTTGCCGTACCGGAGGAGATGGACGGCCAGACCCTGATTGTGAAATGATCCGTTAAAACCTCCCGCCATAGGACGGCTGGCTTCCCTCGCAAGGGCTGAACGTAAGCCGTACCTAAATACAGCCTCAACCGCGTACGATCCGGAGAAGCCCCATTCCATGGGGCTTCTCTTTTTTACTTTGCCCTCGTGTGAAAATGCCAAAATCCCAGGCTGTCTTCAAAGTGCAAACGTTATCGTTACTTTCGTCTTTTATTTGAAAAATTATTTTTTAATGATCGTTATATGCGCATAAATAGTCGAAAAATTCCACATAAAGATTTTGTAAATATTGCAAACGTTTGCATTGATTTTATAAAAGCCAAGGTGTATACTGATGCAATCAAATGCAGGAGAGAAGGATTCATTCACATGTCTACACTCTTATCTGTTTCCATCGCGGCTCTGGCGGGACTTCTGATGACACGTGTATTCAACCTGTGGCGATTGCCGGACGTAACTGCGTATCTGGTGGCCGGTGTACTGATCGGTCCCTATGTTCTGGGGAGTATGCATATTACCGGTCTGGGCCTGGTCTCGGCTGAAGCGGTAAGCAGTCTGCATCTGGTCTCTGAGGTGGCACTGGGCTTCATCGCCTTTTCCATCGGAAATGAGTTCCGTCTGGAGGACCTGAAGTCCACGGGCAACCAGGCTGCCGTCATCGGCGTTGTTCAGGCCTTGACCGCCACTCTGCTGGTGGATACCGCACTGCTGACGGTCCACATGCTGCTGCCGGAAAAGCTGTCTGCGGCTCAGGCGATTACCTTGGGCGCCATTGCGACGGCTACTGCGCCGGCCGCCACGCTGATGGTGGTGCGCCAGTATAAAGCAAAGGGTCCGGTGACCAATCTTCTTCTGCCCATCGTCGCACTGGATGACGCAGTGGGTCTGATCGTGTTTGCGGTCAGCTTCGGCATTTCCAAAGCGCTGGTCAGCGGCGAGTTGGATCTGATCTCCATTCTGCTCAACCCCCTGCTGGAGATCGTTGCGTCTCTGGCATTGGGTGCCGCCGCAGGCTGGCTGCTGACCAAGCTGGAGGTCCTCTTTCATTCCAATACAAACCGCCTGAACATGACCATTTCCCTCGTTTTTCTGACAGTGGCCCTGTCCATGTCGCACATCACCCTTGGGCCGGTAACTATCAGCTTTTCCTCTCTTCTGGTCTGCATGATGTTGGGAACGGTGTTCTGCAATCTCTGCCCCCAGTCTGCCGATTTGATGAAAGCCGCAGACAAATGGACCTCTCCCCTTTTTGCGCTGTTCTTCGTCATCAGCGGCGCGGAGTTGGAGTTGGGCGTCTTTACGGATTGGGCCATTGTGTGCATTGGTCTGGTCTACATCCTGTTCCGCTCTGCCGGCAAATATATCGGTGCCTTTGCCAGCTCCAAATATATGAAATGCGGACCGGAGATCTGTAAATATCTGGGGATCACCCTGCTGCCTCAGGCAGGTGTAGCGCTGGGAATGTGCACAACCGCTATGCAGCTTGGAGAACAGGGCGGATTGATCCGCAACATCACCCTCTTCTCTGTGCTGATCTACGAGATGGTCGGTCCCCTTCTGACACGGCAGGCCCTGATGGCCGCCGGGGACATCCAGCCTCTGTCCGCCGAGGTCTGCCAGCGCCGTCCGGCTCGGGGACGCTCTGCCAAGCGGAGCCGGGCGTAAAGTATCTGTCCAAAAAACAACACCATCCATTCGGATGGTGTTGTTTTCCTATCTGTTGTCTGCGCTTACCGGCGGGTTTTCCCGCGCTGAATGGACCGCAGCAGTCCTCTGCACTGCCACAGGCTCAGCAGAGCGAATACCGCCGCCGGAACGCCTAACAGCCGCAGTCCCCAAGCATCCTGCACCAGACTGCCCGCAAAGGAGCCTACAGCGATGCCAAAGTTATAGGACACCGGCTGCACCGATGCACAGAGGCTGGCTGCCGCCGGGTATTCCGCCTCCGCCAGTCCCAGAGAATGGACCTGCACCGGCGTATTCAGCAGATACATCAGCAGGCCCATGGCAAACAGCCCTGTCAATCCCAGCCACCGGTTCACCAGTAGCAGAGGCAGCACGGCAAACAGCAGAACCTGCGCGGCAAAGAACACCGGCAGGGGCTTCAGACCGCCTTTTTCCGCAAGGCATCCGGAAAACAAATTGCTGGCGGCACTGCAAAGCCCCATCCCCAGCAGGACCGGACTGACCGCCGTCTCCGGCAGGCCCAGCGTACCGGTCAGCGTTGGCGTCAGATAGGTGTAGACCGTGTAGGTAGCGGAAGCGCTGAACAGCACCATCAAAACGCAGTGCCAGCAGCGACTGTCCCGCAGCACCGCGAACTGGTTCAGCAGGCAGCCCTCTGCCAGAGGGACATCGATCTCCCGCGGCAGCAGCCGGGCCAGCACAGGCAGCAGCACCAGTCCCATTGCCAGGATCACGCCAAAGGTGGCCCGCCAGCCAAGAGCGTGGCACACCGCTGTACCGATGGGCACCCCCGCCACCGCCGCCACGGAAAAGCCCGCGTACACGGCGGAAATGGCCCGGGCCGTCTGTTCCGGGGAAGAAACCTCCTTCGCATACAGCATAGCCACTGCGGTGAGGGTCCCGGACACCAGCGCCGCCACTACACGGGATGCATACAGCACCGTCACGCCTGGAGCCAGCATACTCAGGACATTCACACCCAGAAACAGGAGCATCAGCCCTATCAGCAGGCGGAAGCGGTCCATCCGTCCGGTCAGGGCCGTGAGCAGCGGCGTTCCTACCGCATAGCAGGCGGCAAATACGCTGACTAGCCGCCCCACGGCGGCCAGAGATACGTTCAGCCCCGCCGCAATATCCGGCAGGATACCTACGATCACAAATTCACAGGTGCCCAGGGTAAAGCCCAAAGCGGCCAGCGCCAGCACAGCCGCCGGTAAACGATGCTTTTTCATCATGCGCTCCTTACTATGTGTTTATATGTGTGCGTACACAGTTTTACCCGGAAACAGCGGAGGACCGCAGTCCCCCGTTTCTTTCCATATTTACCGTCAAATACTCTCCGAATTGAGAATGGGGCAAGCGGTCACATAGGTGTCCCGGTCAGGCCGCTGTCCCATCAATGCCTCAAAAAGCACAGACAGCGCCTGATAAGGCTGATACGCCAGATCCTGCCCGATAGTAAAATCCACCTCGCCGCTTTTCAGCAGCTCCTGGATCTCCGGGCCGCAGTCGTGGGAAAGGATGTGGACCTTTTCTGCCAGGCCCCGGCTCCGGAGAACTTCCGCGCAGGCCGGGACGCTGGGGTTCGCCATATACACCATCCGCAAATTTGGATGCGCCGCCAATGCACTTTCCACCGTTTCCGCCGTTTTCCGGTAATCCCGGTGGGTGGCGGCGATCACACCGTTTTCCTCCGGGATCCCCCGCTCCGCCAGCCGCTCCAGAAACCCGTCCACACGGGCCTTATGCGCCGTATATTTCGGATCGGCATAGATGACCAGAAACGCATCACCACGGCTCAGAAAGCAGGATGCGATCTCTCCGGCCACCCGTCCGGCCCGATGGCCGTCCTCGCCCACATAGCAGATTCGCCGTCCGCCGGGCACGTCGGAGTTGAAGGTCGCCACCGGGACCCCCCGCTCTGACAGCCGTTCCAGCGCCCGCCGGATCTCCTCGGTGCCGGAAGCGCACAGCGCGACGGCCTGTGCGCCGTTTTCCACTGCCTCATTCAGCAAGCGCAGACATTCCGCCTCGTCCCCCGACGGGTAGTTCCGGATGTCCAGCGACACATTGTAATCTCTGTATTCCTCCAGAAAGCGGGCTGTACCGGCATCCATCTCATCCCGCACAAAGCCCTCTTCCCATTCCGGCTGCACCAGCGCCAGCTTCCGGGGCGTACCGCTGGTGGCCAGGGCGCTGGCCATCCGGTTGGGATGATAGTCCAGTTCCTCCATCACGCGCAGGACCCGCTCCCGGACTTCCGCCTTTACATAAGGCCGGTCATGGAGCACCCGGTCTACTGTGCCGATGGATACACCGGCCCGCTCCGCAATCATTTTAATGGTGGTCCGCATGGTTGGTTCCTCCGTCCTATGTCAACGCGCATACAGTAGCAGATTTTTAGGAATTGTCAATAGGTGCCGAAAAATTCTTTCTCCCGGCAACAATTTGCCTTTTTATTGTCCGTGTTGCAGCGCATTTCCGTCTCATTCAAAATTTTATGTATACAAATACTCTTTTCTGTGCTATACTATATCAAATCTGGCACCGAGGGGCAAGGCTTCCCTGCCGTTTTCTTACATTTTATTTATTTCACCTGTATTTTTCCGCGGCCCGGGAGCCTGCGGTTGAATAAATAGAGCTTTTCATACGAGATCGGACAGACGTGACCGAACCTCCGCCGGCGAAACGGGGCCGTGCGGACAACGGACGTCTTTATTTGCCGTGCCTCTTTAGGCGCCTGCGTCCACTTTACGTCATCCGCATTCTCTGAAAAGCTCCTACATATTTCCGCCCCTTTGAGGGCGTTCAGCAAAGGAGTTTCTATATCTATGGCAGAAAAACTGAAAATCATTCCCCTTGGCGGTCTCAACGAGATCGGCAAGAACATGACCGCCTATGAATACGGCGGCGAGATCATCGTAGTGGACTGCGGTATGGCCTTCCCCGGTGATGACATGTACGGCATCGACTGCGTGATCCCCGATGTGTCTTATCTCATCAAGAACAAATCCCGGATCCGGGGCCTGTTCATCACCCACGGCCACGAGGACCACATCGGCGCCATTCCCTACGTCCTCAAGCAGATCAACATGCCCATCTACTGCACCCGCTTCACCGCCGGCCTCATCAAGCTGAAGCTGGAGGAGCACCAGCTGGTGAAGTCCACCAAGCTCATCACTGTGGAGGCAGGCAAGAGCGTCCGGGCGGGCAAGTTCACCGTGGAGTTCATCCATGTGAACCACTCTATCGCCGACTCCGTGGCTTTCGCCATCCACACCAAGATGGGCACCATCGTCCATACCGGTGACTTCAAGATCGACTCCACCCCCATCGACGGGGAGGTCATCGACCTGGCCCGCCTGGGCGAGTTGGGCAAGGAGGGCGTTCTTTGCCTGTGCGCCGACTCTACCAACGTAGAGCGCCCCGGCTTCACCCCCTCCGAAAAGGTGGTGGGCGCCACCTTCATGCGCCAGTTCCAGAATTGCGACGAGCGTATTATCGTCACCACCTTCGCCTCCAACGTCCACCGTGTCCAGCAGGTGCTGGATGCCGCCGCCCAGTGCGGCCGGAAGGTGGCCGTTACCGGCCGCAGCATGGAGAACATGATGAAGGTCTCCACGGAGCTGGGCTATATGAAGGTCCCCAAAAACACACTGGTGGACATCAACAAACTCAAGGGCCTGCCCAAAAACAAGCAGGTCATCGTCACCACCGGCTCTCAGGGCGAGGAAATGAGTGCCCTGTATCGCATGGCCTTCTCCACCCACAAGCAGGTGGAGATCGGCGCCGGTGACAAGGTGATCCTCTCCGCCTCCGCCGTTCCCGGCAACGAGGTCACGGTGGGCCGTGTCATCAACGAGCTGTTCCGCAAGGGTGCTACCGTGGTCTATGACCGGGCGGATATGCTTCACGTCTCCGGCCACGCCTGCCAGGAGGAGCTGAAGATCATCCACGCCCTGACGAAGCCCCGTTTCTTCGTCCCGCTCCACGGTGAGCAGCGGATGCTGCAGATCCACTGCCAGCTGGCTCAGCAGATGGGCATGGACCGCAATCACATCGCCATCGCCGATAACGGCGGCGTCATTGAAATCACCGGCAAGTCCATGAAGCTGTCCGCCAACTCCGTCCCCGCCGGCGAGGTGTATGTGGACGGCTCCGGCGTGGGCGACGTGGGCGCCGTGGTCATGCGGGACCGAAAGCGTCTGGCAGAGGACGGCATGGTGGTGGTGGTCCTTCCCATCGCCACGCAGGACGGCGCGCTGCTGTCCCCGCCTGAGATCATCACCCGCGGCTTCATTTATGTGAAGGAATCCGGCGATCTGATGAAGGAGCTGCAAAACGTTGCCATGAACGCCGCTGACAGCGTCACCGGCAGCCGCAAGCGCGGCCGGGATGACGGTGAGCTCCGCGGCGCGGTCAAGTCCGCTGTCAGCAGCTACCTGTTCAAAAACACCAAGCGCAGCCCCATGGTCATTCCTGTGGTGACCCGGCTGTAACATCACGGGAAAACCCACACACATTCCCGGTTTGCCCTGTCTTGCTTTTGTAAAAACAGCCAAAATTGGCGCGGTATGATTGACAGAGCCGACAAACCGTGTATAATGCCCCCATCAAGGCAAAGGCGTCTTAGAGTGCATGCTCTAAGACGCTTTCTCTCTTCCCCCGATCTTTTCTGCATATAACGGCCGGACAGTGGAAGCGAACCCGCTCCTGTCTCCCGGCAAAACGCAAGGCAATGGAGTCTTACCGTTCGGAAGGCTCCATTGCCTTCTTATATGCAGAACCGTTCGCTGGAAGAAAACGACAAAAATGGGAGGAAACAACTATGGAATTCAGTTCTGTCAACACCATTTGGGTGCTGCTGGGCGCAGCGCTGGTCTTTTTCATGCAGGCGGGCTTCTCCATGTGCGAGGCCGGCTTCACCCGGGCCAAAAACACCGGCAATATCCTGATGAAAAACCTGATGGACTTCTGCATCGGCACCCCTTGCTTCTGGCTCATCGGCTTCGGCATCATGTTCGGCGCGGGCACCGGCCTCTTCGGCTGGTTTGACCCCATGATCATGAAGAATTACAGCAGCATCCTTCCCTCCGGCGTTCCCCTGTGGGCCTACGCCATTTTCCAGACCGTCTTCTGCACCACCTCCACCACCATCGTCTCCGGCGCTATGGCGGAGCGCACCAAGTTCAGCGCCTACTGCTGCTACTCCGCCGCCATCAGCCTGATCGTCTATCCCATTTCCGGCCACTGGATCTGGGGCGGCGGCTGGCTGGCTCAGCTGGGCTTCCATGATTTCGCCGGTTCCACGGCGGTCCACTTTGTGGGCGGTGTTACCGCCTGCCTGGGTGCCTGGATGCTCGGTCCCCGCATCGGCAAATACAGCAAGGACGGCAAGGCACGGGCTATCCCCGGCCATAACCTGACCGCCATGGCCCTGGGCGTTTTCATCCTGTGGTTCTGCTGGTTCGGCTTCAACGGCGGCTCTACCGTCAGCATGACCGGCGATGACACGATGGTTTCCGCGGGCCTCATCTGCTTCAACACCAACCTGGCGGCGGCTCTGGCTACGGTGGCCGCGCTGATCGTCAGCTGGGTGCGCTACGGCAAGCCCGATGTCTCCCTAACCTTCAACGGTGCGCTGGCCGGTCTGGTGGCCATCACCGCCGGCTGTGATGTGGTCGACCCCTTCGGCGCGGCCGTGATCGGCATCGTGGCTGGCGTGCTCTGCATCTTCTCGGTGGAATTCTTTGATAACATTGCCAAAATCGATGACCCTGTCGGTGCGGTGTCGGTCCACTGCATGAACGGCCTGTGGGGCACACTGGCGGTCGGTCTGTTTGCCACCGATGGCGGCCTGTTCTACGGCGGCGGTTTTGCCAAGCTGGGCATCCAGTTGCTGGGTGTTGTCAGCGTGGCGGCCTGGGTTCTGGTCACGATGACTATCATCTTTACCATCATCAAAAAGACGATTGGCCTGCGCGTTTCTGAGAAAGAGGAACTGGACGGCCTGGACATCCATGAGCATGGCCTGGCCAGCGCCTATGCCGGTTTTGCCATCAACGATGCCACCTACGCTGAGCTGGATGTGAACGAGAACACCGACCTGGGTGAAGATGACATCGCCAAGGCCAGCCCCGAGAAGGTGGCGGCCGCCGTCAAGGTCACCCAGGAAGCTCCGCTGCCGGCCGAGCTGGATTCCGGCATGCACAAAGTGTCCATCATCGTGCAGCTGGCCAAGTTTGAGAGCCTGAAGCAGGCGCTGAACAAAATCGGCGTCACCGGCATGACCGTGACCCAGGTCATGGGCTGCGGCATCCAGAAGGGCAGCGGCGAGAAGTACCGCGGCGCCGAAGTGGATGCCACCCTGCTGCCCAAGGTCAAGGTGGAAGTTGTCGTGAGCAAGATCCCGGTGGAGAAGATCATCGACACCGCCACCAAGGCACTGTACACCGGCCACATTGGCGATGGCAAGATCTTTGTGTACAACGTGGCCAAGGTGGTCAAGGTCCGCACGGGTGAGCAGGATTACGCCGCCCTGCAGGACGTAGAATAAGCGTTACACTATTATAATAAGGTATAAAGGTCAGTAGAA
>ERZ1106964.1500-NODE-1500-length-16020-cov-4.828124_pt1 | contig 16020 bp, 12 predicted proteins | sample MGYA00403682_ERZ1106964 | MGnify/ENA primary metagenome ERZ1106964 (study PRJEB35170, sample SAMEA104062451) | human gut metagenome | biome: human gut; feature: human-associated habitat; material: faeces | place: Denmark | collected 2013-04-10 ...
TTCAGCAAGCCGCTCATTCTCTGCGGCCCGTTGGCTCACTATACCCAAGTTTTCCTTTCAGCATTGTTTCTACCACCAGCTTCTTGAATTCTGGTGAGTATTTCTTGTTTGGCACTCTTTTTGGCATAACAAAACACCCCACTTGTTAGGTAGTATATCATACTGTCTAACATGTGGGGTGCTGTTCAAAAGCAACTGCTCTTTTTTGATGATGAGATACGAGACCTCAATATGCTTATTTTGAGGAGAGAGGGTGGGTGCCAGTCAAATCGCGGACACTATTGCCGGCGGTGAAGATAGGGTCAAGCACAGTGTTGGTGTTGGAAACCTGTAAAAGCCCGCGCTTGCCGCTGCTGCGGGCCTGGATTCGTGTGAACAGCTGCTCGGTTGCGGTTTTGCCGAGCAGATTCTGCGGTGCGCCGAATGAACAGAAGTCGATTTCGGGGGTAGGTGGCTCCTGTACAGGATCGAGAGAAATCATCCTTGCCATTACCACGCCGCAAAGCAATGAAGACCAGCCCTGCACAGGTCGGTCATTTTATCGAAGGCGATTTTATGGACTCCGCTATTCAGGCTGTTGACGAATCGTTTAAGGTCGTCGGCCCTGCCTTTACCATTAGTTTACCGACCAACGACAAAGCCATGCTCTACTATGCCATGAAGCAGGCACCGAAGGGCTCGGTTTTGGTCATCAGCCGTCTGGGTGAGGACCGCTTTGCCTGCTGCGGTGAGATCGTTGTCCTTTCCGCCAAATCTCTCGGCATGGCCGGTATCGAGGTCGATGGTCCCCACACCGACATTGTGCGTATCAAAGAGATCGGCCTGCTGCCGGTGCTCGTTATCGTTGTCGGTCTGGCAGACAGTCTGCTGCGTAAAAAGAGGTAAAAGCACCAAAGAAGCATTTTCGCCCGCTCCGCGCGCCGAACCGCACGGAGCGGGCGGTTTTTTGCCGAACGCAGCGTGTGCTGCCGCGCTTTTCTCATTGACAATTCGACGGGAAATGCTATAATCTGCTATGTCTGAAAAAATGTAAAATTGTATCGCAGAGGTGCCGCCGCGAGGCGGAGAATAGAGAATCCGGTGCGAATCCGGAACGATGCAGTCACTGTGTACGGGAACGGCCTGCGTAGCCACTGGGAAACTGGGAAGGGCAGCGCCGCGATGAACGAAGTCAGGAGACCTGCCTCTGTGAGGAATCTCAAGCCCGCTGCACACAGGCTGATATTTCTGCGAGTTTACCCGCGGCGCGATTTTTTCGCGGCGCGGTGTTGCTGGTTGGAATCGTGAGAGCGGCTGTGGGTCACCATGGCCGCTTTTATATTTCTTTCAGAACGATTTTTGAAGAAGAAGGTAAAGAGAAACATGAAAAAAGCACTTGCAATCCTGCTCACAGCCGTAATGCTGCTGGGCGTGCTGACCGCCTGCGGCAGCAAGAAGGACGATGCAGCCGACGACACGCAGAACACGGAGGACACCGACAAGGCCGCGGCCGACAATGTCGCCGCGCTCATTGACGCGATCTACGTTCAGGAGCGCACCGATGAGACCGACGCGCAGTGCGAGGCCGCCAAGGCTGCCTGGGACGCGCTGACCGACGAGCAGAAGGCCATGGTCGAGGGTGAGGAGGCGAGCCCTGAGTACTTCGGCCTTGACACGGGCGATGCGTCCAAGGACGATCCCCGCAACCAGGATGACATCGGCGAGAACGAGCTTCTGGTCGTTTCCTTCGGTACGTCCTACAACGACAGCCGCGTCAACGATATCAAGAGCATCGAGGACGCCCTGCAGGAGGCCTATCCCGACTGGTCCGTCCGCCGCGCTTTCACGGCTCAGATCATCATCAACCACATTCAGGCCCGCGATGGCGAGAAGATCGACAACATGACCCAGGCGCTCGACCGCGCTGTGGCCAACGGCGTCAAGAACCTCGTCGTGCAGCCGACGCACCTGATGCACGGCGCGGAGTATGACGAAATGTGTGCTACCATCGACGAGTATCGCGATCAGTTCGAGTCCGTCTCCATCGCGGAGCCCCTGCTCGGCGAGGTCGGCAGCGACGCGACCGTCATCAACGCCGACAAGGAAGTTGTCGCCAAGGCCATCACCGCCGCCGCGGTCGAGGCAAGCGGCTTTGACTCTCTCGAGGCTGCCAAGGAAGCCAGCACCGCGTTCGTCTTCATGGGCCACGGCACCGCACACGTCGCCAAGGTCAGCTACAGCCAGATGAGCGCTCAGATGCAGAACCTTGGCTATGAGAACGTCTTCATCGGCACGGTCGAGGGCGAGCCGGAGGAGACCTCCTGTGAGTCCGTCATCGAGGCCGTCAAGGCCGCGGGCTACACCAACGTCATCCTGCGCCCGCTGATGGTCGTTGCGGGTGATCACGCCAACAACGACATGGCCGGCAGCGACGACGATTCCTGGAAGACTATGTTCGAGGCTGCCGACTTCACCGTCGACTGCCAGATCGCGGGCCTCGGCGAGATTGCCGATGTGCAGGCGCTGTACATCGCCCACACCCAGGCCGCCATTGACGCCCTGAACGCGTAAATAGACCCAAAGGGCTCCGAAGCGATTGTGCACCGCTTCGGGGCCTTTTCCGGATGGAGGTATTTCCCAATGAAAAGAACACTGACACTGATGCTGACCGCGCTGCTGCTCTGCACGCTGCTTTTCGGCTGCGGGCAGAAGAGCGGGGACGGTGATCCGCAGGACACCAACACCGAGCCTGCGCTCGCCGACGGCGTTTACACCGCGGACTTCAATACCGACAGCAGCATGTTCCACGTGAACGAGGCATGCGAGGGCAAGGGTACGCTGACGGTCGAAAACGGCCAGATGACGATCCACATCAGCCTGCCGTCCAAGAGCATTCTGAACCTCTTCTGCGGCACGGCGGAGGACGCGCAGAAAGATGGCGCGGCGCTCTTGCAGCCCACGGCCGACACCGTCACCTATTCCGACGGCCTGAGCGAGGAGGTCAATGGCTTTGATATCCCCGTGCCCGCGCTGAACGAGGAGTTCGACGTCGCCATCATCGGCACGAAGGGCAAGTGGTACGACCACAAGGTCTCCGTGACGAACGCCGTTTTGAAGGAAGACGACGCCGCCGCGCCCGCCGAGACGCTGGCCGACGGCACCTACACGATCGCCGTGACGCTCGAAGGCGGCAGCGGCAAGGCGAGCATCCAGTCGCCCTGTACGCTGACGGTCGCGGACGGCAAAATGACCGCCACCATCGTCTGGAGCAGCAGCCACTATGACTATATGCTCGTGGACGGCGAGCGCTGCGACGTGCTCTCGACCGAAAACGGCTCGATGTTTGAGATCCCCGTCGCCGCGCTGGATACGCCGCTTGCTGTGGTCGGCGACACCACCGCCATGAGCACGCCGCACGAGATCGACTACACGCTGACGTTCGACGCCTCAAGCGCCGAGGTGAACGGATGAGACGCCTGCCGCGCGCGCTTCTCACGCTGTTGGCCGTGCTGACGCTCTGCGCCTGCGGGGACAAAGCGCAGGACGGTTCGAACGGCGAAAATGCGGCGGTCGCGTGGGATGCTCTGTCGTTTGATAAGACCATGCCGCTTGACTACGCCACGCAGTTTTCGGTTTCCTACGCGGACGACGACTACAAGCGTATCACCATCGGGCAGGATCAGGAGTTCCTGCTCGTGGCGGAGGGCGCGGCCGTGCCCGGCGGCGTGCCGGAGGGCGTGACGATCTTGCAGCAGCCGCTTGATGAAATTTATCTGGTCGCCAGCGCGGCGATGGACAGCTTTGCCCAGCTGGACGCGGTCGACAGCATCCGCTTCAGCGGACGCAAGGAGTCGGACTGGTATATCGAGCAGGCGAAGGAGGCCATGAGCGCGGGTGACATGCTTTACGCGGGCAAATACTCCGAGCCCGATTACGAGCTTATCTTGTCGCAGGGCTGCGATCTGGTGCTTGAAAACACGATGATCTACCACTCGCCCGAGGTCATCGAGCAGTTTGAAACGCTGGGCATCCCCGTGCTCGTGGAAATGTCCAGCTACGAGAGCGAGCCGTTTGGCCGCATGGAGTGGGTCAAGCTCTACGGTGCGCTCATCGGCAAGGAGAACGAGGCCGCGGCGCTGTTTGAGGAGAAAATGGACAGCGTTTCAGGCATTCTGGGCGCTGCGCCCACGGGAAAGACCGTCACATTCTTCTATGTGACGAGCAACGGCGCGGTCAATGTGAGAAAGTCGACGGACTATGTCGCTAAATCCATCGCCATGGCGGGCGGGGAGTACGTCTCCTTTGACAACACGGAAGAGGAGAACGCCCAGTCCACCGTCACCATCCAGATGGAGGCATTTTACAGCGGCGCGCACGACGCGGATGTGCTCATCTACAACAGCATCATCGACGGCGGGCTTACGACGATTGACGAGCTTTTAGCGCTCGAACCGCTGCTTGGCGACTTTAAGGCCGTGCAGAACGGGAACGTCTGGTGCCTGACGAAGGACTTTTATCAGGAATCGCTCGAATTGAGCGACCTCGTCGTGGATCTCCACACCGTTTTGAGCGGGGCGGATACGCTGCTCCGGTTTTTGACAAAGCTGCAATAATTTTTGACTGGAAAGTTGAAACAGACAGGAGGGACGAGCATGGAGCAGAAGCGGAGAACACGGACGTGGTGCGGCTTTTTGCTGCTGCTCGTCCTTTTGGCTGTTTTTTTGATCTGGAATTTATTCGCGGGCAGCGTGCAGCTCTCCGCGTCTCAGATAGGACAAATTCTGCTCGGCGGCGGGGATGACCTGACGCAAAAGCAGATCATTATGCAAATTAGATTGCCGCGCATGGCGTCGGCGCTCATTTTAGGCGGTGCGCTGTCCGTGTCGGGGTATCTTCTGCAAACGTTTTTCCACAATCCCATCGCGGGGCCGTTCGTGCTGGGCATTTCGTCGGGCGCGAAGCTCGCGGTGTCGATCGCGATGATCGTTTTCCTCAGCCGCGGCGTCAGATCATCGTCAGCGCTGCTGATCAGCGCGGCGTTCATCGGCGCGATGCTCTCGATGGGCCTCATCCTGCTCATTTCGCAGCGGGTCAATCAGATGAGCCTTCTCGTCGTCTGCGGCGTGATGATCGGCTACATCTGCTCGGCGCTGACGGATTTTCTCGTCACGTTCGCGGACGACTCGAACATCGTGAACCTGCACGACTGGTCGAACGGCTCGTTTTCCGGCATGAAGTGGGAAAACGTGACGACGATGGCGTGGGCCTGCGGGACCGCGCTGATTTTGACATTTTTTCTCTCCAAGCCCATCCGCGCCTATCAGCTCGGCGAGGTCTACGCGCGCAACATGGGCGTGCCGATCAAGGCGTTCCGCGCGGCGCTCATCCTGCTCTCCAGCGTGTTATCTGCCTGCGTGACAGCCTTCGCCGGCCCCATCTCGTTTGTCGGCATCGCGCTGCCGCACCTGATGAAGGCGCTTTTCAAGACGGCGGAGCCGCTTTTGCTGATCCCGGCGAGCTTCCTCGGCGGGGGCATCTTCTGCCTTGCGTGTGATCTCATCGCGCGCACGGCCTTTGCGCCCACGGAAGTCAGCATCAGCTCGGTCACGGCGGTGTTCGGCGCGCCGGTCGTCATCTACATGATGGTGCGCAGAAAGGCGGGACGGGAATGAGCGGCTATTTGGAGACAAAGAATTTATCCGTCGGCTACCACGGCAAGCCCCTCATCGAGGATGTGTCCCTCTGCGTGCAGAGGGGAAAGATCGTTACGCTGATCGGGCCGAACGGCTCGGGCAAGTCGACGATCCTGAAAACCGTCATCGGTCAGCTGCCGGAGCTTTCCGGCACAGTGTATCTGGATGGCGAGACGATGCGCTCGCGCAGCCGCAACGACGTCGCGCGGCGCATGGCGATCTTGATGACCGCGCGCGTCGAACCGGAGCTCATGACCTGCCGCGATGTGGTCAGCTCAGGCCGCTATCCCTACACGGGGAGGCTCGGCGTCCTGCGGGACGAAGATAAGAAGATCGTCGAGCAGTCGCTTTCTCAGGCGGACGCGCTCGCGTTCGCCGACGCGCCGTTTTCCGCCGTCAGCGACGGCCAGCGGCAGCGCATTCTGCTCGCAAGGGCTCTGTGCCAGCAGCCGCAGCTTATCGTGCTCGACGAGCCGACGAGCTTTTTGGACATCCGCTACAAACTGGAACTGCTCTCCGTCCTCAAGCGCATGGTGCGCGAAAACGACCTCGCCGTGCTGCTCTCGCTCCACGAGCTCGATCTGGCGCGGCGCATTTCGGACACAGTCATCTGCGTCGCGGGCGACCGCATCGACCGCATCGGCACGCCGGAGGAGATCTTCACGAGCGACTACATCGCGCAGCTCTACCATTTGGAGCGCGGGAAGTACGACAAGTGCTTCAGCACATTGGAATTTGTACCGTAGCGCATACAAGTAAAAACGCTTTTTAGAGATTGCGGAAGGAGGGGAGACCATGCAGGAAGCGGTGCCGAGATTGCTCATTGCCGGAACGAACAGCGGGTGCGGCAAGACGACGGTGACCTGCGCGATCTTGCAGGCGCTCGTCAATGCCGGTGTGCCCATCGCCGCGGCGAAGTGCGGTCCCGATTACATTGACCCCATGTTCCACCGCGAGATCATCGGCGCGAAGAGCAGCAATTTAGACCCCTTCTTTTTTGACGACGACACGCTGCGCTTCCTCCTTGCGCAAAACGGCGCAGGGAAGGACGTGACGGTCATCGAGGGCGTGATGGGCTATTACGACGGCATCGGCCTTGATTCCTCGCGCGCGAGCACCTTTGAGGTCGCGCAGCGGACGGAGAGCCCCGTCGTGCTCGTGCTGAACGCGAAGGGCGCGGGACTGTCGGCGCTGGCCGTGCTCGACGGTTTTCTGCACTTTGCGCCGGAAAACCGCATCCGCGGTGTCATCCTGAACGGCTGCACGGCGATGAGCTATCCGACGCTTGCGCGGGCGATCGAAGAACGCTTCGGCGTGCGCGCATGCGGCTTTCTGCCGCAAATGCCCGACTGCTCGCTCGAGAGTCGTCACCTCGGCCTCATCACCGCGGCAGAGGTGGACGATCTGAAAGAGAAGATGCAGCGTCTCGCCGCTAAGGCGCGGGAGACGATCGATTTGAACGCGCTGCTGCAAATCGCAAAGAGCGCGCCGCCGCTTACATTCACGCCGCTGGACATTCCGGCGGCGGGCGAGCATGTGCGCATCGGCGTCGCGCGCGACAGGACATTTTGCTTTTACTATGAGGACAGTCTGGACCTGCTGTGTCGCCTCGGTGCGGAGATCGTACCGTTCAGCCCGCTGTCAGATGAACGCTTACCGGAAGACCTGCACGGCCTGTACCTCGGCGGCGGCTATCCCGAGCTCTACGCGGAGCGGTTGGAGGCAAACGCCGCCATACGCGCTTCTATCCGCGCGGCGGTGGAAAGGGGACTGCCCTGCGTCGCCGAGTGCGGCGGCTTTATGTACCTGACGCAGTCCATCGCGGGACATGCGATGGCGGGCGTTTTATCGGGCAGCTGCTTCGATGCGGGGAAGCTGACGCGCTTTGGCTACGCGACATTGACGGCGCAGCGGGATTCGATGCTGTTTGCCGCGGGCGAGCAGATCCCCGCGCACGAGTTCCACCGCTGGGATGCGGAAAATCCGGGCGAGGACTTCCTCGCGGAAAAGCCGAGCGGAAGAAGCTGGCGCTGCGCGTATGCGGGCGAAACGCTCTACGCGGGCTATCCGCACTTCCACTTTTACGCAAACCTGAGCGCCGCGGTGCGCTTTGTTGAAGCCTGCCGAAAGGAGAAACACCGCTATGAGTGAGCCGATGAAGCCGATGGAAATTGAACAGCGCAGCTTCGAGATCATCACGGAGCTGCTGGGAAACCGCGTGCTCGACCCCGAAAACGAGCTTGTCATCAAGCGTGTCATCCACACGACGGCGGACTTTGACTATGCCGACAATCTGACGTTTTCCGACCACGCGGTGCAGAAGGGTATCGCCGCGCTGAAAAGTGGCTGCGACATTGTCACCGACACGCAGATGGCGAAAGCTGGCATCAACAAGACGATCCTCGCAAGCCTCGGCGGCGAGGTGCATTGCTTCATGTCCGACCCCGACGTCGCGCAGGAGGCGAGATCGCGCGGCGTGACGCGGGCGTTCGTCTCGATGGAAAAGGCGGCGGCGCTTGAAAAGCCCTGCATCTTCGCCATCGGCAACGCACCGACGGCGCTGCTGTCGTTAGAGCAGCTGATGGAAGAGGGAAAAGCCGCCCCCGCGCTCATCATCGGTGTGCCGGTGGGCTTTGTGAATGTGGAGATAAGCAAGGAGCGCATCATCGAAAAGGCGCGCGCGCCGTACATCGTCGCGCGTGGACGCAAGGGCGGCAGCAACGTGGCCGCGGCCATCTGCAACGCCCTGCTCTATCAGATCAGGCGGTAAAAAGATGGAAGAATATCTCGTAAAGGACGGTAAGCGCCTGCGCCTCGGCTACACAACCGGCTCGTGCGCCGCCGCGGCGGCCAAGGCTGCGGCGTGGATGCTGCTGACGGGCAGGAGGAAGGAGTCCATCCGCCTGCAAACGCCCAAGGGCATCGAGCTGAACCTCAAAGTGCTGGACATTCAGATGCTCGCGGACGAGGCGCGCTGCGCCATTCAAAAGGACAGCGGCGACGACCCCGACGTGACGCGCGGCACGCTCATTTTTGCCGCGGTGAAAAGATCAGATAAGTCCGGCGTGACCATCGACGGCGGCGAGGGCGTCGGCCGCGTGACGAAGCCGGGACTTGACCAGCCCGTGGGAGCGGCGGCTATCAACTCCGTGCCGCGAAAAATGATCGAAGAGAACGTGCGCGAGGTCTGCATGCTCGTCGGATACGACGGCGGCATTGACGTGACGATCTCCGCGCCGGAGGGCGAGGCGCTCGCGAAAAAGACTTTTAACCCGCGCCTCGGCATTGAGGGCGGCATCTCCATTCTGGGCACGACCGGCATCGTCGAGCCGATGAGCGAGCAGGCATTGCTTGACACCATCCACGTGGAACTGCGGCAGCGGCGCGAGAACGGCGCGGACTACATCCTCCTTGCGCCCGGCAACTACGGCGCAGACTACATCCGCGATTTTATTGGGCTTGACCCGAAGACGGCGGTGCTGACGTCGAACTTCATCGGCGACAGCCTGGAATTCTGCAAGGAATTCGGTTTTCACGGCGCGCTGCTCATCGGGCACATTGGTAAGTTCGTCAAGCTCGCGGGCGGCATGTGGAACACGCACTCGAAATTTGGCGACTGCCGCATGGAGATCATCGCCTCGCACAGCGCGGCGCTGGGCCTGCGCGCAGAACGCACGGAGGAAATTCTGCACTGCGCCACCTGCGACGACGCGCTGCGCATCCTGGACGAAGAGGGGCTGAAGGATGCTTTCCTCGTGCGTCTGGGACAGCGCATCGGCACGATGCTCGGCTATAAGAGCGGCGAACTCCAGAGCGGCGCAATCTTATTTTCGAAAGAATACGGTTTCCTCTGCGAAACGGAAGGCGCGGAGGAACTGCTCGAACAGATCAGGGAGGGCTGAACGTGGTACATTTTGTTGGCGCCGGAAGCGGCGCGCCGGATCTCATCACGCTGCGGGGCGCAAGGCTCCTTGGCGAAGCAGATGTGGTGATCTACGCGGGTTCGCTGGTGAATCCCGAGCTGCTTACACTCACGAAACCGGGCTGCGAGGTTCACGACAGCGCGAAGCTGACGCTTGAAGAGGTCATCGCCCTCATCGAGCGGGCGGAGCGCGAGGGAAAGACCACCGTGCGATTGCACACGGGCGACCCGAGCATTTACGGCGCGGTGCGCGAGCAGTTCGACGCGCTCACAGAGCGCGGCATCGACTTTGATGTCTGTCCCGGTGTCAGCTCGTTCTGCGGCGCGGCGGCGGCGCTGCGGGCGGAATACACGCTGCCGAACGTGAGCCAGACGGTCATCATCACGCGCACGGCGGGCCGCACGCCGGTACCCGAGCGTGAGTCCATCCGCAGCTTGGCCGCGCATCAGGCGACGATGGTGCTGTTCTTGAGCACCTCACTCACAGAAAAGCTGCAAGGCGAGCTCCTTGCGGGCGGCTATGGAGAGACAACGCCCGCGGCTGTCGTTTACAAGGCGACATGGCCGGAGGAGAAGATCTTCCGCTGCACGGTGGGCACGCTGCATAAGACAGCGACGGAAAACGGCATGAAAAAGACGGCGTTGATCGTGGTGGGCGGTTGCCTTGGCGACGAATATCTGCGCTCGCTGCTTTACCATCCCGACTTTACGACGGAATACCGCAAGGGGAAGGCATGAAGATCGCAATTTTTGCCTACAGCCACGGCGGCTGCGCGGCAGCGCGGCGCGTTCGCGCGGTGCTGGCGGAGGCGGAAACCGTCTGCTACGCGGTACCGCGATTGGAAGAAGCGGGCTTCCTGCCGCTTGCGAAGGACATCTACCGCGAGCGCTTTTCGTCGATGGATGCGCTCATCTTCATCGGCGCGTGCGGTATCGCCGTGCGTGAGATCGCGCCGTATCTTGTGAGCAAAAAGACCGATCCCGCGGTGCTCTGCATCGACGAGAAAATGCAGTTTGTCATTCCGCTGCTCTCCGGTCATATCGGCGGGGCGAACGATCTGGCGCGCCGCCTTGCCGCGGCGCTCGGCGCAGCAGCGGTCATTACGACGGCGACGGATGTGAACGGTAAATTTGCTGTCGACGCCTGGGCGGCGAAAAACGGCTGCGCCATCTCGAGCATGCTGCTTGCAAAAAAGGTCGCAGCGGAAATTCTGGAGCGCGACGTGCCGCTTGTGAGCGATTTTCCAATCAAGGGTGTATTGCCCGGCGGAATTGTGGAAAAAACGCAGGGCGCGCTGGGAATTGTGATCGGATACTGCACGAAAGAACCGTTTGCCGAAACGCTGCGCCTCACGCCGAGAGTATTGCGTGTCGGCATCGGCTGCCGCAGGGGAACTGCACAGGAAACCGTTGAAGCCGCCGTTGCGGCGGTGCTTTCTGCGCATCAGCTGGATCCAAGCGCGGTCAAGGGCGTCTATTCCATTGACTTAAAGCAGCAGGAGGCGGGGCTGCTTGCCGCCTGCGCGAAGCACAACTGGCCGACGGTATTTTACACGGCAGAGGAATTGCGCAGCGTACCGGGCGAATTTACGGATTCCCCCTTCGTGCAGGAGATGACGGGTGTCGGCAACGTCTGCGAGCGCGCGGCGATGCGCGGCGCGGAGAAATTATTGGTGAAAAAGACTGCGGTGGACGGCGTGACCGTCGCCGTGGCGGCGGAGCATTGGGAGGTTTCCTTTGGGTAAAGTGATCGTGGTGGGCATCGGCCCGGGAAGCTATGAGGATATGACGATCCGCGCCGACCGCGCGCTGCGCGGATGCGACGCCATCGTTGGCTACGGAGTTTATGTTGACCTTGTGAAGGAGCGCTATCCGGACAAGGCGTTTTATGAAACGCCCATGACGCAGGAGGCAAAGCGCTGCGCGCTCGCGCTTGATCTGGCGCGCGCGGGCAAGACCGCGGCGATGGTCTGCTCGGGCGACAGCGGCATTTACGGCATGGCGGCGCTCGTGTACGAGCTGCGCGGCGAGAGCGAAGAGCCTGAGATCGAGGTCGTCCCCGGCCTGACGGCGGCATGCAGCGCCGCGGCGCTTTTGGGCGCGCCGCTGACGCACGACTTTGCCGTCATCAGCCTGAGCGACCGCCTGACGCCGTGGGAGACCATCGAAAAGCGCCTGACGCACGCGGCAAAGGCCGACCTGACCATCGCCCTTTACAATCCCGCGAGCCGTTCGCGGCCCGCACATTTGAAGCGTGCGTGTGATATCCTGCTGCGCGACCTGCCGGACAGCCGCCTCTGCGGCATCGCGCGCAACATCGGCCGCGCGGGGGAAAGCTGGCGCACCCTGACGCTCGGGGAGCTCAGAGAGGCAGAGGTCGATATGTTCTGCACGGTGATCGTCGGCAACGTATCAACGAAGGAAATTGCGGGGCGGCTCATCACGCCGCGAGGGTACAAAAATGTGTAAGATCTGCATTTTCGCAGGCACGACGGAGGCGCGCCGACTCGTGGAGCTTTTGAGCACCCAGCCGGTCTCCGTCACGGCCTGCGTAGCAACGGAATACGGTGAAACGCTCCTGCCCGAAGGGGGCAACGTGACGGTGCGCTCGGGGCGTATCCCGGTGGACGGGATCATTCAAATGCTTTCCGACACGAAATTTGATTTGGTGATCGACGCGACGCACCCCTACGCGGCATCGATCACCGAGAGCGCTGCGCGCGCCTGCGCGGAGACAGGGACAGAATATCTGCGCCTTCTGCGCGAGGAGTCTGACAAGGTATCTGACTTTACTTGCGTGTTGAATGCGGAAGCAGCAGCGCTGTTCCTGTCGAAGACGGACGGAAATATCCTGCTGACGACCGGCAGCAAGGATCTGAAAACGTATAGCAAGGTAAAAGACTTTACAGATAGAGCCTATGCGCGCGTGCTGCCGCTGGACGTGTCGCTCGCGCTCTGTCGCGAGGCGGGCGTGCAGCCGTCGCACATTTTAGCGATGCAGGGGCCGTTTTCCGAGGAGATGGACACGGCCATGCTGCGCGCCGTGTCGGCTAAGTGGCTCGTGACGAAGGACGGCGGCGAGGCGGGCGGCTTTGCCGCCAAGGTCGCCGCGGCGCGAAAGGCCGGGGCAAATGTGCTCGTGATCGGACGGCCAAAGCAGCGGGAGGGGAAGTCCTTTTCGCAGGTGTTGGACAGCTTGGAGTGCCGCTTTGGTTTCCGATTCGCGCAGAGTGTGAAGATCGTCGGTATCGGGCCGGGCAGCAGGGATGCGATGACGCAGGAGGCGCGCCGCGCGATCGAAGAGGCGGACTGCCTCATCGGCGCGAGACGCATGCTGGATGCCACCGCGCGCGGCGGGCAGAAGACTTATGCCGCCATCGCACCACAGAAGATCGCGGATTTCATTCACGCGCACTGCGAATACCGGCAAAGCGCGGTCGTGATGTCGGGCGACACGGGCTTTTTCAGCGGCACGAGGAAGCTGCTGCCGCTGCTTTCTGACTGCGAGGTCAGCGTGCTGCCGGGCCTGAGCTCGCTTTCCTACCTCTGTGCAAAGCTGCAAACGTCCTATGAGGACGTTCATGTCGTCAGCCTGCATGGCCGCGCGCACGACATCACGGCAGACGTGCACGCGCACGCGCGCGTTTTCGCGCTCGTCGGCGGCGAGAATGGCGTGAACGGCCTGTGCCGAACGCTGGCGGAAAACGGCCTCGGCACCGTGACGGTGAGCGTCGGCGAACAGCTGAGCTACGAGGATGAGACCATTACCACCGGCATGGCGGAGGAGCTGCAAAGTAAGGCCTTTGCGCCCTTGAGCGCCGTGCTGATTGAAAACGACCATCCCGATGCCATCGTGACGCACGGACTGCCGGACGAGGCGTTTTTGCGCGGCGCGGGCGAGGGCGGCGTTGTGCCGATGACCAAGAGCGAGGTGCGCGCCGTCGCGCTCTCGAAGCTCCGCCTGACCGAGCGCGCCGTCTGCTATGATATCGGCGCGGGAACGGGTTCGGTCGCCATCGAGATGGCGCTTCAGGCGAAGCACGGTCATGTCTACGCCGTTGAGCGCAGAGACGACGCGGTCGAGCTGTTGAAAAAGAATCAAGCGGCGTTCCATGTGGAGAACCTGACGGTCGTTTCCGGCACTGCGCCGGAGACGTGCCGCGATCTGCCTGCACCGACGCACGTCTTTATTGGCGGCAGCGCGGGCAACCTGCGTGATATTCTGTCGATGCTGCTTGCCAAAAATCCATACGTCCGCATCGTGGCGACGGCCGTCTCGCTTGAGAGCATCGCCGAGCTGACGGCGTGCATGAAGGATTTTGCCTTTACCGAGGCGGAGGCCGTCTCCGTCCAGATCGCCCGCGGCAAAAAGGCGGAATCGTACCACCTGATGGCGGGGCAGAACCCCGTGTATGTGTTTACGATGCAGTCGGAGGAGAAGCTATGATTGGGCCAATTTTGCCGCTTCTCATCGGCTTTGGCATCGACCGCGTTCTGGGCGATCCGCACAGCCTGCCGCATCCGGTCGTGTTGATCGGGAAGACGATCAGCGCGCTGGAGTGCGTCCTGCGGAGGATTTTCCCCAAAACGCCGCGCGGCGAGCGCGCGGCGGGCGCGGTGCTGTGGTTGATCGTCGCATTTCTTGCGACGGCGGTGCCCGCGCTGCTTCTGTGTTTGTGCGGCAGGGTGAGTCCGTGGCTGCGCCTCGCGGTCGAGAGCGTCATGTGCTGGCAGATCTTGGCGGCAAAGTCGCTGCGGGATGAGAGCATGAAGGTGTATCACGAACTCGAGCACGGCAGCATCGAATCAGCGCGCCGCGCCGTTTCGATGATCGTGGGACGCGACACGGCGGCGCTCGACGATGCGGGCGTGACGCGCGCCGCGGTCGAGACCGTGGCGGAGAACACGTCAGACGGCGTGGTCGCACCGCTGCTGTACCTTGCCATCGGCGGCGCGCCGCTGGGCTTTTTCTACAAGGCTGTGAATACGATGGACTCGATGCTCGGCTATGTCGAGCCGCCGTATAAGGACATCGGCCTTATGCCTGCGAAGGCGGATGATATTGCGAACTATCTGCCCGCGCGCCTCTCTGCATTGCTGATGCTCGCAGCGGGCGGACTTCTGCGCATGGACGTGAAAAACGGCTGGAAGATATTCCGCCGCGACCGCTACAAGCACGCGAGCCCGAACTCCGCGCAGACGGAGTCGGTCTGCGCGGGACTTTTGGATGTGCGCCTTGCGGGCGATGCGTGGTACCACGGCGTGCTGCACAAAAAGGAGTACATCGGCGACGCACTGCGGCAGATCGAGCATGAGGATATCCCGCGCGCCTGCCGGCTGATGTACGGCACGACGCTTCTGGCGCTGCTGCTTGGCTGCGCGGTCCGGCTGCTGATTTTTTCGCTGTGAGGGAAGAGAATGCTTTATCAAACGGAAAACCGCCACGGCGGAGATATCTACGGCGGCATTGCGCTCGACTTTTCGGCGAATGTGAGCCCGCTCGGCACGCCGAGAAGCGTGACCGACGCGATCGAACGCGCGCTGCCCGAGCTCTACCGCTACCCAGACCCCTACTGCCGGACACTCGTACAGACGATCTCGGAATATGAGGGGGTGCCGAAGAACTTTGTCCTCTGCGGCAATGGCGCGTCCGAGCTGATCTATGCCTATTGCGGGGCCGTGCGGCCCAAGCGCGCGATGGAGCTCGCACCGACGTTTTCGGAGTATTCGCTTGCCTTGCGGCGGACAGGCTGCGAGGTCGTGCGCTTTGCGCTCGAACTCTGCGAACAGCGTCTTTGTATCGGTAAGACAAGTGTCGGGGTTTGAGTATTCGGAGTTTACCATACCCTGATTTGCAAGGTCGGCAAGGAAGTCCTGGCATCTCTGGACGTCAGCGTTCTTCATATTGTTGATGATCTGCTTGTTCGGACCGTCAACATCTATAAGCGTTGTGCCTGTAGAAACTATGAAGGGCATTGCAACGAAGCCTGTGGGCATTACACCGTAGTAATCATCGCCGATGTTGCACCATTCGGTCATTATATCCTTCCATGCCGTCCATGTCCACTTGCCTTCCTTATAAAGCTCCAGCGGGTCTGTTTTGATACCTTCATCGTCAAGAGCAGTCTGGTTGTATATAAGTACAACGCCGGGATTTACACGGTAGGGAAGATAATAGTGCTTTCCGCCGTAGTTGAAGTTTTCAATCATATCCTTCATACCCGACCATGTATCGCTGTCAAAGTCAACATAATCGTCAAGTGAAGTATAAAGGTTGTTTGCTACACCGTGGGGGTATGACTGCCACTCATAGCGTACCATATCGGGAGAGTCGGAAGAAGCAACAAGCTGTGCGAGCTTTGTAAAGTATTCCGTTGAGCTTGTCGAAATTGTCTCTACCTTATATCCTGCGTCATTGAACTTGTC
>ERZ1106964.1513-NODE-1513-length-15841-cov-5.121120_pt1 | contig 15841 bp, 10 predicted proteins | sample MGYA00403682_ERZ1106964 | MGnify/ENA primary metagenome ERZ1106964 (study PRJEB35170, sample SAMEA104062451) | human gut metagenome | biome: human gut; feature: human-associated habitat; material: faeces | place: Denmark | collected 2013-04-10 ...
AATCAGTTACTGTTTGCGCAAGGCGTGAACAGTAACAAAAGAGCGGCGGGATCAGCCGCCTGCACAGAAAAAGGACCTCCGCCAGGAAACGGAAGTCCTTTTTCCTTATATTATATGTCTTCCTACAGTCCGGTCCAGCCGATGCTCTGTAAGACCGTTAAGGATACGAATGAGAGGATCACCTGGCATCCGAGGAGCGGCATGAGCCACTTTGCGTATTTTGTCCAGTCTGTCTTTGCGATCGCGAGGGAACCCATCAGAGTACCTGCTGTCGGGAAGAGGCAGTTGGAGAAGCCGTCACCGAACTGGAATGCCTGTACAGCAACCTGTCTTGTGATGCCTGCAAGATCAGCAACCGGAACCATAAGCGGCATAACTGCTACAGCCTGTCCGGAACCGGACGGAATGAAAAGGTTGATAATCAGGTTTGCGACGAACATGAAGTTCGCTCCGAGGATGGAACCCATTCCGGACATCGGGATGGACAGCCAGTAAACGATCGTATTTAAGATGTTTCCGCTTGCAAGGATCACAGAAATACCATTTGCGAAGCCAACAATGAACGCGGCGTTTACCATCTTGGAACAGCCACCGATAAATACCTTCGTTGTTCCGTTGATACCCATACCATTGAGAAGGCCAACAACAACCGCAAGTGTAAAGAATGTAGCTGCGATCTGATCATAGCTCCATTTATATTTTACAGAGCCAACCAGGATTGCCGCAACCGCTACGACAAGACCGATCAGGCTGATCAGGTGCTTCGTTGTTAAATGTGCTTCGATCGCCTTCGCTCCATCTTTTCCTGCGCCCATGCTGTCAGATGCACTCATACCAGCTTCATAGTTTAAGCTCTTCTTCGGATCCGCCTTGATGGTTTTCATGTAACGGATCGTAAAGAAATAGCAGATCGCGAAGTTGATGATGTTTAATACGACACGGACACTGAAACCGGAGAAGATCGGGAGCTCCGCGATCGGCTGTGCAGTACCGATAGTGGAGGCGTTCGCCCATCCTACGTTGAATCCGGAATAAGCGCCCATATATACAAGCAGGAAGCCTGTGAAGGAATCATATCCTAAGTTTGTTGCAAGGATGATTCCGATCGGGATCAGGGCAACGACCGGGTTTGCGAAAACGCCTGCTGCGCCGCCGATGGACATGAATGCCATTACTAAGAATACAAGTACGTTTACATTTAAGTTCTGCTTGGAAGCAAGTTTTCCGAAGGCAGCGTGGATCGCTCCTGTCTTTTCAAGGATCTCAACGGCACCGCCGACAAACATGATCATGACCATTAACTTTGCGGCTTTGTAGAATCCCTGTACGACTGCCATGATAGTTGCCCACGGACCGACCGGGGAAGCTTCTACGGTGTGATAGGTACCTGCGATAACCTTGTTTAAGTCGCCCACTTTCTCTGTATCGAATTCACCTGCCGGAACGATCCAGGTCAGGATGGTGCAGACGATCATGAGCATGAATAACAGTGCACATGTACTTGGGATCTGCAGCTTTTTCTTGTTGTTTTCCATAAGTATTCTCCTTTATCTTAAGAAATCTCTCGCGTACTGGATGATTACGGATGCGCCTGTGCGGATGCACTTCTCATCGAATACGTTTTTAGAGTTATGAAGGCCGTGTCTGGAATTCGGATCCTCGTTATTTCCGGATCCTAAGCGGAACTGTGCGCCCGGTCCGAACTTCGGGAAGAGAACAGAAAAGTCCTCGGAACCCATTGACGGATTCTTCACGTAGGAAACATGGTCAGTACCGATGGTCTTTGCAGCGGCCTCAGCAACTGCCTCGATGATGGAATCATCATTTACGAGCGGCGGAACTCCGATTTCCCATTCGACCTCCGCGGTTCCTCTCATGGACTCGGCACAGCCTTTTACGACGCGGTCGATGGCAGCCATCATTTTTTTGCGGCAGTCCGGATCAAGGCTTCTCAGTGTTCCGTGCATCTCCACGTAATCCGGGATGATATTGTTTACGGTTCCGCCGTGGATGCTGCCGATGGTAAGAACGCCCGGATATACCGGATAGTTTTCACGGGAGATCACGGTCTGAAGCTGTGTGATCACATAACCGGAGATTACGACCGGATCGATGCAGTTTTCCGGATGAGCGCCATGTCCGCCCTTTCCTTTGATCTTGATATTAAAGAAATCATTGGACGCGTTTGCCGGTCCCTTTTTTAATCCGATGCTTCCGGCATCGATCTCCGGTGATACGTGGAGACCGATAAATGCGTCCGGTTTCGCAACCTGCGTGAAATTGCAGTCGACAAGCTCTCCGGCTCCCATATGCTCTTCTGCCGGCTGGAAGATCAGCATGACCGTTCCGGCAAGCTCCTCACGGATCTCTGATAATACCTTCGCGCAGTAGAGAAGCACGGTTGTGTGGATATCATGTCCGCAGGAATGGCAGGCACCATCATTCTCGGAGGCGAACGGAAGTCCTGTGAGTTCCTTCATCGGAAGTGCGTCGATATCCTCGCGGATCGCAACGGTTTTTCCCGGTTTTCCGCCGCGGATAACGGCAACAACGCCGGTCTTCATCCCGATCTCAGCGATCTCCACACCGTATTCCGTCAGTTTTTCGCGGATGAACTCCGTTGTCTTATATTCCTTGTTGCTAAGCTCCGGATGTCTATGAATATGCCTGCGAATGGCAATCATTTCATCTTCATACTTTGCTGTGAGACTCATTGTATCCATATTGAAGTACCCCTTTCCAATTTGTTTATAAAATTTTAATATTTTCATTATAATATATTCCTCTTTGAAACTCAACCACTTTAACATGATAATACTATAAAAAATAGATATGCCTGCCATAATCAATTTTTTCTTTCGAGGCAGAAAGGATCCGGTATAGGATTCCCCGGATCAGGGAATCCTTCCGGAAAGCAGCGTCGTTACTGTACACGCATGCGTGTACAGTAACGTGATTTTGCCGATGCTTCGCATTCCAAATCGGCAAAATCTGCTACCAGAAGTGTATCGTACGGAATTTTCAGTTCAGAAAATTCCTACCCGTGTACAGTAACGCAGCGTCCTAAAACAACCGCAACAAAACGATTGCAATTTATGCCAAAAAATTTTATAATGGTTGGTATATTTCAGGAGTGTCTGCTTTTGTCGAAAATGCCGTGAAAACGATGGATTTCTGTGGCAGGCATGACCGGATGGTACGCTAAAAGTGAAGGTGGGAGATATTATGGAAGAAAACAAACTGAAAACGATCGAAGGCGATCTGGAAGCGCCTGCTGATTTCACAAGTCCTGATGTTCTTTACCGGGATCTTGTTGCCAGCATCAGAAAGTACCATCCGTCCGATGATCTGAGCATGATCGAGAAGGCATATCAGCTTGCGGATAATGCCCATAAAGACCAGAAGCGAAAATCCGGGGAACCGTACATTATCCATCCGCTCTGTGTGGCGATCATCCTCGCGGATCTCGAGATGGATAAAGAGACGATTGCAGCCGGACTTCTCCATGACGTGGTGGAAGATACCGTGTATACAGAGGAACAGCTCGCCGAGTTGTTCGGAAAAGAGGTCGCCCTCTTAGTCGACGGCGTTACAAAACTGACCCAGTTATCCTGGTCGGCAGATAAGGTGGAAATGCAGGCGGAGAACTTAAGAAAAATGTTCCTCGCAATGGCAAAAGATATCCGTGTCATTATCATTAAGCTTGCGGACCGTCTCCACAATATGCGGACGCTTCAGTACATGCGGCCCGAAAAACAGAAGGAGAAGGCGAGGGAGACCATCGAGATCTACTCCCCTCTTGCTGACAGGCTCGGTATTTCCAAGATCAAGATCGAACTGGACGATCTCGCCTTAAGATATCTGGAACCTAATGTATACAAAGAACTGGAAGAAAAGATCGCCCTGACAAGCGAAGCACGCCAGAAATTCATCGATGACATTATCGCTGAGATCAAGACCCACATGGAAAACGCGGAGATCATGTGCGAGGTCAACGGACGCGTCAAGCACTTCTTCAGCATTTATAAGAAGATGTTAAACCAGCACAAGACGCTGGATCAGATCTACGATATCTTTGCAGTCCGCATCATCGTGGATTCCGTAAAAGATTGTTACGCGGCACTGGGTGTCATCCATGAAATGTACAAACCGATCCCCGGCCGTTTTAAAGATTATATCGCGATGCCGAAGCCGAATATGTATCAGTCTTTACATACGACACTGATCGGCACGAACGGTCAGCCGTTCGAGATCCAGATCCGTACCTTCGAGATGCACCGCACAGCGGAATATGGTATCGCCGCCCATTGGAAATATAAAGAGAGCGGCAGCGGACAGGTTGCTGCCGGTGATGAGGCGAAGAAGTTAAGCTGGCTGCGCCAGATCCTTGAGTGGCAGCAGGATATGTCCGACAACAAGGAATTCTTAAATGCCATCAAGAGCGACCTCGATATGTTCTCCGACAGCGTGTACTGTTTTACACCGACCGGAGACGTAAAGGCACTGCCAAGCGGCTCCACACCGATCGACTTCGCTTACTCGATCCACACGGCTGTCGGAAACAAGATGGTGGGCGCGAGAGTCAACGGAAAGCTCGTAAATATTGACTATGTGATCCAGAACGGTGACCGGATCGAGGTCATGACGTCCCAGAATTCCAAGGGACCGAGCCGTGACTGGTTAAATATCATCAAGAGCAGCCAGGCGAGAAACAAGATCAACGCCTGGTTCAAGCAGGAGCGAAAGGCCGACAATATCTTAAAAGGCCGCGAAATGATCGACCGCTACTGCAAGGCAAAGGGAATCAACTTCTCCGACATCAACAAGCCGGAATTTGTGGATAAAGTATTAAAGCGCTACGCCTTCCAGGACTGGGATTCTGTTCTGGCATCCGTCGGACACGGCGGATTAAAAGAAGGTCAGGTCATCAACAAGATGATCGAGGAGCGCACAAAGAAGCTGAAACGCGAGGTGACCGATGCGACGATCCTCGACGCCATCGGTGACAACAACAAACCTGCTGTGGTCCCGATCAAGGGCAGCAAATCAAAGAGCGGCATTATCGTAAAAGGAATCCATGACCTTGCGGTCCGTTTCTCCAAGTGCTGCAGCCCGGTTCCGGGCGACGAGATCGTTGGTTTCGTGACGAGAGGCCGCGGAATTACGATCCACAGAACGGACTGTATCAACGTCTTAAATCTCCCGGAGATTGAGAGAAGCCGCCTGATCGACGCAGAGTGGCAGGGCGTTGAGGAGGACAACAGTGCCGCAACCTACTCCACAGAGATCTCGATCTTCGCGAACAACCGGATCGGAATGTTCGTGGATATCTCCAAGATCTTTACAGAACGCGAGATCGACATCAAGGCCATGAGCTCCCGCGTGAACAAGCAGGGCAAAGCGACGATCACCATGAGCTTCGATATCCATGGAATCGAAGAATTAAACAACCTGATGGCAAAGCTGCGCCAGATCGACGGCGTGCTGGATATTGAGAGAACCACGGGCTGATTAAAATTTAGATAACTCTGCATTCAGGTATGTGAAAGTGCGCCGTGAGTGCGGTGATAAAGGTCTGCCGGAGGTACTACGGACGGCAGGCCTTTTTATACACGAATGTTTGAGAACCACAGCAGAAAACTGTACCGGCATAAAGGCGAAGCACTTCTCTTTATGCTGTTGAAAATGGAGGAAAGTAAACTATGAGCGAGATCCGCATCAAGACTCTGGTAGTTGGCATGGTTGGAACCAACTGCTATCTGGTCTATGATCATGAGACAAAACGAGCTGCCGTTATCGATCCGGGCGATGGTGCCGGTCAGATCGCCAATATGGCGGTATCCCTGGGGTTAAAGCCGGAAGCGATCCTTCTGACCCACGGTCACTTCGACCATATCATGGCGGCAAAGGAACTGAAGGAAACCTGGAATGTACCGATCTACGCATGCGAAAAGGAGATCGATGTCCTGACGGATGGCCGAAAGAGTCTCGTGGCAGGCTATTTCAGAGAGCCGTATACGATCACACCGGATGTCACCGTGAAGGAGGGTGACGAGCTTTCCATCGCCGGATTTACATGGAAAGTATTTGAAACACCAGGACACACCATCGGTTCCTGCTGTTACTATATCGAAAAAGAATCTGTTCTCTTCTCCGGGGATACCCTGTTTGCAGGCTCCTACGGCCGCACGGATTTCCCGACGGGAAGCGGACGCCAGATCGCGGAGTCTGTAAGACGCCTGCTCTCCACACTGCCGGACGACACCATGGTCTATCCGGGGCATATGGACACGACTACCATCGGTTTTGAAAAGAAGTATAATCCTCTTTCGGGGGCAATGAGATGATTGGAATTTTATTGAATGATACTGCTTATGAGCAGGATATCCGGGAGCTTTTGATGGCGTTTTATCCGGGTGAGACTTTTGTCCATGAGAGACAGGACGATGTGGATTTTTACGTGGAGGGAACCTGCTCGCAGAATGCGGATGAGACGAAATTTGGCTTGAAGATCACGGATCCGACAGGCACTGTCTCAGATGAGACCGTATTTCCGATCGACTACAATGTGCGGTTAAACGCAAAGACAACGATCAAGAAAGAGCTTTACGGCATGTTAAAAAAGCGGACGGGAAAAGAACTCCCCTGGGGGACCCTGACCGGTATCCGCCCGACAAAGATCGCCATGACGAGACTTGATCAGGGCGAAAATGAGGAGAGCATCCGTTCCTTCATGCGGGACATGTACCTGACAAGCAAAGAGAAGATCGACTTAAGTGTGGAGGTCGCGAAACGGGAGCGGGAGCTCTTAAGCCATATCGACTATGAGACGGGATACAGCCTCTATGTGGGAATTCCGTTCTGTCCGACCACCTGCCTCTACTGTTCCTTCACCTCCTACCCGATCGGTGCGTGGGAGAAGAAGGTTCATCTCTATTTGGAGGCGCTGTTTAAAGAATTAGACTATGTGGCAGAAAAGATGAAGGGACGTACTCTCGACACGGTTTACTTTGGCGGCGGAACTCCGACGTCCTTAAAGGCCGAGGAACTGGACGCCCTGCTCACAAAGATCGAGAATACCTTTGACCTCTCAAAGGTACAGGAATTCACTGTGGAAGCCGGACGTCCGGACAGCATCACCGAAGACAAGTTCAAAGTTCTCCGTGCCCACAACATCTCCAGGATCTCCATCAATCCGCAGACGATGAAGCAGGCAACTCTGGATCTGATCGGACGCCACCACACCGTGGATATGGTGAAGGAAAAATTCCGCATGGCAAGAGATCTTGGCTTTGACAATATCAATATGGACCTCATCATCGGACTTCCGGAGGAAGATATCGATGACGTCCGCAGCACCATGGAGCAGATCCGAGAGCTTGCCCCGGACAGCGTGACGGTCCACTCTCTCGCCATCAAGCGTGCGGCGAGACTCAATATCTTCAAGGAGCGCTACGCGAACTTAAAGATCCAGAACACTCAGGAGATGATCGATCTCACCGCGAAGTACGCCCGCGAGATGGGTCTTGAGCCGTATTACCTGTACCGTCAGAAGAATATGGCCGGAAACTTCGAGAATGTCGGCTACGCGGCACCCGGAAAGGCATGTATCTACAATATCCTCATCATGGAGGAAAAACAGACTATCGTTGCCTGCGGTGCCGGAACCACCACGAAGGTCACGTTCCCGGCGGAAAACCGTCTGGAGCGCGCGGAGAATGTGAAGGATGTAGCTTCCTATATCGAGAGGATCGACGAGATGATCGATAGAAAAGAGAAGCTGTTGAGTAAGTTAGTTTAAATATGTCTGCTGCGCTGACCGCAGGATAGCGCAGATCAAACGCCAGATCTGGGCACGCGGCAACAAAATACGCTGTACATGGAGTTCATTCTCCTGTACAGCATATTTTTTAGATCCGACATCTTTTTTAATTCTTATTTTGCAAAAGTTCTTTCTTTGTAACTTTTCTTGTAACTGTTCAGTAGGTCTGCGCACTTGCTGCGCTGACCGTAAGAAAACATAGGCTGGAAGGCAAAAATCCCATCAGCGAAGCTGATCTGGAATGGATTTTTGCACGTAACTATGAAGGTACTGAATAGTTACCTTTTCTTTTTCTTTTTACCAGGTTTTTCTCATGTATAAAAGTCCAGTGAGATCTGCCAGGATCCAGCCGATCGGGATCGCCATCCAGATTCCTGTCTCGCCGAGGGATGTGGCAGAGAGCACGTAGGCAAGTAACACACGGATTCCGAGGGAGATCACTGTAAGCACCACAGACATCTCCGCCCTCTTGATCGCCCTGTAATATCCGTAAAGCAGGAACAGGCAGCCGATTCCAAAATAGAACGCGCCCTCGATCCTGAGATAACGGACGCCGGAGGCGATGACCGCCGTCTCTGCGGAGCTCACGAAGATCTGCATGAGCGGTGCCGCGAAGGCAAAGACCAGCGCTGAGATCACAAGGCTGAATGCCGTGCTGATGGCAAAGGATTCCTTTGTGCCGCGGCGGATCCGTTCTTTATTTCCCGCGCCGTAGTTCTGGGCAACGAAGGTCGAATAGGCATTTCCAAAGTCCTGAACCGGCAGATACGCGAAGGTGTCGATCTTTACTGCCGCCGCGAAAGCCGCCATGGTGGTGGCGCCAAAGCTGTTTACAAGCCCCTGCACCATGAGGATTCCGAAGTTCATAACCGACTGCTGCAGGCAGGTCAGGGAGGAAAGTCCTGCGATCTCCTTTAAGATTCCGCCGTCAAAGCAAAGATCCTTTCTCTCCGGAAGAAGGCTTCTGCATCGGAAAAGAACATAGAGCAGGATCCCGATTCCGGATACATACTGGGCAAAGATCGTCGCATAGGCCGCACCGGCGATTCCCCAATGGAAGACCGCCACAAATAAAAGATCCCACGCGATGTTCAAGATCGCGGATACCGCAAGAAACACCAGCGGAACCGTAGAGTTCCCCAGCGCCCTTAACAGGCAGGAGAAGAAATTATAGAGGGACGTGGCGAGCAGACCTGCGAAAATGATCAGCAGATACTCCCTCATACCGCCCCAGACCTCCTCAGGAACCCGTAAGAAGTTTAAGATCGGATCAATGAAAATATAGACAACCACATTCAAAACAAGCGTTACAGCGAGGATCAGGCCGCAGGCGTGGGCGATGGAGGACTTCAGTGCCCTCTCATCTCCCTTTCCCCGGTAGATGGAAAACAGCGCGCCGGAGCCCATACTGAGTCCCAGAAAGATCGAGGTCAGGAATGTCATCAGCGTATACGACGAGCCGACCGCCGCCAGCGCATTTTTTCCGAGCACTCTCCCGATGATCAGGGTATCCGCAATATTGTAGAACTGCTGTAAAAGATTTCCTGCCATCATGGGCAGGGCAAATAAAAGAAGGGAGCGTGAGATGCTCCCCTTTGTAAGATCATGGTACATGGAAACTCACTCCGTTATCACAGATTTATAAACGTACTGCACAGATATTTCACTGCACCGTACAGTTCTTCCATCATAGCATGATTCCTGTTCTTTTACAAGGTGATCCCCACGGTCAAAGTCCTGTCAGCTTCCGCCGCGTTTTCATATAGACCGGTCACTCACAGCCATGTACCTTATCAGCACCGCCCTTTACGCAGGCGCAGACTTTGGCTCGTTGTTCGCGTAAACAAAAAGAAGGCAGAATCCACACCAGCTCGATTCTGCCTTCTGCTATTTTTATGTTGCTTAGATCACACCAGTCATCTTCAGAATGATCTGTGCGATGATCGTGGAGCCCAGGAATGTTCCTGCGAAAGTAAAGATCGCTACGATCACGATCGCAAGTCCCTGTTCCTTGAAGGTATCCACATCCTTGCCGATGGAAATTCCCGCATATGCAAGGATCGGAGTGCAGAGCGGAAGAAGTCCGATCTTTCCAATCTGTTCGATCGCATAATCTGCGATCGGGCTGACACCCGGGATCGTGATCAGGATCGCGATAAATGAGATATAGGCGATCGCCGGAAGATTCTTCGGTGAAACCTTATTGATCAGCTCATAAATGATACAGCCCACCAGCGTGCATAAAAGAAGAAGCACGAGCCCGGGCACTGCCTCAAGCGGGGTTACCGGGTTTCCGGCCTTTGATGTACTGATAAAATTGCCGATGGATGCGAAGATGCATACAAGGACAAGACATTTGATTCTTTTAAACCATACTGCTGCGTCCATATGGATCCCTCCTATTCTTCCCCGGCTGCTTTAACTTTCACCTTAGCGCCGATCGGGAGTCCGTCTTTATAATGCCTGTTGTTCTTTGTGAACAGCTTATACATGAATTCACACATTGGAAGTGCGATGAAAAGACTCATATAAAGGCCATCCACACTGCTCAGCATATTTGAGGTCGCCGCGTAGGCAGTGATCTCCGCTTCCATATCCGGATATGCCTCAACGACTGCCGCAAGGCTGGCAGAAAGCATGGATGCGGAACCTGTTCCACACGCCATTCCAAGCGCGTACGGATGGAAGATATTTAAGGAGCAGAGGAGGGAAACAAAGATACCATTGAACATGGTTCCGAATACAGTGCCTGTGATATATCCGCCCATAACACCGATTCCCTCATCCGAATCAAGACCGTATTTATCGGCAACGACCGCAAGGGAGCTCTCTCTTGAAATAGAGAAGGACGTTCCGATTGCCGCGCGTCCCATATGGAATACAAATACAGCGATCGGAAGCGCTAAAACCGCGGTCCCCAGATTTCCGAACTCCTGAAGGATCAGCGCCGGTCCGGCTTTGACAACCGCGCCGAGGTTCGGTCCGATCGTGGACGCGATCTTCGCGGTCAGCATCATAACACTGATCCCGATATACGGAGACGCCTCCGACATCATCTTCTGCGGGATCATTTTTACGATTCCAAGGATCGCTCCGAGGATCAGAACGTACAGCATCGGAAACAGTGAGAAGGACAAAGGCCCGAAACTGAATTTTTTGGTGCCGATAAATTCGGCGATTACGGTGAGTACAAAAGCAAGCGCATGGATACGCCAGTCAGCCATATGCTCTTTCATATTCAATCCCTCCTTTTCTTTTTCGGCAGCCGCATCGAAATCCAACAACTACCCTTTTTCGCCTCTGCATGTTTCACTTTTGCTGAAATCATGTACCTGTACCATGTCCGTTCAGACAAAAAACACGTCTCTTTTCCGCAAACATTTGTCCGCAACGCAGAAACAATTTAACATTGATTCTATCAGATTCCCGGGAAAATGCAAGCATTTTTTGGCTTGTTTCGCGAAAAATACCGTGGTGATCAGGTACTGTATCACAGTATGCGATTTGTTTTTTTATGTTTCATATTGTGGAATCTCTTTTGTATCATGGAATTTCCTGCTAAACAAAAAAGTTCCATCAGCCTTGTATTCAGCTGACAGAACTTTTTTATACGGTCTGTGCACGAGCCAGGAACATTATTCCCACATCATACTGATGGGTATCTTCTCTACTGTGACTCCTTCGTCAGTGTCACGTTCATATACTGATACGGGATCTCGATCCCTTCCCGGTCAAATGTGAGTTTGATCTCCTCCGTGATCGCCCATTTTGTTTTCCAATAGTCCTCACAGAGCACCCAGCCTCTCGCGCTCAAGTTCACGCTGCTGTCTCCGAGGCTGTCCACGATCACCTGGATATCCTGGTCTTTCATGATATATGGATTCTCCTCAAAGATCTGTTTCAGAACGTTTTTCGCCTTTAAGAGATCCGAGGAATATCCGATCCCGACGTTGATGATCAGGCGGCGTTTTCCCATTCTCGTGAGGTTTGTGAGCGGTGCGCTCGATACCGAGCTGTTCGGGATCGTGATCACGCGGTTGTCGATCGTCAAAAGTGTCGTGTATACAAGACCGATCGTCTCGACCGTTCCCTCACCTGCCGATGTGCTAATATAATCCCCGACCTTAAACGGTTTTAAGAGCAGGATCAGCGTTCCGCCTGCGAAATTTGAGAGTGTATTCTGCATCGCAAGGCTGAATGCCAGCGTTACGGTACCGATAACCGCAACGAAGGACGTTGTCTTGATCCCCAGCTGGTCCGCTGCCATGAACACCATGACTCCGAAGAGGACGGCGTGCAGCAGCATATCCAGAAACTTCTTTAACGTGATCTCCACGCCGGCGCGGTCCATGATCTGCCCTGCTGCGGTCCGGACCATCCGAATCACGCGGAGACCGACAAATACGATCACCGCGGTCCAGAAGATCCTGGTCCCGTATTTGATGGCCGTCGTAGTAAGAAAATCCAGTGTGTATTCTTTCATGTCTGTTTCCCTGCTGTTTTTCGGACATTTTCATGCCCTGTATTTTTCTGTCTATCCTTTGTTTCTTTTTCCCGTCTGGCTCTCCCGCGCCGTCTTTATGATCTGCCCGACTTTCTCAGAGATCACATCCAGCGGACTCGCCGGTATCTTTACGGACGGCTGCTTCGCCGGACGTTTTTTCTTTTCCGCCGGTTTCTTCTTTCCCGTCACAGGTTCTTCCTCATACGGGGTACAGGAGAATACCGCCACGGACACCGGAGCCAGGTTGATCACGATCGAGTTTTCTCTCGCGTCCCACTCCTCTTTCTTCGACATCTTGACTCTCGGATTTACCATGCCACTGCCGCCGAACTGCTTCGCGTCGCTGTTCAGGATCTCCTTGTACTTTCCGGCAAACGGAACTCCGAGGCGGAATTTCTCATGCTCCACCGGGACAAAGTTACAGACAAAGAGCAGTGTCTCCTCCGGTTTGTCCGTCTTTCTCTCGAAGATCACGATATTCTCGTCATTGTAAGTGCAGTTGATCCACTCGAAACCTTCCGGCTCATAGTCCATTTTATAGAGAGCCGGCTGTGTGCGGTACAGGTGGTTTAACGCCTTCACATAATCCTTCATCTGGCTGTGGATATCGTACTTCAAGAGTCCCCATTCCAGACTCTCCTTCTCGTTCCACTCGTCCATCTGACCGAAATCCTGGCCCATAAAGAGCAGTTTCTTACCAGGATGCCCCATCATGAACCCATAGGCGGTACGGAGGTTTGCGAACTTTTTCTCCTGGGTGTCCCCCGGCATTTTTCCGGCCATGGAACCTTTTCCGTGGACCACCTCATCGTGTGAGAATACGAGAACAAACTTCTCACTGTATGCGTACAGCATGCTGAAAGTCAGCTCTCCATAATGGTCATGGCGGAAATACGGGTCGCACTGCATGTAATCGAGGAAATCATTCATCCAGCCCATATTCCACTTGAAGTCAAAGCCGAGTCCTCCGTCATTCTCATCGCCGGAAACCTTCGGCCATGCTGTGGATTCCTCCGCGATCAGGACTGCGCCCTCTGTGTCCCGTGCAAAGATGGAATTCAGGTGTTTCAGGAATTCCACCGCCTCCAGGTTCTCATTTCCGCCGTACATGTTCGCGATCCACTCGCCCGCGTTCTTTCCATAATCAAGATACAGCATGGATGCCACAGCGTCCATCCGGATCCCGTCGGCGTGAAACTCCTTCGCCCAGTATAAAGCGTTGGAGATCAGGAAGTTCGATACCTGCGGACGGCCGTAATTGTAGATCAGCGTTCCCCAGTGCGGATGTGATCCCCGGCGCGGGTCCTTGTGCTCGTAGAGACAGGTCCCATCAAAGGCCGCGAGACCATGCGCATCACGCGGGAAATGGGCCGGAACCCAGTCGAGGATGACACCGATCCCCTCTTTATGCATATAGTCCATAAACGCCTTAAAATCGTCCGGAGTCCCGAAACGACTCGTCGGCGCATAGTAACCGGTCACCTGGTAACCCCAGGACTCATCGAGCGGGTGCTCCATCACCGGGAGAAGCTCCACATGGGTGTAGCCCATCTCCTTGACGTAAGCAGCAAGTTTTTCCGCGATCTCCCTGTAATTATAAAACTGGCTGCCGTTGATGTCATCCCCATTTTCATCCTGAGCTACCGGTTTCTGCATCCAGGAGCCGAGATGGACCTCATAGATCGACATCGGCGAGTCCTTCAGCCGGTCTTTTGCCGCTTTTCTCTTTTCGATCCACTCGCCATCGTTCCACTGATAATCAGTCATATCCCAGATCACGGACGCCGTATTCGGTCGGAGCTCTGAGAAATTCGCATACGGATCCGCCTTTAACATCGGATCTCCCGCTTTTGTCTTGATCTCATATTTATAGATCGCACCCGGCTTCAGTCCCGGAATAAAGATCTCATAGATCCCAGACGGTCCGCGTTTTTTCATCTGGTGGCGTCTTCCGTCCCAGAAGTTGAAGTCGCCCACAACACTGACACGCATCGCATCCGGAGCCCAGACTGCAAAGTGCACTCCGGAGATCCCGGCTTCCACGGTCGGGTGCGCGCCAAACTTTTGATAGGAATCATAATAGATCCCGGCGCCGAATTTCTTTACTTCCTCCTCGGTAAACGCGGTGTAGAACTGGTAACTGTAGGGATCCACGATCTCCTCACTGTCCCCGTCCTCGTAAGTCACGAGAAAATGGTACGGCACTAACTCCAGACGGTCCTCAAGAAGGACTGCGAAGAATCCGTTCTCATCCGCCATCTCCATCGGAAAGCTTTCTTCCCCGATCTTTACGGAGACTTTCGCCGCATTCGGAAGGAACGCCTGGATCAGAAGTCCTTCCTTTATTACATGTTCCCCTAAAAGCCGTCCCGGATCGCTCGCCTCAGAATATACGAGTTCCTCGATCCCGGCCCAGTCCATCAGATCATATAAGATTTTTTCCATGAGCACTCCCCCTGTCGTGTTCCAATGCCGTTTTCCGGCATGGTCCACAAAGACCTGTCCATTTCTGGAATTTTCTGCGGCTGCGGATATCTGTTTTCTGATGTCCGAAGCCATTTTTTCTTAACAATATTTTAGCATCATCATCTCTCTGATACAAGTGGCAGTATCGGCAAATATCCGTTTTTCCATCCGCATGGCGCTCCCGCATATTTTCCCATTAAAAAATTCCTTACCTTTTTCGAAATTCTCTTGCGAAACTTGACAATTTATCATAAACTCTTTATTGTATGCATACGGGCAATCGTATTTACTCTTACAGTATATCCTTCCCGTAAATATTAGTCAAACGAGGTTATCATCTTTATATGGAAAATAACGGAAAAGAAAAGAAAGAAAAAACAGGCTGGGTAGCGGAGCTGATCAGCTGGGTCCAGGTTCTTGTATCCGCCGCCGTCATTGCCTTCGTTCTCACGACTTTTGTCATCGCAAACAGTGAGATCCCGACCGGTTCCATGGAAAACACCATCATGGCAGGAAGCCGCGTCATCGGCTCCAGGCTGCACTACAAATTCGCAGATCCGGAACGCGGAGATGTCGCGATCTTCGTCTTTGGCTGGCAATGCCCGGAATGCAACGCCATCATCGAAGGCGACAAGCAGGATACCTGCCCGGCCTGCGGTTCCGAAGTCGGAAAACGTGGTCATACGATCTACTATGTAAAGCGTGTGATCGGTATGCCGGGTGATGTCATCGATATCATCGACGATAAGGTCTATCTGAACGGTTCCGACACTCCGCTCGACGAGCCGTATCTGGCAGAACCGATGAACCAGCATGAAACTTACCATTTTGAAGTTCCGGAAAACTGCTACTTTATGATGGGCGACAACCGAAATTATTCTCTGGATGCCCGCTACTGGCAGAATCACTACATTTCCAGAGACAAGATGGTTGCAAAGGTATTCTTCGAATACTTCCCGACACCGAAGGTAATCCACTAATCGGCAAAATCCGCGACCACAACGGTATCATACGGAATTTTCAGTTCAGAAAATTCCTACCCGTGAAAA
>ERZ1106964.1597-NODE-1597-length-15103-cov-116.448897_pt1 | contig 15103 bp, 11 predicted proteins | sample MGYA00403682_ERZ1106964 | MGnify/ENA primary metagenome ERZ1106964 (study PRJEB35170, sample SAMEA104062451) | human gut metagenome | biome: human gut; feature: human-associated habitat; material: faeces | place: Denmark | collected 2013-04-10 ...
CGTTTACTCAACCTTATTGATTTCCATTCTCCAGCAAAACGATGTTTCTTTCGATTTTTAGCTCTTACACCTTGATACCAGACATCTCCGCCTGTTATCTTCGGTTAGGGGTTGGGGTGGCTGTTTATTCCGCGAGGGTCAAGCCCTTGTCTCTATCAGAAACTACTCGGCCCTCGCAGAACGGGAGAATTTTACTTCTTAGCCTTAGGACGCTTTGCACCGTATTTAGAGCGGCGCTGCGTACGGTTGGCTACACCAGCCGTATCGAGCGTACCACGGACGATGTGATAGCGAACACCAGGGAGATCCTTCACACGACCGCCACGAACCAGCACGATGCTGTGCTCCTGAAGGTTGTGACCCTCTCCGGGGATGTAGGAGTTAACCTCCTTCTGATTGGTCAAACGCACACGGGCAACCTTACGCATTGCCGAGTTAGGCTTCTTAGGGGTCGTCGTATAGACACGAACACAAACACCACGACGCTGAGGACAGTTGTCCAGCGCGGGAGACTTGCTCTTGTCCACGATTACCTGTCTGCCTTTTCTTACTAATTGCGAAATAGTAGGCATTGTTTTACTTTTTTATTTATATTTATTTTGTTTATTATCAACGTTTTGCGAATCGCAGTGTATCGTCCCAAAAGGACATTTTACTACTATGCAATTTCGAGGTGCAAAGGTACGAAGATTTCCCGAAATGACCTAACTATATAGAGGGGAAAATTTTGAGGACCGGAAAATATTAGCAACAAATAATATCCATTTGTATTTTTTAACCAGCACAAACTCTGAGCGATCCTCTGTAGCAGAAGTGAAAATCCAGCAAACTACAACGAATAAGACGACGACGGCGCCTCACAAAACCACAATACAAAAGGGGTTATTAGCATGATGAAGGATCACTTCGAGGTTCCGTCACTTTATATACTATATAATGTACGCGCGCAAGCAAATCGCCTATCTATAAGCACATGGCAGAAGAATAGAAGAAGGATAACAAACTGAAACCGAGAAAAAAGCATGGATAAAGAGCAAGGACAAGGCCAGCTAACGGCATATTTGACAACTTTTCTTACTAATTTGGTGTTTACGCGCATTTTTTTATGCCAAAACTTGCACTGGAAAGAGAAAACACATACTTTTGCAGTGTACTATTTAAGTAGTACACTATAACAAGAGAACAATAACGAATAAAAACCAAAAACAGACAAGGATATGATTGAAGTACAGAACCTCAGCTTTTCCTACCCGGGCGCCTCAAGCAAGGTGTTCGACGGGTTCCAGCTTAAGCTCGAATCGGGCCATACCTATGGCCTCTTGGGGCGCAACGGAACGGGCAAGAGTACCCTACTCTACCTCGCCTCGGGACTACTCCGCCCGAAGAAGGGCCATCTCTATATCGACGGCATGGAATCGGCCCAGCGCGATCCGTTGATGCTCAGCCGCATCTTCCTCGTGCCGGAGGAGTTTTCGCTGCCCGAGATGTCGCTTCAGAAATACGTCTCGCTCATCCGTCCCTTCTACCCCCGCTTCAACGAGCAGGTGCTCAACGACTGCCTCTCGGCCTTCGAACTGCCCGACGTCCGCGACCTGCGCCAGCTTTCGATGGGTCAGAAGAAAAAGGTATTTATGAGCGTCGCCCTTGCCGCAGGCACAGAATGGCTGTTGATGGACGAGCCTACCAACGGCCTGGACATTCCCTCGAAAGCCACGTTTCGTCAAGTAGTGGCAAAGAACTTGTCGGACGACACGACACTCATCATCTCCACCCACCAGGTCCACGACGTAGAGCAGCTGATAGACCACGTCGTCATCCTCGACCAGTCGCGTCTGCTTTGCGACGCAAGCGTGGGCGAGATCACGCAGCGCTACAGCTTTGAGACCCGACAGGCCAACGAGATGAGCAACGACGTGCTCTATGCCGAACCGTCGCTCCAAGGCAACAACGTGATCGTCCCCCATGCAGCCAACGAGCCGGAGACACAACTCAACTTGGAGATGTTCTTCTCGGCCGTCACCTTAGGCAAGATTCAAATGTAAATTGTAGAACCCAACAAAAGAAACAGTATGACCCAGTTCAATATACAGCGCATGAAGCAATACGCCCAATGGCAGCTTGCCACTCACCGTGCCACCCTGCTAAAGATTACGGGCGTAGCCACATCCGCATTCATCCTCATGTTCCTCTTCGTCAAGTATGTCTCCCATAGAGACCTCCAGACGCAGAGCGACGACCTCACCCTGTTGTGGATAGGCTGCTTCGCCTTCTGCGGCGTCCAAGTGTTCCCCAACCTGCTAAGCAAGCAAGAGCGCACGTCGCTCCTCATGCTGCCGGCCTCCAATGCCGAGAAATTCCTCACCAGCTATATCGGCGTTTTGCTCACAGCCTTTGTCGTTCCCCTCGTCTCCTTCTTTGTGGCCGACGTGGTGCAATGGCTCATCTCGCTCTTGACCGACCACAAGCAAGCATTGCTGCTCACCCCGCTCGCCTTCTCCGACGCCCTCGACCTGCTAAGCAAGTTTTTTGGCGAGAACGCACAGATAGCATGGGCCGGACTTCCGAACATCCTCTGGCTCCACTCGTTCTATCTTCTAAGCGGCCTATTCTTCAAAAAGCTGCGCTGGCTATCGGCCACCATCACCCTGGGCGCGCTTGCTACCTTGACGACGTTATCCATCGCCATCGGTGGCTTCCTATTCCTCGACACGCTGAAGGACAGCGATTACAGTATCGAGTTCGTGCCGTGGGCTGGAGACGCCCTCATGCACGGCACGTCCATCCTCTTCCTGCTGCTGACCGTGCTCAACTACTGGTTGTCATTTCGCATCTTCAAGCGCTTGCAGGTCATTAACAATCGCTTCTTTAATTGGTAAATAACATTAAAGACTAGGGGGCTTATGTCACAAAACTGCATTTTGCTGCGTATATAGGAAAGAGCGGCAGGTGCAAGACATGCTATCCCCATAAAAGAAAGGGACAAGAATATGAAAACCATTTGCATCAAACTCATCGCCCTTGTCACCATCCTGGTGACCAGTAGTTGTAGGGTCCACTCCACCCAAGAGGAGTTTGGCCCCAGCCGCAAGCAGAACGTCGCCGTGACCGACTACGACGAAATAGACCTCTCAGGCGGCCTCCAGGTCGTCTATGCCGAAGGCACTACCCCTAAGGTGACGGTAGAAGGCCCGGAGAAACTGATCGGCTACGTAAAGGTAGTACAAAAGGGCAAGCGACTCTACTTCAGTTGCAAGCCTATGCCCAACAAGGGTCCGAGGATTGGCAAAAACCCGATCGAGCTGATCACGATCACCATCCAGTCGAAGTCGCTTCGACGCGTAGAGGTGAGCGGCGCCTGCGACCTGAAGGCCAAGCACATCCAGACGGCCGACGACTTCAAGCTCAAGGCCAGTGGGGCAAGCGACCTGGAATTGGGCACGCTCCAATGCGCTAAAGCCCATATAGAGACTGGTGGCGCATCCGATATCGATATTGATCACATCGCTTGCGGCGAAGTCAATTTGCAATCATCCGGCGCCAGCGACATTCAGCTGAAGAACGTAGAAAGTCGCGAGCTCAACGCAAGGCTGGGCGGAGCGAGCGAACTGGAGGCTTCCCTCACGGGCGTGGAGACCATCAAGGCAGACCTTAGCGGCGCAAGCGAGGCCGACTTGAAGTTCAACAACTGCGGCACAGCCCTCCTCTCGGCCAGCGGGGCGAGCAACGTGGACCTCTCGGGCACGATCCGCTCGCTGACGAAGAACGTCGGCACGGGCAGCAACGTCAAGGAAGAAAAACTGACCATTGGTCGCTAATCTCAAGCAAGGAAAGGACTACAGTTATGAGTTTCACGAATAACAAGGCCATTTTCGAGCAGATAGCCGACCGTTTGGCCGACGAGATCATGGCGGAGAACTATCCGCCTGGCGGTCGGATACCCAGCGTCCGAGAGTATGCGGCTCTGCTACAGGTCAATACCAATACCGCCATCAAAGGCTACGAACTGCTCGCCCGCGAGGGAATCATCTTCAACAAGCGTGGCATGGGCTATTTTGTCGCCGAGGATGCACGCCACCACATCGCCCAAAGACGGCAGGAGGAGTTTATGGAGACCACCCTGCCCGAACTGTTCCGCCAGATGCGGCTGCTCAACATCAGTATCGATGAAGTAGCCCAAAAGTGGGAAGAAAGCAAAAGGGAATAATACCCGCCTCCTCCCCTCTCCGATCGGGAGGGGAGGAGACGCAACAAGAGATATTAAAGACAACAAACAACGATTCATCATGGGAAGAGACAACACCAAAGGCAAAATACAGAGGACAATCCTCCACCATTTGTCATGGAGAGGGATGGCCGCCAGCCTCGCCATGGCCGCCCTTCCTGCCACGGCAGCCGAGCCCGACTCGCTGGCCATCGACACGATGTCCTACGACCTGGGAGACGTCACGGTGACGGCCCAGCGCAAACTCGTCAAGAACGACATCGACAAGCTGACCTACGACGTGGCCAACGACGAGACGGCACGCACCAAGAACACGCTTGACATGCTCCGTTCCGTGCCCCTCGTGACCATAGACGGTCAGGAAAACATCAGCATCAAGGGATCGCCCTCGTTCAAGGTCTATCGCAACGGCCACCCCGACCCCACCCTCTCCTCACAAAACCTCAAGGACGTGCTCAAGTCGATCCCTGCCTCACAGATCAAGAAGGTGGAGGTCATCACCGACCCAGGCGCCAAAGAAGATGCCGAGGGCACACAATATATCCTCAACCTCGTCATGCAGAACAACTCCCACCTGGCAGGCGTGACGGGCACGGTGTCGGCCAACTACAATCCCTTGCGCCAAGGGCCAGGCATGGGTACTATGCTGACGATACAGAAGGGCAAGTTGGCCACGTCCATCAACTATGGATACCAGCACGACAAGAAAGACCAAGGCAACGACGCGACCCGCCAGTACCTGAAGACGGACCACACGATGGAGTCGCGCTCACGCAATACCGTGATGACAAACGTCCATTACGGCAACATCAGCGCAAGCTACGAGGTCGATTCGCTCAACCTTCTGACTCTCAACTTTGGTGGCTACTACTACAATGCAGGCATCGGAAGCGTGAACGGATACGAGCGTATGACCAATGGCAACGGACAGTTGGCCTACTTCTACAATGTCAACGCCCAGCTCCCGACCTACTACGCCTACAACTTCGGAGGACGACTGGACTACCAGCACAAGACCCGCAAGGAGGGAGAGGTGTTCACCGCATCCTATCAGTTGCAGACCACCCGTTCCCACCAGGACAAGACCGCGCAATACCTGAACATCTTCAACCTGCCCGTCAGCTACACAGGCTACGAAAACAACAGCCGCACGCAGTTTGACGAGCATACCTTCCAGCTCGACTACGTACGCCCGTTGGGAAAGTGGTTCAAGTGGAATGCGGGAGCGAAATACATCTTCCGCACGAGTGAGTCGGACGTATGGCTGACCTATACGGGGGCGGAGGAGATGAACCAGCACTCCCTCTTCCAGCACAACACCCAGATAGCAGCAGCCTACACGGAGTGGCTCTACTCGGGCAGCAAGATCCAGGCACGAGTAGGCTTGCGCTATGAATATAGTTTCTTGAAGGCAGAATACCCCGACGGATCGCAGTCTGACTTCCACAAGCGGCTCAACGACTGGGTCCCCTCGGCCTCCGTGCGCTACGCCCTGACGGACGCACAGTCGCTGAAGCTCTCATTTTCATCCAACATCAACCGCCCGGGCATCGACTACCTCAACCCCGCCGAGGAAAGAAACCCCAACTCCCTGAGCTATGGCAACCCGGGGCTGAACAGCTCGCGCAACTACAACCTGCAACTGGAGTACAACTACATCACGACCAAGGCTACTTGGATGGGTGGCGTCAGCCATACGTTCTGCAACAACCAGATCGGACAGTTGTGGTTTGACCAAAACGGCCTCTCTGTCACGACCTATGGCGACCTTCTCCACAGCCGCAGCTGGATGCTCTGGGCCTACGTGCAGACCGCCCTTTGGCGAGGCGCCAACCTGGGTGGAGGTCCCAATATTTTCTATCTCACCAAGAAGGACAGCCAGACGGGGCTTGAGCATAGCAGATGGAGCAGTTGGAACACCATCAACTTCACCCAGAAGCTGCCCTGGAAACTCACCTTCGGCCTCAACGGAGGTTTCAATATCGGCAACGAGGTGGAGAGCGTCTATTCCTACTCCGAACCTTCGTACTACTGGAGCGCCTCACTCAGCCGTTCCTTCCTCAAAGAAGACCGTCTGTCGGTACGCCTGTCGGCAGGCAACCTCTTTGGCCCAGACCTGCGCTCCTATCCCTCCCACACCGTCCAGGGCGACTTCCGTGGCACCCAGACGTGGCTGAGCGAACCACGATATGTGGGCATCAGCATCTCGTGGCGCTTTGGTTCGCTCCGCGGAGGCGTGAAGTCCGTGGACCGCACCATCGAGAACGACGATATAGTGGGCGGTATCTCGACAGGAGGCAGCAACAAGCAATAGTTTAGTCGATTACCCAAACGACCGCGCACGCATTGGAATGGTCAAACTATGGCACGACATTCCGATGGGTGCGCTTTTTTGTGCTCATACGGCTGGGGTGGTTAGCGTTCTTTCAATACAGCCTGCTTATGAAGCAAACAACAAGTACAGTATATCCGCCCCGCAAGGATTGGAAATACTATCACAAAAAAGGCACCCTGCCCTCGATGAAGAGGACCGGATGCCAAAAACTTCACATTATGAAAATTTAAAACACTTAGCCTGGCTTAAGCCTCGCCCTTCGGCGTACCGAACGGGGCGACGGTGCGAGCACCACCCTGCTGCGGCAATTCAATTTTGCCAAACTCCTTCTCGTAGCGAGTGATGTTGTCGTTGAGGGCTGCGAGCAGACGCTTGGCGTGCTCCGGAGCGAGGATCACGCGCGAACCGACCTGTGCCTTCGGCATGCCGGGAAGCAACATGGCGAAATCAGCTACAAACTCGTTCTTCGAGTGAGAGATGATTGCGAAGTTAGAATATATGCCCTTGGATACCTCGGGGCTGAGGTCGATCTGCAAGCCTTGCTGCTGCGGCTTCTGGTTGTTGTCCATTGTCTTGTTATTTTTTCGTTAGTATTGATATGTTCTGGTATGCAAAGTTAAGAAAAAAAATGGGGAGTGCCAAACAAAAAGGCAGAAAAAGCCCACAAAAATTCTTACCCCACCAGCATTTCCCTTTTCCCATGGGGTGGAAAAGAAGTCAAGGCCACCTCGCCTGCCCTTGCGGGAGGAGAGATGGCCTTGGTCTTTAGTATCTGTTGCCGCAGACGACGCGGCTCTTCGTCATGTTGCGAGGAGCGCGCCATACGGATCAACCTTCGGCGTTCTTGAGACCCTCGGGAAACCTGAGAGATCTGCTTTCTTGAGACCCCTCGGGAAACTTGAGAGCTCCGCGGTCTTTAGAACTCGGCGTTCTTCGGCGTACGTGCGAAGGGGATGACGTCGCGGATGTTCTGCATACCCGTGACGAAGAGGATGAGGCGCTCGAAGCCCAGTCCGAAACCGCCGTGGGGGCAGGAGCCATAGCGACGCGTGTCGAGATACCAGTCGTAGGAGCTGGCCTTCATGCCGCGGGCCTCAATCTCGGCCACGAGCTTGTCGTAGTTCTCCTCACGCACGGATCCACCGATGATCTCGCCGATGCGCGGGAAGAGGACGTCCGTGCCCTGCATGGTCTTGTCGTCGGCATTCTTCTTCATATAGAAGGCCTTGATCTCCTTCGGATAGTCGGTCATGATGACGGGGCGCTTGAAGTGCTCCTCCACGAGGTAGCGCTCGTGCTCGCTCGACAGGTCCATACCCCAACCCGTGATGGGGAACTCAAACTTGCGACCGTTCTTGACCGCCTCCTCCAGGATGTTGATACCCTCGGTGTAGGTCAGTCGGACGAAGTCCTCCTTGACTACCGACTCAAGCGTGGCGATGAGCTGCTTGTCGATCATCTTGTTGAGGAACTCCAGGTCGTCACGGCAGTTGTCCAGGGCCCAGTTGACGCAATACTTGATGAAGTCCTCCTCGAGGTCCATCAGTCCCTCCTGGTCGAGGAAGGCTACCTCCGGCTCCACCATCCAGAACTCAGCCAGGTGGCGCGGCGTGTTGCTGTTCTCGGCACGGAAGGTCGGTCCGAAAGTATAGATAGCGCCGAGGGCCGTGGCTCCAAGCTCACCCTCGAGCTGGCCGCTCACGGTGAGGTTGGTCTTCGTTCCAAAGAAGTCCTTGGAGTAGTCCACCTCTCCCGCCTTGGCGACACGGTCGAGGTCGAGCGTCGTCACCTGGAACATGTTGCCCGCGCCCTCGCAGTCGCTGGCCGTCACGATCGGCGTGTGGAAATAGTAGAATCCATGATCGTGGAAGTACTTATGGATGGCGATGGCCATGTTGTGGCGGATGCGGAAGACGGCGCCAAAGGTGTTGGTGCGCAGGCGCAGATGGGCATACTTGCGCATGTACTCGAAGCTCTGACCCTTCTTCTGCATGGGGTAGTCGGCCGGGCAAAGACCATAGACCTCGATCTCCTTACATTGGATCTCGCTGGTCTGCCCCTTGCCCTGACTCTCCACGAGCGTGCCGACCACGCTGAGGCAGGCTCCCGTGGTGATGCTCTTGAGCGTCTCGGCATCCACCGTGGCCGGATCTACCACCACCTGGATGTTATTGATCGTCGAGCCATCGTTGAGGGCAATGAAATCTACAGCCTTGCTGCTGCGATGCGAGCGCACCCAGCCCTTCACATTTATGTCTTTTCCGAAGTCGGTACACTTGAGTGCATCGACCACTTTTGTTCTTTTCATCTCTTGTGTTGTTTGAAGATTGTTGCTCTCTACAAGCATCCCCATCCCCTATTCTCCACAGAGCGCTGGTAGTGTTCATGCGGAACTACAATCCGCACGGCTCCCCGAGGCCCTATATATATTTAAGGAGAAGACGGGATGAGGGTGTTGTGAGATGAGTACTTATTCGAATGCGCCCATACGCAGCATCTCCACCTCCTTCTGGGTGAGGAAACGCCAGTCGCCGCGGCGCAGATTCTTCTTCGTCAAACCGGCAAACTGTACACGGTCGAGCTTCACCACACGATAGCCAAGGCTCTCGAAGATGCGGCGCACGATGCGGTTCTTGCCGCTATGGATCTCGATGCCGACCTGCTTCTCGTCCGTCGGGCTGGCATACTCGATGGCGTCAGCATGCACCTCGCCGTCCTCCAGCTCGATGCCCTCGGCGATCTTCTGCAGGTCCGTGGCCGTGACGGGCTTGTCGAGATAGACGTGATAGACCTTCTTCTTGAGGAACTTCGGATGGGTCAGCTTGCTGGCCAAGTCGCCATCGTTGGTCAGAAGCAGCACACCCGTGGTGTTGCGGTCGAGGCGTCCTACGGGGTAGATACGCTCCTCGCAAGCGTTCTTCACCAGGTCCATGACGGTCTTGCGCTGCTGCGGATCGTCGCTCGTGGTGACATAGTCCTTCGGCTTGTTGAGCAGCACATAGACCTTCTTCTCCATCGTGACGGGCTGGTCGCGGAACTTCACCTCGTCGGAGCGCAAGACCTTCGTGCCAAGCTCTGTGACTACCGTGCCATTGACCAGCACGGCACCAGCCTGGATATATTCGTCGGCCTCACGGCGAGAGCAAACTCCGGCGTTGGCCAGATACTTGTTCAGGCGAATCGGCTCGTTGGGATCGATGTTCTCCTCCTTATATTCGATACGCTTCTTGAGCGAATACTTCGCGTTGGGATTGTAGCCCGGCGTATGCTGCCTGCGGGGCTGTCCGTAGCCGCCACGCTGCTGGTAGCCGCCCTGCTGGAAGCCCTCCTGCTGATAGCCGCCCTGCTGGTAGCCCCGCTGCTGATAGCCGCGCTGCTGATAGCCACCCTGCTGGCGCTGCTGATAGCCACCCTGCTGGCGCTGCTGGTAGCCGCCCTGCTGACGCTGCTGGTAGCCACCCTGCTGGCGCTGCTGGTAGCCACCCTGCTGGCGCTGCTGATAGCCCTCCTGCTGCTGACGCGGCTGATAGCCATCCTGCTGCTGACGCGGCTGATAACCGCCCTGCTGCTGACGCGGCTGGTAGCCGCCCTGCTGGCGCTGCTGGTAGCCACCCTGCTGGCGCTGCTGATAGCCGCCCTGCTGACGCTGACGGGGCTGATAGCCACCCTGCTGACGCTGCTGGTAGCCACCCTGATAATTGTTTCTCGGGCGATAGCCGCCCTGATACTGTCCGCCCTGCGCGCCCTGGAGTCCTGCTCCGAAGCCTTCTGGACGGAAGCCGCCCTCGCCACCTTGGTTGCTGCGGTCGCTGCTGTAAGCGCGCTGCGAGTGGATGCGCGGACGCTGAGGCCGCGATGAGCGATAATCCTTCTGCTCACTATTACCCTGACTCTCAGAAGAGTTGGCCTCGCGGCCACGCTCATCCTGTCCGTAAACGGGTTCCTGCTTGTTCTCTAATTCTTCTGCCATAACAGTATTGTTTTGAATGATAGATATGGCCTCACGGCCAAGTAATATATAAAATTGTCTTGATTAGATACCTGTGTAGTTGTGCGGCGTGATGGCGAGCAGTTCCTTGCGCACCTCGTCGCTGACGTTGAGCGTGCCGATGAAGTCGTGGATGGTCTGCTCCGTCACCTTCTCGTTGCCGCGGGTGAGCTGCTTCAGGGCCTCGTAGGGATGGGGGTAAGCCTCGCGACGCAAGATGGTCTGGATGGCCTCAGCCACGACGGGCCACATATTGTCGAGGTCCTGTGCGATTTTCTCCTTATTTAATATAAGTTTGCGAAGTCCCTTGAGCGTGCTCTGGATGGCGATGATGCTGTGGGCCACGGGCACGCCTACGTTGCGCAGCACGGTGCTGTCGGTCAGGTCGCGCTGCAGACGGCTCACGGGCAGCTTGGCGGCGAGAAACTGCAGCACGGCGTTGGCCACGCCGAGGTTGCCCTCGCTGTTCTCGAAGTCGATGGGGTTGACCTTGTGGGGCATGGCGCTCGAGCCGACCTCGCCCTTCTTGATCTTCTGGTGGAAATACTCCATCGAGATATACATCCAGACGTCGCGGTCGAGATCGATCATGATGGTGTTGATGCGGCGGATGGCATCGAAGATGCTGCCCAGGTGGTCGTAGTTGCTGATCTGCGTGGTCCATTGCTCGCGCTCCAGTCCGAGTTTCTCGGAGACGAAGCGATTGGCGAAGGCGCGCCAGTCGTACTCGGGGTAGGCGACGTGGTGGGCGTTGAAATTGCCCGTGGCGCCACCAAACTTTGCCGTGAACTTGCAGGCCTTGAGGGCGTCGAGCTGCTCGCGCAGGCGATAGACATAGACCTCGATTTCCTTGCCCAGGCGCGTCGGCGAGGCGGGCTGGCCATGGGTCTTGGCGAGCATCGGTACGTCCTTCCACTCCTCGGCATAAGCCTGAAGCTGGTCGATGAGCTCCTCGACCTGGGGATAATAGACCTCCAGGAGCGACTCCTTGATGGACAGGGGCACGCTCGTGTTGTTGATGTCCTGCGAGGTGAGTCCGAAATGGATAAACTCCTTGTAGGCATCCAGTCCGCCGATGGCGTCAAACTGCTCCTTGATGAAATACTCCACGGCCTTGACGTCATGGTTGGTCACCTTCTCGATGTCCTTCACGCGGGCGGCATCCTCCTCCGTGAAGTCGCGGTAGATGCTGCGAAGACGATCAAAGAGAGCCGTGTCAAAGCCCTTGAGCTGCGGCAGGGGGAGCTCCACGAGCGTGATAAAGTATTCGATTTCCACGCGGACGCGATAACGTATCAGCGCAAACTCTGAGTAATAGTCGGCCAGGGGCTCGGTCTTGCCTCTGTAGCGTCCGTCAATAGGAGAAATGGCGGTCAATGTATCCAGCTTCATCATTATATATATTAAACGCTGCAAAATTACGAAATTTATTCCGTTCCGCTGCCAAACGGGTGGCTAAAAGTCCTTAAAATCTCGCCTCTTTTCGTCAACGTCTCCTTTCTCCCCAAAAAATCTTTAATTTTGCAAGCATCTGTACCAAGCTTCACCACGAGCCCAACACAGACGACAAAACAACAAAGCAAGATGAAGAAAACTACACGCTTATTAAAATGGCATTTTAAACTTTTGTGGCAAAATATAAAATGCCATTTTAATAATACAGGATAGACAACGGCTATATAGCTTGTCATGAAAAGGAGGCTTGGAGAACCATCACGACCTCAATTGCATGATATCACAAAAAACACTTTGTTGGCTTTGCTTACCACAAAGACTCATCTAAAGTCACGTATTATGACAACACGCAGATGACGGACGAAGCGGCCTTCTCATTGACAGAAATGCGGGAAAGGGCGAAGAAGATGGGCGCAGCAAGGGCTTTTTGCCTGATTTTGATTTTGTTAAATGGATACGGAGAAATAGTTAATGGGGCGTTAATTCATGCTAATCGGCTTGCACTTGGCTGGACGGAAGGCTATTTTTGTATAGTGGCTGCGCCATGGCAATTTGCAAGCCAGCCATCAATCACATAAATTGCAGGGCGCGTCGAGTGGTTAAAATGTAAAATATAATCAAAAGAAACGATAATGAAAAAGTTAAATTTCTTATCAATATCTTCGGTTGGGAGTCAGAAAAGACCGTTCTCGTATCGGTCTCGTATCAATCACGTATTGATCACGTATTGATCCCGTATCGATCCCGTATCGTTCTCCTATCGTTCTCGCTTCCGGAAGCGGAAACAATACGGAAACAATACGGAAACAATATGAGGTCGATATATGCTGGAAGGGAGGACGATACGTGGTGGGTAGATGGAGGAAGCGTGGTGGAGAAAGCCATGACCTCTGCCAGATCTTCCGATGCAGCATCAGGGCAAGCCTTGGCAAGGCGACTGCCAGCAAGGAGACGCAGATCGCCTCGCCTTAGCCTCTACCGCTGCTCATACTTCCGATGGAAGACCAGCAGACAGAGGGCGCCAGCCAACGCCATCGGCACGCCAATAAGGGCAGGAAAGTTGTATCCCAACCCCATCGCCACGGGGATGCCGCCCAGGAAAGCGCCTACGGCATTGCCCAGGTTGAAGGCGGCCTGGATGCAGCAGCCACCCAGCATTTCGCCACCCTCGGCATGCTTCACGATCAGAAACTGCTCAGGCGACCCGATGCCGAAAAGACAGACGCAGCAGACGAACATCAGCACCACCGAGACCCAACCAATGGGGGCGAGGAAGAAGGTGAGCAGGAGGGCTGCCGCCGCCAAAAACTGGAGGTAGCAGGTGAAACGGCCCGGCATGAGGCGGTCGGCAAGCAGGGCGCTCACCTGATTGCCCACGACCATACCGCCACCAGCAAGAATCATCAGGAGCGAGATGCTGGCAGGGCTGAATCCGCCCTCCGTCTGCAGCAGCGGCGAGATGTAGCTGAACCAGCAGAGGATGCCGCCATTGCCCAGGAAGGTGGCCGCAATGATGAGCCAGGGCGCCAGGTTGCGCAGGAAGCGAAACTGCGCCTTCATGCCATGGTTGGGCAAAGCCTCGACGTCGGGCACCCATCGGTGGATCATATACAGGGTGAGAAGTCCGAGGACGATGCAGCTGGCGAAAGGCACGCGCCAACTGAATGTATGGCTGAGAAACGTACCAAGGGGAACGCCCAGCAAATTGGCTACCGGCATGCCTGCGCACATCATCGCCACGGCATTGGTCCCCTTGCCCTCCCGTGCTATCTTCACCGCCACGATAGTGGCCGTGCCGAAGTAGGCGCCATGGGGCAGTCCCGCGACAAACCGGGCGCAGAGCAGGATCCAGTAGGTGGGCGCCACAGAGGCGGCCATGGCGCCGAAGGTGATGAGCGAGGCCAGGAACATCAGTATATGCTTAGGCCGATACTTGTGCATGAGGATCAGCGAGAAGGCTCCGGCACAAACGCCGAGCGCATAGACTGAGATGAGGTGGCCTGCTTCTGGGATGGAAACATGCATGTTGTGGGCAATGTCGGTAATGATGCCCTCGATGATAAATTCGGCGATGCCCAGGGTGAACGTGCCCAGGGCAAGGGCAAATAGTCCTTTCTTCATTTGTGCTTGTGCAGTCTATGTTATCCTAAAAAATCGTCTGCAGAGAGGCCCTTTAAGGGAAAATGTCAGGGGGGGGGGGGAAAAAAAGAAAATTCCCGCAGCCCCACGAATGAAGCCACGGGAACCACCCCTGTGGGCGTTGACGGATTCGAACCGCCGACCCTCTGCTTGTAAGGCAGATGCTCTAAACCAACTGAGCTAAACGCCCTTCTTCCGAAATGCGGGTGCAAAGGTACGCCTTATTTCCGACACCTGCAAATTTAGAGGGGAATTTTTCGACAATCACGACTTTTCTGTTGTCCAGGCCACCCAGGGCACATGGGCCGGAAGGCAGACCGGGAGCGTGCCCACGGCCAGGTGGGCTTTCGGCAGAACCATCCGTCCTGCGTGTGGATGGCGGCAGCAAGGGCCGCCCTCCTCCGCCCATTTCCCGAAACCATCCCGAAGCCTCGCCATGGGCCTCGAAGAGGAAGACGGACGAGAGCCCACAGGGACAGCAGGACCACGCAAGGACAAGACCACCAAGCCCAAACGTCTCATCAAGACCGAGTGTCACAACAGGATCACCTAGCCCAAATGTTTCAATGTTTCAATGTAAAAAAAGGCACACCCCACATTCCCTCCTCTTGCCAGCATTCACCCCAATCCTTATTATTTACTCTTATTTAATACATATATATAATAAATTTATATATAATATTTATATACAATACACAATATAAGAAAAAGGGAGAGGATGGGAAAACACATACCTACCTCTATATTTGCACTGAAACACTGAAACGCTGAAACATTTAGAACAAACAAATCACACAAGTTCTTGACAACCAAACACTTACACCAAAAACACAAAACGTATCACCAAACCGGCAAGCGTATCAGAGCCCCCACCACGGTCTTTTCTTCTTCAAAAGCCGGATAAAAAACGGTTCTTCCGTTAAATGCGTAGACGCTTGTCGTGTAGAGCGTATAGCTTTAACGT